>Ga0233403_10000607_pt1 | contig 17006 bp, 14 predicted proteins | sample Na_oxic_1_MG_FD_179866 | JGI IMG/M metagenome (GOLD analysis project Ga0233403, IMG submission 179866) | Seawater microbial communities from Saanich Inlet, British Columbia, Canada - Na_oxic_1_MG | ecosystem: Environmental > Aquatic > Marine > Inlet | place: Canada: British Columbia | collected...
GGGTTGGCTCAAGACACGAGCCGACAATTTTGAAACTCACTCGTGAGTAATATTTAAATAACTTTCACCATTTTTTACCGGGTGTTGAGCCAACTTCGCTACGGGCAAATTTTTATTGTTAGGGTAGGTAAATTATTTTTTGTTTTAAATTCAAGGTGATAAAAGCCATACCAGAAAAAAGTTTTTTTTCAAGCCTTACTTTTTTGTTTGGAAATGTGTCTATATAATATAAGCACAGAAATTTTTAATCCGGCAATTAAATGTCTGAACATGATTACACGGATTGACGGATGCTCAGGATGAGATTTGATATGTTAGTTCGGTTCATCTAGCAATCTGGTAAATCCGGATTCAGACATATTTTTGAGACGAGGGTTGGCTCAAGACACGAGCCGACAATTTGGTTGGGTGAAATTTATATAGCGGTTTTGCACCATCAGCCACTTGCGGTGCAAACGTTAGTCAACCTAAAAACTTGGATATTGCCTTTCAGTTCAAGTGGAGTAAAGAGAAGTTTGTGATGTTGCCTTTGCAAATCTTACTATTTGAAAGGTGAGAGGAGTGTCGGGTAGTTACTTGGTTTAATGAAGTACCTCAGACGTTTGTAATAAACAGTCAAGTCCCTTTTGAGATTGAAGAAAATTTGGGGAAACTTCTAGCTCTAGCTATGTAACTGTCTACCCTACAGCTTGAATTGGTGGCAATAAATTTTGAGGTTGATTGGGAATGAGCGATGGAAAATTTATATGCGTTCATCTGTATTTTTTTAAAACTACCCGGTACGTGCGAAAAATTATACTTTCAGGAGGAAAACTGAAAAATGTCTAAACCAAATTTAACCAAAAAAGCACTGCTTGGTGCAGTAGCTTTGTCTGTCAAGAGTACCGCTTGGGCTCAAACTGGTTGTAAAAACAGCGGTGAAGGAGTTGCAGAGGGATGTAAAGATCAACCCGGGGTTAATTATTTGTCCTTAGAGGAAACCCCCGGGCGTAATACGCGGCTTTGTGCTGACAATGGCAATACCAAAGTTGGTGCCAATATTATGCCTAACGAGTTGACAGTTGCTGTCAATCCTCTTGAAGATGCTTATATCGAAATGATGTTTTCGGTATCTGATGTCGTTGCAAGTAATCAAGCCCATATATTATACCTCGTGTATAGTCCTATGCTTTCTCCTAGCCCACAAATTCCAACGCCTCGCTCTAAAATCAAACTCCAACTTGATATGGCAGCACTCGAATTTGTGGGCATATACAATGTGCCGGCGTTACCATTACTGCCAAATATGCCAACTCGTATAGGTTCTGCTAACCCATCTCCAACTTCCAGAGTGTCGTTTAAAGTGAACTTGGATACGGCTACTCTCCCTGCCATGATGCGTGATGGTGAAAACACCATTTACCTGCAAGCTGCTTTGCTGAGAAAAACGGATTTTGATCAAGCGAATTACTCCAATATGATTTTGTCTGAGGCTGACACGATAACGTTTGTGGGAGAGTGTCCGCCTACTTACTCATATTGTGAGATGGATGATGATGGTACACTTACTACTGTTATTCAAGATGATGCTGGCGGTAATATGACCAAAATCTCTGAAACCCAGAATGCTGAAATGGCCTCTACCACCAAAACCAAAAATTAAGTTACCTCATTTTAACTTGATTTAAAATTAAGGTGGGCAAGAAAAGACCTTGCCCACCCTACATTATTAATTCGGTTTATAAATGTTAGAAAACTTGTGCTTCAGTACTTAAAAATTCGGTCACATAAGGAGTACAAACTTTGAGTAAAAGGCTATATTCATTTTTATTTAAGTTTAATGATAATTTCTAATTTGTAAATAATTATGCTCCTTGCTAATGAAGGCCGTTCATTGCGATTGCGCCAAACAACGCCGGATGACGCACCCATATTATTACGTGCTTACGAAGACGAATCTTTTATTAGTCTTTATCGTTCTAACAATGCCAAGCAAACCGAAGAACAGTTGCGTAAAACTCTTGCCAAACGTCAACAACATTCACCGGTGCAATTTGGTTATTTAGAACTTATGCTGGAACACAAACAACATGGCTCTATCGGGGTTGCGGCTCTTGGTGATTATTCACCACTGCATCAACGGGCAGAGTATCTAGTTGGCTTGTTTGACGAAAAACGCCGTTATGCCGGTTATGGGGTAGAGGCTACTTTATTAGTGCTTGATTTGGCATTTAATACTTATCGTCTCAACAAAGTATATTCTTATGTATATGATTATAATGATTTTTCCCAAAAAAACGTACTTCACTTAGGCTTTAAACATGAAGGCACTTTAGAAGAACATCATTTTTCCGTGCGTAAAAATCGGTTTGTTAATCTATATATTAATGGTATGACATTGAGACATTTTCGGAGCAGTGCCAAAATTCAACGTTTGTCGCCACGGTTAGTTGGGCGAGATATTACCCAGCCTCCTAAGGTAGTTGAAATTTCGGCGGATAATAAATTACCAGCGGATACCGGCAAAAAGTTTTTGGAAGGGTTACGAGCTATGGCTGATGAGACAAGGGAGTTATGAAATTGCTTAAAAACTATATCTATTTATTAACATTGTTGTTATTGGTAGGTGGTTGTGGCGATTCTAAATGGACAGAGCCAACCAGTACTCTCAAACCGGATAAAATTGAGGAAATTACGGATCAAAGGCAAGTGGCTAAAAAAATGTTTGTTTCCTCTTTAACTCGTTTACCAAACGGGATGATGAGTGCCACTATTCATCGTGCGGAAAATGAATTATGGTTGGAAGTCAATCATTCTGATAAAGCTTTGCATGAACTGTGTCCGGCTCAAGAAACTTGTGTTGGCGGTGTTTATGCTAGTGTCCATAATAAAGATGCTAAAGGTGAAATTTTGCATCGGGTGTATAAGGGAAAAACTATACAAATTGCTTGTGCTTGGATAGAGTTTTATGCAAGCGAGTTTAACCAGGTAGATAAAGCCTTATCGGAAAATGTAATTGGTAGAACTTGGTATTGGGTTAAAAAGTGTTTTGAAGAATGAAAAAAGAGGGTAACAATGAGATAATATTAATGTAGGGTGGGCAACGTCTTTTTGTTGCCCACCTTAAACTTAAATAGTAATGTAGGGTGGGCAACGTCTTTTTGTTGCCCACCTTAAACTTAAATAGTGGATAACGATATCTAAAATATTGTAATGTAGGGTGGGTAACGTCTTTTTGTTACCCACCTTAAACTTAAATAGAGGGTAACGATGTCTAAAATACTGGATAAAAAAAAGTTGTTAGGTGCGGCTTTACTGGCAACTGCACCAATTGTCAAAGCTGCTGGTACCGGCCAAGGTGTAAGTGAAGGTGGTAAACTGCAACGCGGAGTTAATCATCTTACTCTGGAAGAGGCTCCACTAGATAACATTACCCTTTGTGTTGGCAAAGACAGCATGATGGGTGGTCTTACCAGCGATTTTCGTTTTATGAATGATAATGTGGCTGTTGTCATTAATCCGTTCGAGACCAACTTTGTCCAAATGACTTTTGTGGTTTCTCATGCCTCAGCAAGCGATGATGAGAGGGTGCTGTTTCTGGTTTATAGCACGCAAACTTCACCTTCTCCACAAATTCCAACGCCTCGCTCGCTTAATAAATTACAATTGGATTTAACTTTTATCGAAATTGTTGGACAATATGATGTACCGTCTTTCGGTATGGAAGTGCAAGCACCAACTCGAATTGGTGCTGGTAATCCGGCGGCGCGAGTTAAATGGGAATTTGATATTAATTTGGATACATCCGTAATACCGGGAATGATGAACAATGGTGAAGATACCATTTATGTACAAGCGGCATTGTTAAGACGTTCTGACTTTGATGCAGGGGAGTTTAGCAATATGATTCTGTCGGAGATGGATACAATCCAATTTGTAGAACAGAAGTGCCCAAAACTCATAGATGGTCGCCGGGTTATTGAATATAATTTCTAGGCATTCATTAATTCTTGCTGCAATTCTATGACGGCAGGAGTACAAACTTTAACGAGCGGAAAAAAATGAAAACATCTATTTTGAAAATGCTTTTTGTGTTACTACTTGGGGTTGTGCCTTATCTTAGTTATGCTGAAGTACCCGGTACTATCAGCTTTCAAGGTTATCTAGCGGATGATGCTGGAACTCCGGTTAATGGCCCTACTGATATTACCTTTTCTATTCCTGGTACGGATTGGAATGAACAGCATTTCGGTGTTTCGGTTAACAACGGAGTGTTTAGTGTCATGTTAGGTAATCAAGTCAGTTTGGCTAACATTGATTTTGGCCAAGTATTGCAATTGCATATTGTGGTAAATGGCATTTCTCAGTCAATACCGATTTCTAGTGTTCCTTATGCGTTTCATGCGAAAACAGTAGAACATGACAGCGACACTTTAAGAGCTTTGTCTTGTAGTAGTGGTCAGGTGGCAGGATGGAATGGTAGTGATTGGGTATGTGCTGATAATGCAAGTGGACCAGAAGGTACTCAAGGGCCGAAAGGTGAAAAGGGTGACAAAGGTGATACTGGGCCACAAGGATTAAAGGGTGATACTGGGCCACAAGGATTAAAGGGGGAAAAAGGCGAGAAAGGCGATACTGGAGCACAAGGGCCAGCCGGTGAAAAAGGTGATACTGGAGCACAAGGGCCGAAAGGCGAAAAGGGCGAGAAAGGTGATAGTGGGCCACAAGGTGTTGCTGGACCAACTGGAGCACAAGGACCAACCGGTGAAAAAGGTGATACAGGATCACAAGGGCCGAAAGGCGAAAAGGGCGAGAAAGGTGATAGTGGGCCACAAGGTGTTGCTGGTTCAACTGGACAACAAGGGCCAAAAGGTGAAAAGGGCGATACCGGACAACAAGGGCCAGCAGGTTCACAGAGTCCCCAAATCGCTATTGAATCTGGGAATGTGATGGATAGTGCTCTTTCTCCTTCTTGGAATTTATCTTCAGGTACTGAACTTCGCTCCCATAAAGTTCAAATTTCTTTTCAACAAAAATTTTCACAAAAACCGCAGGTGGTTCTCGGATTGAATCACATTGATGTTACCAATGACGCAGGCAATAGATTACAGGCTGTGGCTGAAGATATTACTACTAGCGGCTTTGTTCTCGTATTTTATACTTGGGCAGATACTAAAGTTTGGGGTGCAGGGGCTTCATGGTTCGCTTATGGATACAGGTAAAACTTAAAATAGCAAATATAAAGCGTATATAAGCGATAACCTCATACACCAAAACGTATCCAAATCAAACACAAGGTGGATGATGCTTCGCTTATCCGCCCTACTATAACTACAAGGATTGTATATAAGAAAGGATAAAACATAATTATTATTGGTTTTAATCCCTTATTATATACAATCCTTGTAGTTTTCTTTAACAATTCAACAGAGGATTAACCAATGCTAAAAATCCCCAAATACCTACCGCTGGCAATTATGTTGTTGTTACTTATCAGCTTCAACAATATTGTCAATGCAAATATCTTAAACCGCTCTGTTATTTCAGCCGGTGGTGGAAACGTAACCGCAGGTAACGAAACCCTTATCTACACCTTTGGGCAGCCTTTTATATTGCCCATACCTCAGCCACCATTACAGACTGGATTTTTATTTCCGCTTTCTAGTGGCGGCGAACCACCAAAAATATGTGGAAGTGGACAATGTCAGCCTAACAAACCTTGTGTTTGTTTTGTGATAGAAAAGAACCAGTTGGAAACTGAGGATAGCTTTTTTAAAGTCCAAGAACGCTTGACAATAAAACTTGATATCCGCGTGGTGCAAGAAAATCGTTGGGACAGGGTTGATTTGTACGTTGCTTATCAATTCCCATATCTGCAAGAACTGTTATTTTTAAACGAACTGTCAACCATGTTACCAGTGGTTACACCATATCTGACCAATTTGGAACAAACCACTACCCAGTACACGTTGCTTGATACCGAAGTACCACCTTGTTTTGGAGGTCAGTATGGGCTTTTTGCTGCCTTCGTGCAGAAAGACGGTAATCCAATGGAGGCATACAATACCAACGGATTTGTTTCTAACCTAGCTCACAAAACGATAGAGTTAGAAAATTGGTGTAACGAGTAATAAGATCTTCTCGTTCCCAAACCACCTTCTAGTACAGCTGATTAGCGGAATAAACGGATGGGATAACGTTTTTTCCACTTTGGTCAGAAAAACATTACAGAGCAGGTTGCAAACCTGCTCCGGCAAAGAAAACGATTTCTCCGACAGGTTGCTAGGCTCTTTATTAATTTGTGGAAAAATGTCTTATCCACATAAAAATCTGAGGTAACTCTAATGACAAGATTTATACTTGTGACAATAGTCATGGTCGTATTTTCGGTACCATTATGGGCAGCCGGGGTGTTGGAGAATTTTGACAACGGCTCCGGTGGATTTTCGGAAATTGGATCTTTTAGCGCGTCTAATGGACGTTTGGAATTTCGTGGTGATCGTACTGAAGGAACCATAATGCTGCCTTGGGCTGGTGGTCCTAGTCCGGCCGGTTGGGATCCTACTCCCAGTAATTCAAATTACTTTGAAGATTTTGATGTTTCAGTAGACATTGTTTGGGAAGGTGGTAAAGAAAACGCCGGTTACGGTTTGGATGTATGCGTCCAAAAAAATAATTCGGAAAGGGCCGACTATGTTGGGTTTTATATAGACCAAAGTTCTTACGTTATAATGACCATAAAAGGTGACAACCTAGAGAAATTAGTGGATTGGACACCATCTGCTAATATTTTGGCTAACGCAACTAACGAATTGTCTATTTTCAAGATAGGTAATTACTTTTCGTTTTCTATCAATGGGACAGAAGTCCACAAGTTAACAATAGATGGATGTGTCGGTGGTGCGATTGCGGTGGAAGCTTCAAATTCAGTGGATCTCGCGTTTGATAATTTTCGCATAATTCGCTTATTTATTGAGAATTTCAACAGTGATGATAACGGTTTTCCTCAAGATGAATATTTTTCTGTGTCTGATGGGCGGTTTGTATTTCGGGGCGACGGAACAGAAGGTGCGCGTTCTTTACCATGGGAAGGTGGATTTAACCCCGGTGGTGGAGGGGTTTCTGAACAGGAACGCTCCAACTATTTTCAAAATTTTGGTGTGTCAGTAGATGCGCGTTGGGATGGCGGAAATGAGAATGCTGGTTATGGTATTTCGGTGTGTAATCGAAAAAATAGCTCCGGCACCGTTGATTATATTATGTTCATTATAACTGGGTTTGGAGACAATGTTAGTTACTACATAAGCACAGTCAAAAATGGCCAAAGAGAGAAACTGGCTGATTGGATTCCGTCAACTATTATTAAGCAGGGCGAGTTCAATGAATTGAATATTATAAAGAATAATGATAAATTCACTTTCTCTATTAACGATACTCAAGTCAAGGAACTGAAAATTGATAACTGTGGGGGCAGTATTGATTTGGAAGCCTCAAAATCAGTTGATGCTTCTTTTGACTCTTTTATCATAATAGATTTTCCGTCGTCATCAACCCCTACCTCTACCCCTACCTCTACTCCCAAAGATGAAGCACCCGTAGCTAGTTTTACTACAACTCCTTCATCTGGTAAAGCCCCGGCAACAGTTAGTTTAGATGCCAGTGCCTCTTATGATCCCGACGGTGGTAACATTGTAAACTACAGTTGGAGAACATCTGACAGTCAAAGCGCGTCGGATAAAACTGCAACATTCACTTTTGCCCAAGCCGGTGCTTACACTATTGAGCTTGTTGTGACTGATGATGAGGGGGATACCGGCAAGAAAAACGAGAAAATAGAACTATGTTCGGAAGAAAACTGTGGCGTTGAATTTAAACTTGAATTTCAAGGATTGAAAGATTTCTATAATGTTGGGGAAGTTGTGGTCGTAGATTTGGTGCAAATGGTTCATACGAACCGCTTTGAGCCAGTTGATTTGTGGGTGGCAGTTTTAATGCCAGACGATACGTGGCTGTTTAAAACGGATATCCCCATGATGCCATTTAGTCCACAGCCTCAAGCTTTTAAAACTTCCCTAGACAATGTTGATACGATAGAAAGTTTGTTGGGTGACTTTGAAGTTCCACCTGGCATGGGAGGTGATTATACATTCTATGCAGTCTACGTTGAGGAAGGAAAAAATCCGCTGGAAGATGGCTTTGCTGTTATTAAGGAAATTACCTCTAAAAAAACAACACTGGCTAATTAATTTTGTCAGGGTGTCTCGTTAACCTTACAAAACGGCTATCAACTTAAACCGCGACACCATGGAAAACCAAACCTGACAGGTATTCAACACCAGTCAGGTTTTGTCCCGCTTTAAGTTGGAGCCTGCAAAACTTCATCTTGAACGGTTTAGTAATTAATATGATAAATGTTAGACAATGTGTCTTTGCTGTGCTCATTTTATTATCACAAATGAGTATAGGTCAAGAAAATATATCGGCAACACGTATGTTGAGAATCATCGGGGGTGAAATCTCTCAACCGGGATCATGGCCTTGGATGGCAGCATTGGTAACTCGTGGCAAGTCTGTGTTAGAAGGACAGTTTTGCAGCGGAACCCTGATTCGCCCAAATTGGGTACTTACTGCCGCGCACTGTGTTGATGATGCAATTTACAGAACCAATATTGATGTCGTATTTGGTGTGCATAATCTCAGAACGGATGAAGGAGAACGAGTGCCGGTTAAAGAAGTGGTTATACATCCCGACTATCAAATTCTTGATTCAGACATTGCTTTGTTAGAACTGGAAACGGCAGTAACTCGTACACCAATCAACTTAGCCAAAAGTGATAGTATGTTAGATACTGAAGGTAATATGGCGACGGTGATTGGTTGGGGTAATACCTCTGAGATCAAGTCAAGGCCAGCTTTTTTAGATGAATTGCGCCAAGTAAGTATACCAATTGTATCCAATACCAAGTGTAGTGAAGTAAATCCAATCTTCACAATTACTCCCAATATGTTATGTGCGGGTTTGATTGAAGGCGGTAAAGATTCTTGCCAAGGGGATAGTGGTGGCCCATTATTCATCATAAATGAGCAAAACAATAATTGGACACAAGTAGGAATTGTTAGTCATGGAGACAATTGTGCCAAACCAGATTCTTATGGGATTTACACGCGAGTGTCGGCATTTGGTGATTTTATTGCCGAGCAGTCATGTGCATTAGCAGCGCCGGTGATGGCATTAAGTGTGGCGGAAGGCAAAGTGGTGAAAATATCTTGGTCACAAATAACCGATGCAACCGGTTATGAGATTCATTATGCTCCCTATCCTTTCGGTGTGCCTATACAAAGTCTTGATGTTTCTGACCAAACCACTTATTCAGTCAATTTGCAAACTGGCAAAAATTATTATGTTGCGATAAAAGCGTATAATGATATTTGTCGGAGTGATTTTTCCAATAATGATTTTTTTGTAATTCCTTGAATTAGTATCTTCTCTAAATTCTGTGGAAAAAACCTGACAGGTTTCCAAAACCTGTCAGGTTTGGGCAAAGTTTACCCACACTTTTTGAGAAGATACTTGAATTACACTATTAGAGATTAAGCGATGTTATTTAAATTTTTGGTTCATTTACCTTTATTTAAATAACTACGCTTAAACATTAGACCTTCAATAGTTGGTCTACATTTTTTATTAACATGAGGCATTAAAAATATGCGTAAAATTTCACCTAACATCTGTTCATGGCAACGGTTGGGGGAAGTATTATTCCCCATCATTTTCGTTGTAATTCTATCATTACCATCAAGTCTCTTCGCCGAAAATGCAAAATTTGATGGAAGTAATGGTATGTTATCTATTCCGGCTGTAGAAGTAGATAATCCATTTGGGCTGGGAGTTGATTGTTATCAAGTTAGCATGAAGCTAATGTCAAGCGACAACCCTATGACTTTCTCTCTAGCTGACGCGGTTTCTGTTGAGTGTTCCGGTGATCCACCACCTTCACCACCTCCACTGCCCGATGATTTTTCACCACCACAAACCTCCTGTGACAGCCCTGGAACTCCGTCTTATAATAAATGCCAAACACAACGTTTGCAGGGAACATGGTCATTTAGTTACACAGTTGACAATCCGGTTACTTATATCTACACTTTAACAAATAAGATAGACGAATCTGATTCAACACCGGGTCAATTTTTTATCATTGGTACCAATCAAGGTGGTGATGTGATTGTCGCTTCGTATAATTCTGACAAGAAGGACTTTGCTCTTATGGATATGGGGCCAAATATAAATCGATTTTATAGGTTTAATTTTACCTCAGAATCAGAAAATGTAGTTTCGGGATGCGCTTTTCATATCACAGTTGCTACAGAAGAATGGAGTGACTGTTATGCTATGACCGGAAGTCGTACAAGTAGGACTAATCGAAAAGCGGCTAAAAAAGATGTATCAAAGAATGTTTATGATCGTCTACTTATGGAACTAATTAATAAGTAGGTTGGGTTAGCGTAACCCAACAAAACTTAACTTGTTAAGGGCAGACACGCAGGTCTGCCCCTACAAGATGCTCAGCGTCGTACAAATTGTATTATGCAGAGCACACAACACCTAAAGGAAATTTTAATTATGCGAATCAAAAATCTGTTTCGTCAAATGGCTGTCATTTTTGGCAGCACTCTGTTAACTAGCAGTTGGAATGTCGCATGGTCTCAAGACTTACCAACTTCTCCGGCAGAACCACCAACTTGTTCCAATATCCGGGATTATCTGGATTGTACTTCTGTAGGGCGACAAGAAGATATCGTCTTTGTATTTGACACTACTGGTTCTATGGGAGGAGAAATTACCGAGATGCAAACTGCGGTTATTGAGTTTTCCGAAACTATCGCCACCGCCGGTATTGATTACAGTTTAGGACTTACTGAGTATCAGACTTGCGATGATAATCCCTACAATGTTTACAATGGTGGGATTCTTACTCAAGATGAAACGGTAATGCGTGACTGGATTCAGTCTTTAACGGCCAGCGGAGGTGGCTCAGAATCGGTATTGGATGCTTTGGCTCATGCAGTGAGTGACCATCAATGGCGGCCAAATTCCAACCGGATTATTGTTCTTATCGGAGACGAACCACCTCAGTGTAGTGCAGAAGGAAATACCCTTGATAGTGTAATTTCCTTATTGCGTAGCGAAGGTATTGTTACCCATGTTATTGGTTCCAATGAGGATTCCATGCGTCGTATTGCCAGCGAAACTGGTGGTTCGTTTTTTGAGATTCGCTCAACGGACAGTTTCTCTAGCATTATAAATTCGATAGCGGATTTGATTAGTTGTACTTACCACACAAATTCGGTGTTTTCTTATAAAGGGGATGTGCTTGGGGTTGAAACCAAGCTCATTGGTGCTGAAGAGAAAACGATACCACACATAGAGGGTGAATTTGAATTAACGGTGAGTGTTTGCCGAGATGGCGTTGATTGTGCGGAGTTTGAATTAACCCCGACAGTGACGGATAGTGGGGAAACCAGTTACCAACAGACGGCAGATGTGGCTGCGTTTAAAGATTCAGTTGAACTAACTGACTTGTCAGTTTTGATTAAGGGCTGTGGGTTTTCAACTTCTCTCAACTCAAAACTTCATATTGGTGATTGTGTGGCCGGCGTAACACATATGCCAAACGTACCATTGCTGAAGGTTTTTGTTGATGGTAATGATGCCGAGGCTGTGTGGGACAATGATCCTTATGCCAACGGCTACACTTTCTTTTATGCTCCTTATTCCGATCCTATTAGTGCGGTTACTTTGGGTAATATCACTTCGATGCAGTTGGGGTTGCGAACGAGTATTGGAGGTAAATTGAAAAGTGGCATCAAGTTGTATACGGCAGTGCAGGCATATAATTGTTCTGGCGATAGTGATTTTTCCAATTTGGGTGTGGTTGATATTCCGTAAAAACGCCGGCAAAGTGGACATTTAGAAACCGAGTTTTTTCAAGAAACTTGGTTTTTTACATAAACACTTGCAAAAAAGTGGACATTTAGAAACCGAGTTTCTTCAAGAAACTTGGTTTCTCATTAGAACTTATCCGTTATACTTAATATGAGATGCTACCTGAGTAGTTACTAAGGTTAATTTTTAATATTCATTCATTTAATCAGGTTCAAAATAGTCCAAACATTTTTAACGAGAAACATAACATGAAAACACAAATCCTAACTTTAACACTTATCCTAAGTATCTTATTCAGCAACAGCTTTGCGGATACAGTCACGGAACCTATTCGCGCTTTTACTGAGCCTACCGATGATGTAACTTATTTACGACAGGGAAATGTTCGTCCCACCGCCGCTTTTACTGTGTCACCAACCCACGGCTCCGCTCCGCTTACCGTTCTTTTAGATGCCAGAAATTCGTTTGATGCCGATGGTACGATTGTTGAGTATAATTGGAGTACTTCCGATAATCAAACGGCTTCTAACCGACGGGTAAACATGACTTTTCCCAATGTGGGTAAATATACCATCGATCTTGTGGTAATAGATAACATGGGGACACCGAGCACTAATACTGCCCAAAGAACAGTGACAGTCATAGCCTCGAATCAACCACCAATACCTAAATTCACCACTACGCCTTTAACAGGTAGTGCGCCCCTAACCGTTGATTTAGACGCAAGTAATTCCACTGATCCGGACGGTCGAATTGATGAATACAAATGGGAGACCTCTGATAGACAAAAAGCGTATGGTAAAAAGGTAAACATGACTTTTCCCAACGTTGGCACTTACGATATAAATCTTGTGGTAGTAGATGATAAAGGTACACCAAGTACAAAAGCGGCTCAACAAACGGTCACAGTTACTTCCAAAAAAGCACCCATTGCCCGCATAAGTGTTTCCCCAATAAGTGGTGAAGCACCTTTAACCGTGTCGTTAAATGGTAGAGGTTCTGGTACTTCACACGGTAGAATTACCGAATATATGTGGACAGCTACTGACGGGCAACGGGCAGCAGGAGCCAATACCCAAATGACCTTTAATAGTGCTGGCAATTACACAATTACTTTGACTGTCACCAATAGTGACGGATTGACTGCTAGTACCAAACAAACTGTAACTGTCACTGAGAAACCTAACCAACCTCCTATAGCAAAGTTTGATTTATCGCCAAGCGTAGGAACCGTACCATTAACCGTAAATTTAAACGCTACCCAATCTTCAGATCCAGATGGGCGTATAGTTGAAACTGAATGGACAACTTCCGATGGTCAAACTGCATTTGGTAATGTGGTAAATTTGAAATTTGCTACCGCAGGAGAGTATAAAATAACCCTCACAGTTAAAGACGAAAAAGAGGCTACTGATAGCTTAACTCAAACTGTGACGGTTGAACGAAAGTGTGCGCGTGAGCAATGTGAAGTTAATGAACCTTGTGTTTGTTTTGTAATAGAAAAGAATCGCTTGGCAACAGAGGATAACTTTTTTAAAGTACAAGAAAAGTTGACGATAAAACTTGATATCCGCGTGGACCAAGGAAATCGTTGGGATAGGGTTGATTTGTATGTGGCTTTTCAATTTCCACATTCAGAACTGTTCTTTTTAAATGAAATGGGAACAATGATACCAACAGATGTACCTTATCGAACCAACTTAGAACAAGCCACTACGCAAGATGTGTTACTTGATATCGAAGTACCGCCTTGCTATGGAGGCCTGTATGGACTTTATGCTGCATTTGTGCCGGTAGGTGGTGATCCTATGGAGGCATACTATGCGGATAGTTTTGTTTCTAACCTAGCTCACAAAACGGTAGAGCTAGATAATTTGTGTTACGAGTAATAGTCCTATTAACCTGACCTACTTAACTATGAGGATTGTACATTAATAAAGGATTTAAACTAAATTGTTATTGGTATTTAAAATAGTAAATTGCATTTAATTCATAATGTAATCTTTTCTTATATACGATCCTTGTAGTTATTGTTAAAAAACTAAAATCTTAATTGTGTTCATAGTTTCTTAATTAAAAGCAGAATTAATATTATGTCAAAATCTCATTTTAAAAAACCTCTAATCGGGGCTTTATTCGCAACTGCCTCGGCTGCGGTTAAAGCGGGTGATGGTGGCGGAGTAACTGAGGGTGGAAAAAGCCAACTGGGTGTTAATCACCTTACTTTGGAAGAATTGCCATCGGAGAATATTAAAATATGCCTTCCGGAAGGAATGAGCAAGACAGCAGAAAATGGCAATTTTCATTTCATGCCTGATAGTATCTCTGTGGTGATTCCGCCTTTTGAAACCAACGTTGTCAAATTAAGTTTTGTAGTTTCACACATGATTTCTCATGAGGATGATCATGTGCTAATTTTGATTTACAGTCAAAAAAAGACACTCGAACCACAGATACCAACCCCCAAATCCCTGAATAAACTCGGATTAGATTTGAATTCGATGGAGATTGTTGGGCTTTACAATATTCCAGCTTTGAATATGGAACCACAAGCCAAAACCCGCATAGGTCAAGCTAACCCGGCACCTCGTTCCAAGATGGAATTTGATGTTAATCTTGATACAACATCTATACCAGATATTATGAATGATGGAGCCAATGAAATCTATCTACAAGCGGCATTGCTGAAAAAATCTGATTTTGCAAATGGTACCTTTGATATGATGATTCTTTCTGAGGTTGATACCATCCGTTTTGAACAGAATGAGTGTCCTGAGGGCCATATTGTTTTTGGTGCGGAGAATGAATCGGGTGGTAAGTCATTAATAGGCAATACACCAAGTTATGGAGGTGGAATTACCGAAGGAAGCAGGCAAGTACTGGGTATTAATGCACTCCGCTTGGAAGAAGCACTTGGGCGTAATGCCACAATATGTCAGCCCGAAAATGTTAGTTCGGTTGGTGACTTTCATTTTATCCCGGATAATAGTACATTGGTTGTTGATCAGCTTGCTAATACAACTATTGAATTAAACTTTTGGGTATCTGATATACTACCGGCTGATATAGATAGGATTTTAATGTTGGGATATAGCACTAATTTAGCTAATGAACCACAGATTTCTACACCATACTCTTTAAATAAGTTTGAATTAGATATGGGATCGCTTGAAATTATTGCCGTTTATAATATTCCGGCTCAACCGTTATTGGCTCAGCAACCAACACGTATTGGATTTGCAAACTCTCAACAAACTTCCAAACAGGTGATTAAAATTAACCTAGATACATGGAGATTAGACACTTTAATAAGGAGTGGTGAAGCCAAAATTTATGTTCAAGCTTGGTTGGTATCTCGTTCTGACTTGGATACGGAAAACTTCGACAGTATGATCCTTTCCGAAGTTGACACAATCCGTCTTGCTGGGGCATGTATAGAAAATGCTCCCTAATATCTTGCTAACATTAAGGGGAAAACAAACAAGAGTTATGTCTAAATTTAAGTTTGGTAATCTCAAAAAATCTTTACTGGGTGCTACTTTGTTGAAGAGTGCCCCGGTACTTATGGGAAAGGAAGGCGGAAAAGATCAACTTGGTGTTAATTATCTAGTTTTAGAAGAAACCCCCGGAAGAAATACAACAATATGTATGCCAAAAGAGACTGAAAATGTCTCAACCAGTGAGTTAGTGTCTCAATGGATACCTTCTGATCTGATGGTAGTAGTTAATCCTTTTGAACGTGCATATACTGAAATAGTTTTTAGTGTACGTGATATGGTAGCTGATGATGAAGACCATATATTGTTACTGGCCTACAGTCAGAAATTAACGCCTTCTCCAGATATAGCTACACCCAGATCCAAGAACAAATTTCAATTGGATATTAATACGTTAGAGGTTTTGGGAATGTACGATATTCCTGCTCAAAGCTTATTTCCACAACCTTCAACACGTATAGGAAGTGCTAATGTACTTCCTAGATCAATAGTGTCATTCTCAGTAAACCTAGATACATTAGCATTGTCTATCATGATGGAAAAACGGGAGAGCATCTATTTACAAGCTGCATTGTTACTGCGTTCTGAGTTTGATGCGGAAAGATTTGAAAACATGATTCTATCTGAAGTTGATACCATTAGTTTTGTAAGGGAATGTCCGGAGGATAGGCAAGAATTTGTTGAAAGTGATGTTGTAGCAGATACAAAAACCACTAGAAGACGGTATTGATGCTGTCAAACGTTCCGAACTTCTGATAAAACAAACAACGTTAGCAAATTAGTGAACAAAAATCTCTTTATCTCTAACCTAGCTCACAAAACGATAGAGCTAGAAAATTGGTGTAACGAGTAATAATATTTTCTCGTTCCCAAACCACCTTCTAGCGAGCGTAGGGTGGGTAGAGCGACAGCGAAACCCACCACTGAACTTCAATCCTCTTCCTTTTCAACCCCAACACACTGAAAAATTACGGACAGACTTCATAACAAGCAAGCGTAGGGTGGGTAAAACTTCGCTGCACCCACCCCCAAACTTCAATCCTCTTCCTTTTCAACCCCACCACACTGAGAAAATTACCAACGACAAAGACTTCATAACAAAGATGTTAAAACAAGCAGTAACGCGCATTCCCAACGGCATAACTGGGGCTTTGATTCACCGCAATTTCATGGGGCAACTTTATTGAGCACCAACCACAATTAAAGAACTATCTTTATCTGATAAATGTCGTGCTATTTCTGACTGTCTAGGTGTAGTTTATGCGACAGTGAATAAAACTGGCGAAAAACAGAGTAATATTATGTACCGAATTTATCGCCGTGAACAATCCTTGAGCCTTGATTGTACTTGGGTAGAAACTTATGACTTAGGTTTTTCGGCAATGACTGCGGATTTAACTAGACAAGTCAAAGGGCGCACTCAAGAATGGGTTAAGATTTGTTTTGCCGATAAATGAAGAGCCGAGGGTGGACAAATGTCTTTTGTTTGTCTACCACAATAACCATTTGGGTAACATTCAGGATCGGCCCAAAGGAGTTTATTCGGTAAATTCTCAAATTCCATAAATTCTGATTCAGACAAA
>Ga0233403_10000608_pt1 | contig 16992 bp, 13 predicted proteins | sample Na_oxic_1_MG_FD_179866 | JGI IMG/M metagenome (GOLD analysis project Ga0233403, IMG submission 179866) | Seawater microbial communities from Saanich Inlet, British Columbia, Canada - Na_oxic_1_MG | ecosystem: Environmental > Aquatic > Marine > Inlet | place: Canada: British Columbia | collected...
GGCGAAAAATAAAATACGAATGGATGCCTTTTACCGCTTTTCAATCTTTTGAGACGTTTCAGTCTGAATTATTTCATATTTTAAAAAATATTGGTTCTGATAAATATACTATTGCGTATATTTAAATCATGTTAATATACTTTTGTCTTCCTACTTAAAATAAAAGGGGCCAGGCTCGAATTAAAATTGAGGAACTTCGTTACACCCCAGCATTTTTCGACAAAAAGATTAATGGTGGGTTGAGCGTTCCAGCACGAAGTTGCGCTCTCGCTCTACCCACCCTACGCTCTACGCTCGCTGACAATAATTGCGCTTCTTATATGGTTATTATAACAAAGGGTGATCGTCGGGAATACAAGGTCCAGCGGTGTTAAATGATTTCTGCATAGTGTTTCTTCGTGTCGTGATTTTGGACTCCAAAGCTGATGCAAAGGACGCTTGATACCACTCACCCAAAACTAAAGCTAATGACTCCATCATGATGTTATAAAAAAGAGACTTGAAAAAAATGGTATGATACGTGATGATCAATCTCTTTGAGTCTATTTTTAATAGGCGTAATGTGTTCAGAGAACAGGACGAATTAGAATTGTAGGGTGGGTAGGGCTATGCTGCACCCACCTTTTTCTACTTTGCAAAATGGTGGGTTTCGTCCCTCTACCCACCCTACGAAGGTTGGTGGGCAAGACTTTGCCCACCCTACAAACTACAAACTGAATTTACCGTTTTTTGAGTTGTACCTTAATAGATATATTATGGTTCTTTATTGTGATACACCGATATTCATTGAAATAGTCGGGATGTTCGACTTGAATGATGTATTTACCCGGTTCGAGCCAAATCCCTAAATAATGATATTGTCGTTTTATATTCATTATCTTTACGACACTATTAGGCGGGGTTGTATTGACAATTAGGAGAGAATCCCTTGGTTGACTGTTTTGTGTGGCTTGATTGTTTGTCCTCCAACTTAAATAAGCGTGCTTTATGTCATCAAAAAAAATCGTTGATAATAAAATCAAAAAACAAACGAAGGTTGCCTGATAGCGCCCTATTTTGCGTTCATAAGCAATGGCTTTTTTAAGTTCTTTTTTTTGCAGTTGAAACGCTTTTTCTTGTGTTTGTAAATCTTTTACAAATTTATTCGCTTTAGTTTTTAGTTCCGTTGTCTTAGCTTGTAGTTCCGTTCTTATTTTTTCACGTTTTTGTTGCGCTGTTTTTTGAATATCCTTAACTGGCTCACTATGATGAAAAAACGATGTCACAAAAAATTTTAAAAAGATTAAAGCAATTTTTGTCAATCGAATAAAAAATTTCACCACTTGAAAGATTAGAAAGGATAAAATCAGGTTTAATAACAAAAGGGTAAAAGCGAGTTTCATTGTTATGCTCCATCTGAAATCAGTTAAAGAAAATCGCTTCAGTACAACGGATTACTGGGATAAACGGATAAGACTTCGCCATTCTTTGTCAAAATGCAAAAATGCCATTGGTTCGACAATTAACGAATGACAGCTGCGGTTTTATCTGTTTATCCCAGTAATCCGTTGTACTTCTATTTAATCACTTACTAAAATTAAGGTTATGTCAAAATTACCTCCCCTCATAATATATCAAAATATTACCACACATCTAAAAAAAATTATCACAGGGCAAACTCATGCGATAAGAAAACTATTAGCTGCCTTTGCCAGTGGTGGGCATGTTTTACTGGAAGATTTACCCGGCACTGGTAAAACGACATTGGCTAAAACATTGGCTCAATCCATCCAAATGGACTTTCAACGGATTCAATTTACGCCGGATTTATTGCCCTCAGATATTTTAGGCGTATCCATTTTTGACCCGCAGAGCCAACATTTTCGTTTCCATAAAGGACCCATATTTGCTGAGATTTTGCTGGCGGATGAAATTAATCGAGCTTCTCCGAGAACACAGTCTGCCCTATTGGAAGGGATGGGTGAAAGGCAAGTCAGTATAGATGGCAAAAAACATTTGCTCAGTGACTCATTCTTTGTCATAGCCACCCAAAATCCCATAGAATCTCATGGTACCTATCCGCTACCTGAAGCGCAAATGGATCGTTTTGCCATGCGCTTTAGTTTAGGTTATGTCAGTGCAGAAGAAGAAGTGGCGATTTTATCAACACAACAACAGCAGTTAACGAATATACCCAAAGCTTGTGCGAGTCAAGATGATATTCAGACATTAAAACAAGCGGTTCAGGCAGTGCGTATCAGTGAAGAATTAAAACGTTATATTGTGGATTTAGTGGGTGCAACCCGCACTGCGACGGGCGTACAAATGGGCGCCAGTCCACGCGCGTCATTGGCTTTAATGAAAGCAGCACAAGCATTAGCATTATTTGACAATATGGCATTTGTCACACCTGAGCATGTCCAAGAAATCGCTGTACCAGTCATTGCTCACCGCTTGAAGATTGATTCACAAGCGCATTTTAGTGGATTGAGTGGTGAAAGTGTGATAAAAGATATCTTACGCCAAATTGATGCACCCATTTAACAGTTAAGGAATGAGGCTTTAATAACTTCCGAAACGTTTAAGTAAAACCTGACAGGTTTTCAAAACCTGTCAGGTTTCGTTTCGGTATTGAATTCTCATTCCTAAATCAGTTCTCAATTCTCAATTCTCAATTCACAATTCACAATTAATTAAATCTCATGAGACGCTTTTTTTTTCATAATTTTCGTATTGTCTATCGTTTGGATCGTTGGATACGGCGGCGTTTTACTCAGGCAGGATTATTAATACTCAGTGGCATGATAGCAGCAGGTATATTTGGCATTGATACGCGCCAAACCTTAGCCTATCAATTATTTTCCCTCTTGCTGGCATTATTGCTATTAGCCATTCTCAGTAATTTGCGTTTTCGAGTACGTTTCACGGCACAACGCGATTTACCAAAATTTGCCACTGTCGGTGAAACATTGCATTATCAGGTACGAATACAAAATCATACCCAAAAACTTCAACAAAGTTTAATCTTGCAAGAAAATGTCAAACTGAACCCGCCCACTTTTGAAACATTTTTACATGCAAAAGAACCAGAATATGAAAAACGAAACCGTTTCGACAGGTATGTCGGCTATCCACGTTGGGTTTGGCTAATGCACCTTAGCAAGGGAGCAGAAATTGCAGAACAAAGTTTGCCACCCATTCCGCCACTTTCGCCGATTTCAATAAAAAGTGAAAAAAGTGAAAAGGTGAAAATGAAAAAAGCCAAAAACGATAATGCTTCACTCTCTATTAAAATGACACTCACACCTTTGCGACGAGGTTATGTGCATTTTACAGGTTTCACTTTTGCCCGCCCTGATCCGTTTAACCTGTTTAAAGCTTTATACACTATCGACAAAACAGACAGCTTATTGGTTTTACCAAAACGTTATCCCGTTGGTGAAATTTCATTATCGGGTGCCAGAAAATATCAACGCGGGGGCGTATCTTTAGCGATGTCAGTCGGTGATTCCGAAGAATTTGTCTCCCTGCGTGAATATCGCCCCGGCGATCCGTTACGACATATCCATTGGAAAAGTTGGGCTAAAATGGGTAAACCCATCGTTAAAGAATTTCAGGATGAATTTTTTGTTCGTCATGCTTTGATTTTGGATACCTTCACGAAACAATATGCAGGAGAAATTTTTGAAGCCGCCGTCTCTGTTGCCGCCTCCTTTGCCAGTGCGCCCCGTAGCCATGAGGTATTATTAGATTTAATGTTTGTCGGCACACAAGCCTATTGTTTTACTAGTGGGCGCGGTTTAACTAACACAGATAAATTGTTAGAAATTCTTGCCTGTGTAGAGGCTTCTGTCAATAGCCATTTTGAACGGTTACCCCCTTTAGTGATGGAACATGCCGCTTCTCTCAGTGGCTGCGTCTGTGTTTTATTAAATTGGGATATCGCCCGTCAACAATTTATAGAATCTTTAAAATACAAGGGGGTTCCACTTTTAGTCGTGGTAATCAGCCCGATTAAAATAGAAATAGAAATTGATAAAAAGAAATTTCCAGAGGTGCATGTTTTGCCCATTAACGCAATTGCAGAAGAGTTGAGGGTAGTGTTAAAAAAATCGTGAGTTCGTATTCATGAAAAATTTTTTATTATCATCTTAAAAAGTGTTCTTGTGAATCCTGATTCAGACTTAAGTTTACAAGATTTGCCTAATAAAGTAACCTGAGAAAAGTTCAGTATGATTATAAGCTTTCGTGATAGAAAAACTGAAAAACTCTTCAATGGTGAACCAGTATCGAAACTCAATAAAAAATTGGCTCAAAAAGCTCGCCGTCGTCTTGAGTTGTTAAATGCCGCTCAAAAAATTGAAGATTTATATTTTCCGGCTTCAAATAAATTTCATGCACTGGAAGGGTTTAATCCAAAACGTTATGCGATTTGGGTCAACAAACAATGGCGCATCAGCTTTATATGGGAAGAAAGCAATAACGCGATAGACGTTTATTTTGAAGATTATCATTAAAATATAATCCGCTTTGGATAACTAGATAAAGGAAATAACACGATGATTCCAAAAAATAAACCCACTCATCCGGGCAAATTTGTTAAAGAAGACATCTTAAAAGAATTAGGCCTCACACAAACTCAACTGGCTAACGCTTTGGATGTACCACGCCATACGATAACTCAATTGGTTAATGAAAAATGTGATCTCACAGCGGATATGGCATTACGGCTCAGTCGATTTACCCAAACCACGCCTGAAATGTGGTTAAATCTGCAATTGGCGGTTGAACTGTGGGATGCTTACCATTCTCGTTATGCTGAAAAAATTGAACAAATCCAGCCTTATACCACAATGTGTTTAGCTTAACCGAATAAGTAGTCATTTTGGAGTCCAAAAGCTTCAGCTTTTGCAAAGGCTCTAAAGCTGAAGCTTTAGACTCCAAGCTAACCAGTTTTTCGCTGTCGCTCTACCCACCCTTTGTTGCTTGGGACTTGTGTATAACGATGAGCGCCGGCGCGTGGGAACCAGAGAATTTTTATGCCTTAAAATCTGAATTTATCTTTGACTGCACAGCCAGGTAGGTCGGGTTAGCTTCGCTGCACCCGACATTTCATATTTTGGTTGAGTTATTAAAACCTAATCTGATTTTAAGCCTAACCCAACCGACATGAACTGGCAATAAATGTTGGGTTACGCTTCGCTAACCCAACCTACATGAACTAAGTTTCTTTATTCGTGATTTCGTTAAGTTTAACTTAACCTTGAAGTGAATGGTGTGATGACGATTCTCACCATATTATCCTTTATTATAAGCAATCCTTGTAGTTATAGAGCGAAGTGGAAAAACTTGAAGATCGAGTTGGTGGGCAAAAAAAAACTGCCCACCCTACAGTAAAATGAGTAAAATTATTTACCTGAAAAGCTATATATAGAGGTTCAGAAAAATAATTTCACAACCAGGGCGAACACACAACCAGGGCGAACACACAACCAGGGCGAACACACAACCAGGGCGAACACATAGGTTCGCCCCTACGTCAAATATTTCATTGTAGGGGCAGACCTGCGTGTCTGCCCTTTGTGCGTGTCTGCCCTTGTGAAATTATTTATCTGAACGTCTATAAAAGGCAAAGCACGTAGGAATAAATGATGACGCGAATTGATCCAAAAAATACCCAAGCTATTTTGATTGGGGCAAGTGAATTTGATTTTGCAAATAATGAATATTTTCAGAATTTGCCCAATGTCAAAACTAATCTTCTGAAGTTGAGACAGTTGCTCATTGATGTGGTTCATATTGATAAAAATAAGATTGCTCTGAAGCTAGATAAGGATAATTCCAGTGAAATTACCTCAGAAATCATTGGTATTATCCCTAATGCTTCGGATACTATAATTGTTTATTATGCTGGGCATGGTATTCCACATTTAAAAAATCTTTATTTGGCGACTAAAAAAACGCAGCCCGATGAACCAGAATTTACTGGTGCAATGGAATCAAAGCATTTAGTCGATTTGGTGATAAAAAAAGCCAAAGCAAAAAAACTCATTTTTATCATAGATTGTTGTTTTAGTGCGAGGGCAAAGGAGGGGGTAGATAGTAAGGGTAAGCAAGTTTTTTTTATTACCGCCGCCCCTTCTACTCAAGCCGCTAAAGATGAGTCACCAGAAGATGCCAATTATACGGCTTTTACCCATGAACTTTTGGTGATTTTAGAGCAAGGTATTGATAATGCTGGGGATTTTTTAACTTTTCAAGAGATTGCCAATCACTTAAGCAAGCAGTTGAAGGAGAAAGGTTTACCTGAACCACAATTGAGTACTCATGGCTCGCCCGATAAATTGGGTATTTGTAAAAATCGCGCTTATCACGATTTTATGCCCGAAGAAAAAAATGAAACACCTATTCCAGCAATAATGAAATCTACACCAAATGATAAGGAGACTTCATTGTCATATCGTTATGATGGTAAAGTTAAAATAGAATTGTGCCAACGATTAGTGAAAGGCTGGCGAAATTTGGCTGATTATTTTGAGATTCCAATAAGTGAACGTTCGCAATTTGAAAGGGGATACGAATGTCAAGCCATTTGGGAATGGTTAGAAGAGCGAAAACAATTGCATACGCTAAAAGAGGCATTGGACTTTTTGGGTCGTCAAGATTTATCTAAGTTATTGAATACTAAAGAATAAATAGGGGATTTGTTCTACCATGTCATATCGTTATGATGGTAAAGTTAAAATAGAATTATGCCAACGATTAGTGAAAGGCTGGCGAAATTTGGCTGATTATTTTGAGATTCCAGTAAGTGAACGTTCGCAATTTGAAAAGGGGTACGAATGTCAAGAAGTTTGGGAATGGCTAGAAGGGAAGGATAAGCTTCAAGAATTACCTGAAGCCTTACAATTCATTGGACATGATGACTTATCATCCCTTTTAAAAAAAACCGAATCTGAAAATAAAAAGGGTAATCATCCAGATGATAAACCAAAACTTCCCCCCAATCGCAAAAAATTATCTAAAACTGTGATAGGGCAAAACCAACGAGACTTGTTAATATGGTTGCGTGATGAATGGATGCCCGATGGTTCAACTGTTTGTTTTGTTGAAGGTTTTTCGGGCGTGGGTAAAACGCAGGTGGCGCGCGCTTTGTTGGAGTCGATGGAAGTGATAGGTACGACGGCTGTCAAAGTTGATATGCCAGATATGGAGACTAATTCTATTGATGATTTGTTATTGGATTTAGCGGGTGATTTAGAATTGAATAATTATCATCAATTGGTTGATGCTATCGACAAGGGGCAGGATTTATTAAAAGCATTTGAAAAACTCCTCTTTTCAAATCCCGTATTGATTATCATTGATGAATTTCAACGGGCTTTGATGCCGGGTAGTGCCACGCCGATAAAAAAATTCGCTGGGTTTTTGGAAAGATTGGGTCGTCGCCCTCAACAACAGGGGCGTTTATTATTGCTCAGTAATCGTAGCATGGAGCGAGGGCGCTGGTTAGAAACCCATAAAGTGCGTACTTTGTCTGGATTAACACCAACAGAGGCAGAACAGTTATTGGGTGATTTGTTGGCAGAACGGGCTGATGAAGTACCCCTCGCACGTCGTCGAGAAGTGGTGAATGCGTTGGCTTGTAATCCGCGTGCTTTGCATGTGTTTGTGGAATGTTTGCGACGGGAACCATTGAATGACTTGCTTGGTGCAATACCCGATTTATGGTCTGTTGATGATCGAGAAATTTCGGCGGATTTATTATATCGGCTTGAAAAAGCGTTATTAGAACGGACGTTGGTTCATATCAATGAAGAAGTGCGCTTGTTTTTAGAGAATATCGTGGTTTATCGTAAATCGATCAAACAAAAAGCTTTTAAAAAGATGGCTAACAGCACAGCTAAAGCTGCCCAATGCCGCAATGAATTGATAGATCGTTTTTTACTCGAATTGCACAAGGATTGGTATTCTCTTAATCCGGTGGTACGGGAGATTGTATTGCATAGTATGAATGAACAAGCTTTACGCCGTGCCCATTCTTTAGCGGCTGATTATTACGCTCGGCATTTTCTAAGTCAACAAGTTGTCAAGACGGGTGGTAGTGGTGAATTGGGTGGTCATTTTGTAGAAGCGCGTTTTCATTTGGTTCGTGCGAAACGTGAGGATGTATTGCAAAAAATTTCTGCCCGTTTTGAACAATATTTACGAGCTACAATTGATCGTGTTTCTCGCCCACCTCAAAACGAAACGGAACTTAACGAGCGCATTGCGCTACTGTCTGGTTTATTAAAACACGGCGGTATGAAAGGCTGGGAATATCATTTGGCGCGATGCTATCGGGCACGGGGTGCTTCGGGTGATATTGAAAAAGCATTACAGCATCTTCGTAAAGCAACCGGGAGTCATGCACCAGCAGATACTTGGTTATTAAGAGTTAGTCTGGAAGATGAAATTCATGGTGTTGATAAAGCATTAATAGTAACCAAGGAAGGCATACGACAAATTTCTGTTGATAAAGAGCTTCGGATGCTTTACCATAGTTGTGGAGAATTGCTTGCTCGTGACAATCGCATTGACGAAGCGATTAACTTGCTGCGCGAGGGGATTCAGAATATTCCGGCTGATAAAAGTCTTGCTCATCTCTACCAAAGTTGTGGGGAATTGCTTGCCCGTGCAGCGCGTCCTCAAGAAGCGATTGAATGGCTTAGAAAAGGTATGCAAGCGATTCCAGTTGGAAAATGGAATAGAGAATATCTTGTTAATTCTGCTTTTTATTTAAGTGTCGCAGAGCAAGACATCCAAACAATAGAACAAATCCTAGCTGGACAAGGTAAAGATGCGGTAGAACCTCGACCAATTGCATTGGGTCAACTTTTGCGATTACAACTACAAGAGCAGTGGCAAGAAGCGGCAAAAGTAGCCCAGACAGCACGAGAAAAATTTCCCACCGATATTGAGCTTGCTACTCAAGAATCCTTTTCATGGCTATGTGCCGGCGAAGCAAAAACTGCCCAACAAGCATTGGAACGTTTTCCCAAGGAATTTCCGGATAAAGAAAGACACCCCGTTAGATGGCTTCAAGCATTTATCGCCTTAAAACAACAGAACCAAGAGGCAGCACAAAAATTTCTTGCTATTTACCTTAACCAATCATTAAATTCAGACGAACCGATTAACGAAAGGTTATTACTACGACTCTGGGATGAAGATGCAATGCGCGGTGGCTTCCATCCAGCTTACTATTTCCCCCATCTACCGCCCAGCCTCACCGGCTTGCCCCAAACCGTGACGCGCAAACAATATGGATCATCGGCTTTAGAAGGATTTTAAAACATAACTACAGGGATTGTATATATAATACCTTCGCCAATTCACGGAATAAAATTATGGTTTTCCCCGATTCATGTTCCATAGGTTTCACCTAGGGTGTTAAATTTAGCGTGGTTTTGCCAATTTTTTCACCCTACTTTTGTTCCACCCTATATTTATTTTAATTAGAAATCAAGTACTTAAAACATAAGGAACAAAAACAGGGTGAAAAATTATTGGCCATTTTTTGACAGATTTAACACCCTAGGTTTCACCTATGGCTATTCACATTTAACCCCTTCGGGGTGACACATCTGAAGCGGGTTCAATAAATGCCTTATAAATAGCATGGTTTTATAGAAAAACTTTGGACTCCAAGCCAACCCGTTTTTGGAGTCCAAAAGCTTCAGCTTTTGCAAAGGCCCCCAAAGCTGAAGCTTTGGACTCCAACCCGTTTTTCTAAAGCCCTAGGTTTATATCACCTTGCCAACCCGTTTTTGGAATCCAAAAGCTTCAGCTTTTGCAAAGGCCCCCAAAGCTGAAGCTTTGGACTCCAACCCGTTTTTCTAAAGCCCTAGGTTTATATCACCTTGCCAACCCGTTTTTGGAGTCCAAAAGCTTCAGCTTTTGCAAAGGCCCCCAAAGCTGAAGCTTTGGACTCCAAACCGTTTCTTTCTCGTTCCCAAACTCCGTTTGGAAAACGAAGTAGCGAAGCGGAGATCATGCATTCCTCTCAGCGAAGCGTCGAAGAACAAAGGCGCGTGTGAACCAGAGAACCCTTAGCGTAGCCAACTAAATTATGATCCATCCAACGCCGTTTGCTCTAAAAGTACGCTGTAAACCAAATTGAGTTTCTAAGTCACGTAATGAAATATCAGTCGCACGAATGGTTTGATTCATGGTACTTCTCCTTTTGCTTGGAATACTTATCGTGTTTTTTTCAGGTTATCATTTTGAAGCGGGTTCAATAAATACCTTGCAAATAGTATGGTTTTATAGAAAAACTTTGGACTCCAAAAATGGGTTGGCTTGGAGTCCAAAAGCTTCAGCTTTTGCAAAGGCCCCCAAAGCTGAAGCTTTGGATTCCAACCCGTTTTTCTAAAGCCCTAGGTTTATACCACCTTACCTATAAATTCTGTCACTTCCAATATTTAAATCTCATCCAATTTCTCTTCACTCAATCCAATATGATATTTTTCCAACATAGCCGCCAATTGACTATGCAGTATTTTTTTGTCAATACAATCTGTTGCGCCCATAGCAGAAGCTCTCTTTTTATCCACATCTATTGAAGTCATAATCACTGGTATAGGTGCCAAAAGTGGTTCTTTTTTGAGTATTGAGAGGACTTCCCATCCATCTTTTTCCGGCATCAGCACATCAAGAACAATCGCATCAGGATGAATTTTATGCGTTAATTCAATGCCTTGCTTACCATCCCCTGCCGCTGCTACTGCATAACCCAAACGGCCTAAATCTGCTTTGAGTAGCTCACGAACAACGAAATCATCATCAATGACTAAAATAATACCATTCTTTTTTGGAGGGGGCTCTGATTCTTTTTTGATATCCAATGTCGTTTTGGCTTGTATTGGCAAAGAGATCATAAAACTACTACCGATTCCAAATTCGCTCTCTACCCAAATTGTGCCACCCATCATTTGAGCGAATTGTTTGGTAATCGCTAAACCTAAGCCTGTGCCACCATAGCGACGGGTAGTGGAAGAATCGGCTTGAGTAAAGGGATTAAATAATTTTTTTTGTTGCTTATGCGTCATGCCAATACCATTGTCAGTCACACAAAAACTCATCCACTTGCTATCATGTTTCACTTCTAGCCGAATAGTACCACTTTCTGTAAATTTAGCCGCATTACTGATTAAATTTAACAACATTTGGTGCAATTTTGTGACATCTGTATGCATCTCCCCCAAATTATCATCCATGACGATTTTCAAAGTATTATTTTTTTTTGCAATCAAAGGTTTAACTGTCGATATGATTTCATTAATGACAGTCTTCAGATCGAAAGTTTCAAGATTCAAGTCCATTTTGCCCGCCTCAATTTTGGAAATATCAAGTACATCATTGATCAGTTCCAACAAATGTTTGCCGGCAGTTTGAACTTTTTGTAAATCGGCAACACAATCTTGTTCATTTAACTCAGCCGCATCCTCTTGCAACATTTCGCTATAACCAATGATGGCATTGAGTGGCGTTCGCAGTTCATGACTCATATTGGCTAAAAACCGACTTTTAGAAAAATTCGCTTCTTCGGCAATTTTTTTAGCTTGTTCCGCTTGGTTTTTAGCCTCCAAAAGAGCAATCGTGCGTTCTTCAACGCGGCGTTCCAATTCATTGCGTGCTTTCAGAAGTTCAGTGGTACGCATTTGAACTTTAGATTCCAATTCTTGTTTATGCTGGTTATCTTGTTCAATAAAGCGCACATAAGATTGAATTCGATTAATTAATTGTGGCGCGTCAATTGGCTTAGTGAGATAGTCAACCGCCCCGATTTCAAAACCTTTTTGTTGAAATTCTTCGGATTTATAGGCTGCTGTGAGAAAAACGATAGGAATATGTTGTGTTTTTGGGCGTGATTGAATAATTTTAGCCACATCAAAACCATCCATATCAGGCATTTGTACATCAAGAATAATCAGATCAACAGTATGTTCTACAAGAATTTTTAAGGTAGCCCCCCCTGAATCTGCTTGTAAAATATGCGCATTGAGATACTCTTCAATCAAAGTACGCAAAGTAAAAAGATTATTTTCATTATCATCGACAATCAATATATTAATCATTTTTTAGTCATTACTAAATGAGAGCGGTTGCGAAATAAATTTTTATAAAGTGAGGCTCGGGCGATCATTATCCCGATGAATAAATTATTTTGATTTGTAACTACTCAGGGCAACCACAAGGGATTGCCCCTACGTCTGAATATTTTCTGAACGAACCTATGAATATTGTTGTAGGGGCAATCCTTTATGGTTGCCCTGAGTAGTTACTTTGATTTAATCCTTTATTATAAACAATCCTTGTAGTTATAGGCTTTGGAAGGAAACTTGATCATCAAGTAAGAGTAATTACTTAGGTGCATAAGTTCTAAAGTGGTATGGTTCAATATTTATTTGATGAAAATGATTAAAAAATATATACAAATCAAGTAGTTATATAAAATATATCCAACATTCAGTATAATTTAGACTTGAACCCCAATTTATTTTAAATATTTTATTTGAAATATCTCTCTATAATAATCATATTGTATTGACTGGATAACTGAATAACTGATAATTGATAACTGAACCATAAAAACATGAAATTAACTATCCGTATTAAACTTTTATTAGCTTTTGGCTTAATTCTCCTGTTGAGCTGTGCTGTCAACATTTATAGTCTTTTCCAAATGGATGTCTTAGCAAGTTTCACCGCTCAGTTGTTTAATCACCCCCTACAGGTTACTAGGGCGGTACTCCGTGCTGATAACGGGATTATTAAGATGCACCGTAGCATGAAAGATGTGGCACTTGCCACCAACCTTGAAGAGATAGTCGCAGCACACACCTTCGTACAGCAGTATGAACAAGAAGTATTTGAACAATTTGCCATTGTTGAAAAATGGATCCTTGCTGAAAAAAGCACTGTCTTAATCAGGGAGACTATCCAAACTTTTCGAGATTGGACGCCCATTCGTGAAGAGGTGATCGCTTTGATGAAAAAGGAGCAAAGGGCTGAAGCCTCTGTCATCACTAAAGGTAAAGGGGCGCGACATGTAGTGATGCTTAATAGTAAGATGGAAGAATTGACAAATTACGCTGCTAATAAAGCCAGCGGCATGTATGAAAGTGTCCAAAACACCCGCACAAAAGTCATTGCGACTACTCTTATCGCCATAATAACCCTGATCATTTTAACAGGCTTGCTCGGACTTTTCTTTTTCTCCAATATTATCAAGTCGATACAGATTATTAATACGATAGCTGAACAGATAGTTAATGGTAACATTACATCAACAATCCAAGATAGGAAAAATTTTAGCCAAATTATTGTTTATAAAGATGAAATGGGGGACATTGGGCGCGCATTTTATGCCGTAGCCAACTCTTTTAAAATCATGATTGATGATATTGTACAGGTATCCCAAGGATTAGCAAATGGTAACTTACGCATCAGACCTAAAGCGAGTTATCAAGGTGATTTTATTCAAATAAAAAAAGGCCTTGAAACAGCTTCCTCTAATCTGAAATGGGTTGTTGAAGACATTGTTCAAGTCTCGCAAGGATTAGCAGAAGGAGGAAAAAATGTGGTAGCGAAAGCAGAATATCAAGGCGATTTTATCCAAATAAAAAATGCCTTAGAAACTGCAGCAACCAAATTGGCAGAAGCCACCACGAAAAATGCTATCCAAGATTGGTTAAAAACGGGACAAACGCAGTTAAGTGAACAAATCAGTGGTGAACAAGATGTCACAACATTAGCGAAGAATATTATTACTTTTCTCACGACCTATTTGGAAGCACAGGTGGGCGCGTTTTATCTACTTGATAATTCTGCGGATAAAAATGTTTGCCTAAAACTGTTAGCCAGTTATGCTTATACTCAACGTAAAGCTGTGGCTAATGAATTTCAGATAGGTGAAGGATTGATCGGACAAGCCGCCTTGGAAAAAGAACGAATTGTCGTTACAGAAATACCAGAAGACTACATGAGTATTCAATCTGGGCTTGGGAAAGCCGTTCCCCAGCAACTGCTCGTGATACCCTTTCTATATGAAAATGTGGTTAAAGGGGTCATTGAAATTGGCTCTTTCCAGGAAATCACAGTCGTTCAACTGGAATTGCTTGATCAAGTGATGCCCAACATTGGGATAGCGATTAATGCTGCTGAATCGCGGACTAAAATGCAGGCACTCTTGCAAGGAAATGCGTACAATGAGTAGAACGAATTAAAAAAACAACGAATTAAAAAAACAACGAATCACCGTAGGTAAAAACAGGCTATTCGTTGTCATCTGCTAGGCTGGATGGGGTTTGCAATCCCGTGGGCAACGTTTTATTGAAACGGCTTTGAGCCTCAACGTTCGGGAACAGGTTGTAAACCTATTCCCGCACACAGGAAAACGAGAAAAAATCAGGAGTACAAACTTTAGTTTGTTGCCAATTTTAATCGTTCCACTATGATGGGATTGGTTGGTAAATAGACTTGCTCCATTGGCGTTAATAATTTTGAATAGTCTCCCGATTTCGCATAATCCCGTTGAGATTTGACGAAATCACTGATATCCACAATGTCTATAATGGCATGACGTGCATATTCTTTAAGTACTTCGCCACGAAGCCCTAATTGAACTGCTCGTCGCTTGACGGGTGTGCCCACCGGATCATGATCCGGGTCCCATTGGAGTCTGACTGAAGAGGAATGCACCGCTTTTTGCCAAGCTGCTTGATTTGGGTATAAATCAGGAGAGTAAGAGGAAGGAACCGCTTGTTCAAGCACAGAATCAAAAAAGGGGCGTTTGAGCCTAATGGCAAGTATTACCTCCTGCCCCGATTTTTTTCCCCAATCGCAACGGTACATCATCCAAAGAAAGTTTGGTTTAATCCAACTCATTCGTGTCAAGCTAAATTCTCCGCCAAAATATCCTTCTTGCGCTGCAAAATTGCCAATTGCGGGACGATAAGCTTGATAGACAATAATCGATTGCTCATCGTATTGTGCCAAAATATGACGGCCTTCAAGAGGCCATTTTTGTTCATGGTAAGGTATTGTTTTCAATTGAGTCTGATCTCCATTTGGTGTTGGAGTTCAAAGCTTCAGCTTTGACTTACTTTCCTAAAGCTAAAGCTTTGGACTCCATTATATAATACCTTCGCCAATTCACGGATTAAAATGATGGTTTTCCCCGATTCATGTTCCATAGGTTTCACCTATGGCTATTCACATTTAACCCCTTCGGGGTGACACCTCAACATTTTTTCCTAAACGAAAATTCCTAACCCCAACGGGGTTAAACGTAAATAGCCATAGGTGAAACCTATGGAATTATTTGAAGCATCAATTAAAAACATTATTATATGTCCGTGAATTGGCGAAGGTATTATTATAAATTATTGATTTTAAATATATTAAAATGTTTTTACGGAGATCAGATTGAGATAACACTGTTTTCAATTTCATTGATTATCTTTAATAAACGAGCCAATGCGCCCCGATTTTTTTGCACAAATAAACGCCCATTCTCACCTGTTTGCTGACGGTGTGTTGCATCACTTAAATACCTTTTAACGGTATGCGCCAATTGCACCGCATTATTCACTTTTTGGGCTGCTTCTGCCTCTAACAGTTGACGACAAATCTCTGCACACTCAAAAACATGGGGTCCCATAATAACGGGGATTCCAACAGCAGCCGGCTCCAATAAATTATGCCCACCAATAGGCACTAAACTCCCTCCTACAAACGCAACATCGCAAGCGGCGTAAAGTAAGGGTAATTCGCCCATCGTATCGCCTAAATAAATTTCTGTATCGACATCAACCTTGCCTTCACTACGCCTAGTGACAATAAACCCCCGCCGCGAACATAAATCGGCAACGCGATTAAAACGTTCAGGGTGGCGTGGCACTAAGACTAATAACAATTCATTAACTGTTTGTTTCACATCGGAAAAAGCATCGAGTACGATATTTTCCTCGCCGTCGTGGGTACTTGCTGCAATCCACACGGCACGATTTGGACCCCATTGATGGCGTAATGGTGCTATTTTTTCAGAACAATCTGCGGGTAAACGACTATCAAACTTGATACTGCCAGTGACATGTATCTTAGTAGAAGATAGACACAAGTCAAGAAAACGTGCGGCATCGACTTCCGTTTGAGCGGCTATTGCTGCCATACTGGTCAACATGTCTTGTGCCAATCCCCTCACACGTTGATATCCTGCCGCCGAACCAGCGGAAAGTCTCGCGTTGGCAAGTATCACGGGAATAGCACGTCGCTGACAAGCAAACAATAAATTAGGCCATAGCTCTGTTTCCATAATAATCAGTAAACGGGGTTGGAACCATGCTAAAAACCGTGCAACCGCCCCCGGTAAATCGTAGGGCAAATAAACATGCCATACACTATCCCCAAAAACTTCACGCACCCGCCTTGAACCTGTGGGTGTCATGGTTGTGACAAGTATCGGCTGATCTGAAGAACGTCTTTGTAAGGCTTGTATGAGTGGCACTGCGGCTTGCACTTCTCCCATTGAAACGGCATGTATCCAAAGGCATTGTTGAGCAGGTAATTTGGGAAAAAAGCCAAAACGCTCAGTCCAACGTTGCCAATACGCGGGTGCTCGCATTCCACGCCAAAGTAAGCGTAGTAGTATAAAAGGAATAAATAAATAGAATAAGAAAGAGTAAATTAAACGCAATTTTTCAGTTATTAGTTAAAGGGTTGAAATTTTGGAGTCCAAAGCTTTAGCTTTGGAAACAGTCCCTAAAGCTGAAGCTTTGGACTCCAGTTGATTTTAAACACGTTAATGACGCTTCGCAAAATGTCATTTTCTGATATTCAAGTATAGTACATAAAAGTATTGATAACTATCAACATGTTGATACTTTTAGGTACATGATTATCAAAAATATTTTGTTGACAGGCATTGATTTTAGATTAATTGTTAACTTACAGTTCGCTCATTGTCGA
>Ga0233403_10000609_pt1 | contig 16974 bp, 11 predicted proteins | sample Na_oxic_1_MG_FD_179866 | JGI IMG/M metagenome (GOLD analysis project Ga0233403, IMG submission 179866) | Seawater microbial communities from Saanich Inlet, British Columbia, Canada - Na_oxic_1_MG | ecosystem: Environmental > Aquatic > Marine > Inlet | place: Canada: British Columbia | collected...
AATTGAAAAAGCATTCCCAAGTGCTTAAATCTATTAAAAGCGGCGTGTATGAGGTTGCATTTGGGAATCAACTCATACGAGTTATTGTGTTGTCCAGAATTCCATTGATGTCCAAAAATGCGGTGTTACAGTTATTTAGTGGAAAGGCGACCGGTTTTAAATTTGGTCAAGAAAATTATCAATGGCGTTATCCACCTGCCATTGCGACGCTCAAATCGTTATTTCAACTGTATTTAAGCGAGGGGGTTCAGATGAAACCAGACTATGAAGCTTTTTTACAACAATGCGTCCAAGAGACGCTGAAATTCTATCCACTGAAAGAGAGACTAAAAGGGGTTCACCCTAAAGAGCTGGTTGAACTGTTTTCGGTGGAAGAACTTCTTTCGGTGCTTCCGGTAGAAGATCGCCTCCGAGGGCTTCCGGCAGAAGAACTCATGAATAAGTTTCCGGCAGAAGATCGCCTCCGAGGGCTTCCGGCAGAAGATCGCCTCCGAGGGCTATCACCTGAAGTACTCGAACAACAATTAGCCAAGCTCAAACAGAAATCACTGTGAGAGTGTTGGGTGGGATGAGGAAAAGCGTCTTTGAAGCTCAGCCCACCCATTTGAGCCTCTGACACGGGCACTGGTTCAGATCTGTGCAATCCTGATGGATTCAGACGCGTTAATTCCTTGATAAACAAGCATCAGCCCAGATTTCTAGGTATTCTTTTAAACGGTTGATTTTTATATATTTTACACGGAACTGAACCAGAAAATAATTGGGGTCAGAGTAAAATTAATTCTAACTAAGTCTTGGAGCCTATCGGCGGCTCAAGAAAGGTGTTATCCTGATGAAACGCTCCGCCCTACTGCGCTTAGTTTATTGCGGCATATTATGGATAATTTTTTATTAATTTCAATAACTTGAGTGTATATTCCGTTAAAAACGACAAGCGTTTGACTAAACGCGTTCGATTGACTGGGATTTTATTTAAGGTTTAGATATAGCAAAGCTAGGATTGATTATTTAAGCATCTGGTAAAAATATTCCAACGGACACTGATGTTTGTTAGTCGAGTTCAAATTGACTGGAGAGTCCTAACTCATTTTGATGCTGATTAATCAAATGGATAGCACTTTTAACCATCTGATTGGTTCTTAACAGATACCTCAAAAAGCCGGCATAAGGTTCAGTATCAGCCGCTTCCGCTTTCAGATGTTCAAGGCTATGGTGTATTTTATGAAGACGTTTTATTTTATCGGCTTTTCTGGTTAAATTTTGATATTCACAAAGCTTCTCTTTTAAAATTTGTTCGTTTTCATAAAATTGCAATAATATTTTCGCCATCGGACGAAATAAACTCAGTCGGTGCAAATCACAAACCTCAATCGTCCGTTGACTTTTTTCTCTCTCAGGCGAATCAGGTGCTGGCTGAATGCGAATATCTTGATAGATGAAGTAGTGTTCAGGCGCATCGATTTCAGGATTGACGATCGGATATGTTTGGGTGTCAAAATCACCTTTTGCTATATTACATTTGTGACAGGCTGGAAATAAATTGTCCCACTCAAACGTTTTTTCATAATAAATCGATTTGGGATAAAAATGTTCAATGTGAGCATAAGTCACTGTTTCAATGATTTCCTCACAAAAAACGCACTTGCCATGAAACAATTTTCTAACAGTTTCTTTTATATGTCGGTTGGTAAAATTTTGGCGTTCATGACTTCTTCATTGATCGTTTCCAACTGCCAACCTTGATAGGTTTGATTTTCTGGTTTTAAGTTGACTTCGCCGTGATGGGCCGGAATTTTTATCACTTCATTCGCTTGGGCAGACGCAATCACGAGTGGAGAGTGAGTCGTCACAATCAATTGCATCGATGGAAACAGCGTTTTCAGATGCGACGTAATTTGGCTTTGCCATTGGGGGTGTAAGTGGGCATCCACTTCATCAATTAACACGGTGCCCGGTGCGTTTTGCATCAATGCGTCAGTCCCGTCATTAACGCCTTCGCACCAGTCAATGATCGAAAAAACAATGGCTAAAAAAGATTTAAAGCTGCTGGCTAATTCTTCTAAGTAACATTCTTTGCCTTTCAGTTTAAAAATCGGTTCTAAGTCTCTTTCTATTTTGACAAACTGAAAATCTATCTCTGGTGGGGCAAACGTGGGTAATAAGCCCATCATAAGTTCCCAATTTTGCCGCTGGATTTCCGACCAGTCTTTATCAATCGAAAAATAGCGGTTTATCATCCACTGTTTAATGTTGGGAACCTGTGTACCATCTAAGAATTGGGTGGCGTGATCTCGGTAATATTGTTTTCTTTCCTCACCAACCGCTTCCCTTTTCATGCCCTCTATACGTTTATAGTCAAAATAACGATAGGCACCAATGACATAGATATTGTTAGGCGCGATACAGTGGTGTTGAACAAAACGGGCTGACGAAAACGGTTGTTGTCGGTAACCTTCATTCACTTGTTCTGTGACACTAAAACCACTTTGATAAGATTTTCCTTTCCAATACATATTAGCCCAAACCGAAGCCGGTTGCCGCCATCTGGAATGAATCAAGCTGTCTGTGGAAGTAGACAGACAATAGGTGATTAATCTCAAAATAGAGGTTTTGCCGAAACCATTTTGGCCGATGAGTATATTCATTCTTGGATTGAATTGGATATTTAACTGGTTAAATATTCCAATATTTTGTACGGATAGTGTTTCTATGTATGATTTCATGATGACAGTTCAAGTTTGATTATACTGCTGCTAAAAAAACATTTTTAGGAGATTTGCTCTTTTTAATCATTTTATGGCCTTTATTGATAAAATAAAGGCTCACTGCATAAAATGATTCCGTTAACGATGCATGGACAACGCGTGTGCCGGATTCTGGTGCAAAGCCGCTGGCTAAAAATTGCGCCCCATCTGACCCCCGCTTTTGAACTTCAAACCGTGTTAAAATTTGTTGATTGACCAAATCAGCGATTTGAAAACTGATCGCGCCGCCGATTAATAACGCAATCAACCACAGCACAAAGACTTCTAAATTATTTAGCGGCTGAATAGATAAATATGTATAAAACTTATGTCGAGCAAAATCCGTTTTTTGCCAAAAAAATCTAACAAATTGAAAAAAGATGGTTATCATTAAAGTAAAGTAATTGAGATTGTTGTGCCAAAAATATTTATTTTGCGATTGAATAGTGAAAATGGTGGGTGTAGCAAACAACTGTCAAAGTTGTCCGAGATGCTAAAATGACATGATGATTAGGTGCTGCAATATGAATAGGAGAAAAAATGTATGATTGATTGGCATCATTTATTTGGATGGACTTTGACGGACTATTTTAGAAATTCTAACTATCAGGTCAATTTGGAAAAAGATTTGTCAATCAAACCACAACAACTTATATATTTATATATGCCGAGTCAATCTCATTTTTTTTGACCTCATATTTATTGGCGAATCAATCCTAGCCCAATTGAATCGGACTAGGAGGGTTCAGGCGGTTATGGAATCACGCGCATTGTTCTTATCTGGGGAGGTGAAAAGGAGGCTCCTTTGGGCACTGGGACTTGATCCCACTTTTATTCGGCCCTTTAAAAAACAATCAGTTACAGATTGGTTCACCATTCATCATTCACCATTCATCATTCACCATTCACCATTCACCATTCCAGTTCTTATCTAGTGGTTATACTTATTGGTTTTTTTAACGCGTGATGCAATCTCGAAGCGTCAATATTTTCGGTTGAGTCGTGAAAACTGATTTTGCCACCGACTAAAACGAATACATAGTCACAGTATTCTAACGCATGTTCTAAATTATGCGTGACTAACATCAGTGTTCTGGTGTCATCTTGATCACACCATTGCGTTAACAGTTCCATCACTCGTTGCCCGGTAACTGGATCAAGGCTACCAGTCGGTTCATCGGCAAAGACAATTTGTGGATTATGGCTCAATGCCCGGGCGACGGCAATACGTTGATATTCACCCCCTGACAGGTGACGAGGCAACGCATTCAGGCGCGTTTTCGGAAAATCCATTTGGGCAGTGAGTTCTTCAACGCGCTGTTGAATCAATTTGCGTTTGGTGCCGGCTAATGCCAGAGGTAACGCGACATTTTGAAACGCGGTTAAATTAGCGGTCAAATAACCGAGTTGAAATACAAAGCCAAACAGTTGTTGTTTGAGTTTAGATTGTATCTGGTGTTTTCCAGAAACTAAAGACAACGTTTGCAGTTGCTGTGTTTCTAGGTAGTTTAATTGAAATGTGTCAGAGTCTTCATCAGGACGATCTAATAAACTCAGTTGGTTCAACAGCGTCGTTTTTGCAGAGCCGCTATGGCCTAAAATTCCGACTTTTTTTCCTCTTGGGATACGCATTTCTTCAATCCACAAGCTCCAACAGCGAGGACATTCGGTGCGGCAAATCTTTTCAGTGCCACAAACTTGTCGCCATTGTTCATGTTCAGGTTTTTTAGGTAAGCGACATTCTCTAAAAACGTGTTTAGGAATCCGAGAAGCACCGTGCGTTTTTTTGAGGTTTTTCAGAATGTATAAATCTTGTTCATTTGTCATCTGGTTTCAACTTCCTTAGTTAAAGAAAAGTCCCCCCTCCTAAAAACTCAATAGCTTTTCGGTGGGGGCTCAATCAAGTATTTAAGGCATCACCTCCAACGGAATCCAGCCATATTCAAACGTATCGCCAAATTTCCACCAGACTTTTCGAGTGCCCTTACGCGCCGGTTTCCAGCCAAATTCGCTGTTTTTATCTTTGACCACTTCGATGCGTTCTTCTTGGGCAAAACTACGCAAATGCAACAGGTCTTTGTACAAAGCCTGCCGAAACTCTTTGAGCTTTTTACCACCCAGCTGACTAATTTCTTTCAAAGTCAGTTGCAAAATTTTATTTTTGACCGGCAATCCCAAACGCGCTTGAACCAACTCACTCACCCGCTTATTCATATCTACTTCACCCAAATTTTCTTCCAAAGCCCGTTTCCAAGTACTCATAATCGTTTTGTGGGTGAGTGGCTTTTTGACAAAAGTACTCAACAATCCCACATAGCTTTCTAAGTCCATACGACTGATTAACAAAACCTCCTGCACTTGTTGAATGCCGGTTCCCGGTTCTTTGACGGTCACCCAACCCGGTTGAAAGATTTGGGCACTCGCGCTGATAAAGTTACGTGGGTTGATGCCTTTTTTCTGCATCCCTTCAGTCACTCGGCGAGTAATGCGGGTTCCGTATTGCGATTGAATTTTCTGAAAGCCACTACCTAAGCCGGCGGTTGCCGTGGCCATTTTCGATTTTTTGGCTTCTTCAATGGCTTTTAAAGCCATTTGAATAATCGCGTTGGCGACCTCATTGCCACGTTCTTTGGCATTGAAATGGGCAGTTAAGGCGCGTTCCGAACCTAACAATCGTGCAATTTCTTGCATTTGTGGGGTAAAAGCACCGGCAGAGCCTGATTCGACTGAAAAGAAATCATAACCATTGTTAGCCAATTTATTGGCTATTTGTGCCGGTTTATAACCACGAGGGTCTGTGCTATGATTGGGGGCATCAGCAATCACAACCGCGACTCGAAATCCCACCTCGCGAACCTCGGAACGGGCTAAATGGATTGCTTGGTCAATTGCATAGTAAATCGCTTCAGGCGTATCGCCTCCCCCAGAGGCACTTTCTTTGTCAAGATAGCTATTAAACAACCCAACATTGTCTGTCAACGGTTCGCGCTTAAACAGATAGCTATCATCCCCACCTTTTCCATCAGCATCGACATAGTCTTTATAAAAGTTAATGGAAAAGCGCGGTTTCAGAGCGGAAGCTTTCATTTTCTGGGCGATGGTTTTGACGGCTTGTTTGACATGGGGGTAGTCGTCACCCATGCTGCCGGTCGCGTCAATGATAAATAACACATCAATATGAGACATCTCGCGTTCCAGTTCCTTTAATTTATCGCGCATAACCGCCAACTCTTGTTCCGTCAAACCAGCCGTCCCTTTGTCGATATAAATTTGATCGCCAATCACGCCGACTTGATACAGATTCCCTAATCCGGTAAATTGCTTGGAACCTTCTGAAATAATCGGATAGCGCATCAAAATCGGCGACCATGGGGTTTTAACTCCAATATCTTCTTCGGCCAACGGCTCAATCGTTTTGCCCATCAAATAAAAATCACGGCACTCGTCTGGAGTGGCAAATACCTTAACGCCCAGTTTACGCTTATCAACCGTCGTTTTATCAAACTCTATCGCTTGGCGGGTTTTCCAGAAGTGTAAATTTTTATCGGCAACCCAACCTAACAATTGCGTGTCAGCACTTTCAATCGCTAAACTGGCTTCACGAGCCAGCAAGGTATAGCCATTTTTTTGTGCAAACGCAAAAAATAACTTAAACAGGCCAACCGTGGTGTTGGGTTCATCGTGTTGACTTGGGCCTTTATGGGCATGGGTCATGGAAATATCTAAGTGCCCAGAGGTATCGATCTGCCAGTTGTGAATAATCAAGCCCTTCAAAGCGATACCTTTTTCGCTGATGGGTTTCGGGTCTCGTAGCACATTGTCGGCCGAAATCCAACCTAAGAACTTGTTGATTACCCAGCTTTCGGAGTCAAAATCCACGATCAAGTAGTAGGTTTTGCCATCATCGTGAGTCACTTTGTCAGCAATGTGTTTAGCCATGCCAAAAGAGGCTTGCATCACCTTTTTACTTCCTCTGGGCGCGTTGAAAACCGGGGCCTGTTCTTGAATCACCAGTATGTAGGAAGAATTTCCTTCCTTATCGTAAATAATCTCGCTGGGTTCACCATCAGGCCCCCATTGTACAGTTGCCCAAGTCAACTGAGGTAGCATCAGGAATGCGGCTATCAGTATGGTAGTCGGTTGTCGTAACACTCTATTGACCTCCTTTCAAGTTGATTCAAAGAAATCCGAGTTTATTCCATCCGATTTCTTTGAGATTGTGGTTTATTCAACATCCGTTTCAATTTGTTCTAAAAGTCCGTTTAAAACCGTTTTGGGTACCGAATCGTTAAAAGTTTCATAAGGAATGGCTTGGTAACTGACTCGTTCCAAATTACTCAATGCTTTAATAATCGAACGTTCTGTCGATTGAGGCGCACAGTTATCTTCAGTCGGTGGCTCAGAGCCTTCAACCGCCGATTCCGCCACATTTATCGAAGACTCTCCCTGGTTGGTTGATTCAGTCACGTCATCATCATCGTCCGATTTCTCATCCGTTGTGGTTGAATCTGCAACCTGACATTCATCTTCCTCGGCTGGCTTAAAGAAGTCTTCGATAATGTACAAATGGGCGTTGTATTTTTCTAAATTCGCCTGTAATTGAGCGAGTTTTGTCTGCCAAGTTTTTTTGCCAGCATACGATTCATAACGTTCAACCGTCGCATAAAAAGGCAACGAGGTGTTATGCGGGAGCAACATAATAAAAAACCATTCATCAGCCTTGGGTTGATCATCCGCATCTAACAATTTTGACCAAATGGCATCATCAGTCCCTTCTAAAAAGAAATCAGCCAATTTGTGAGGTTCTACAAACGCATTAAACATACGTTCCCCCATAATCAAACTGGCGGGTGCTTTACGATCAGACTGATGAATTAAACGAGGATAAACCCCAGCGGCTATTCGCCCATAGCCAAAGTAAGAAAACTTCTGCTGAGTTTCCCACCAAGAATTAAAAACGACTCGTAAGGATTTTTTCCAAGTACCATAAGGTTTGCCTTTCCATGCGTTAGCCTGATTAACCAAAACCACCAATCCCTTCTTTTGTTTTTCAAGAGATAAGGAATAGGTTGCTTTTAACACGCCTCGGGAATATCGATCGTAATCCCAAAGGCTACTCGCTAAGCCCAGAGTCACCACCGTTTCTTTATAGGGTGGGTAATTAATACGGACAGTGAACTGCTCTTCCTTTGACTGTGTTTTCGATTTCTGGGTTGGAACGGTCAGCGGAAACCAAGAAGAATATTGAGGCGTAATATCCTCTCCGTTAAACTCAATAGAGACTTTGGCGTTGTCCGGTAAATTCCCCTTTATCTCGTTACCGTCTTGATCAGACAGTTTAACGCGCAGCGAGTACTGATAAACCAATTTATCCAGCTCAATCGTTGCCGGCCATTCCGAAGGCTGGATTGTGACCGTTTTTGGATGGTATTTATCAGCCGATACCGTGATTTCAGTTGGCTGTTTTTCAAACTCCCATATTTGAGCTTTGGCTAAATCGACAGATTGCTTCATGGTGAGTTGATATTTTAATACCTGTTGGCCGGTACTTTTATCAATTACCTTGATTTTATTAAGGCCTTGGTAGTTATTATCAGGTTGCATTGAACAGTTGGCAACTACTCTCTTGTTAGGAGAATAGATAGTCTTTGCTCCCGCTTTGTAGCCTGCTTTTACACACCACACCTTCACTTCGGTTGGCATGTGTAAGCCTGATTTTTCCTGACTCGGCAACGGAATGGCTACTTGCCCTTGGCTATTGGTTTGCAGGGATGCTCTTGATTCAGGATATTCTTTACATAAATAACCAAAACTATTACAGTCATATTTATACGTTAATTGTGCAAAGACTCGAGCAGCAACCACCGGCTTTCTACTGTTACGATTATCGGTAACAGTAACTGTTAAAGTCGGCCCGGCTGGTTTATAACCAGTCGAATGGTCTCCATATGGCCCACCACAAGCCGTCAATGGAGACAGTAATAACAACAGAACCACAACAATAGGCGGTGGAATTTGGTTCTGGAATTTCAATAACAACACGAATAAACCTCCTTAGATTGATTAAGTTAACGACGCCTGGACAAAGCGTGTGCCGGATTCAGGTGCAAAGCCGCTCGCTAAAAAAAATTGCGCCCCCATCTGACACCCGCTTTTGAACTTCAAACCGTGCTTAAATTGATTATTTAAGCATCTGGTACCAAAAAATATTCCAACGGACACTGATGTTTGTTAGTCGAGTTCAAATTTTTCTTTAGTGGTATAGACACTGCCGCTTCAAAAAAAGGACTGTTTTTAATCAGAAATCACCAACCGAATTGACGTTGCCGCACCCCGCCGACAACAACACCAACCATGAAAAATCCAATGATTGAAAAATTCCAAAGTTTATCAACTGAAAGTGTTGTTGAATGAGAGCCAGTAGGAGTCTGTGTCCCGTTGAGATGTCCAAGATCAAGCTCGGACATCAGAGCGAATAGACTCGTGAATTTGCAAATATTTTTGGGGATTCACAATAATTCCGTCAAACATCATCTCATTGGTTTCTCCATTAGGTCTTTTTTCGGTATCCAAAAGGAGATAATACCGTTTTCGATAATCAAAAGTAGCCAGAATGTTTGCGCCTTGTGCTTCACAAGTACGGCGGGTTATTTTTGGAAAAAGTGCTTTATCTTCGGAACGAGCCTGGGAATGGTGATAGCCTAATAGATAACATCCCAGGCCCACATAGCAGATGGCTCGTTCAAAATCTATCGGAATAAGAGGACTCTCGCCGTCATTCAACGGCAATTCGACGTTGGTATTGGTCGCAAAGTCATAGCTCAATCGGTAAGTTGGATTGATCAAATAAAAGGCGATATCCCGTAAGAAACACAACGCGATGTTTGGCCTAATATCGTAGAAATCGATTTCTATCGGTTCTGTATGTCCAGGTAGAGGTTGCTCTCGCAGGTAATAAGTCTTTTCTGAAGCTGAATGCGGTTTCATCGTTTTTTTGACGGGTTGGAGTTTATAAATCATCTGAAAAGTCAACGTCATAGCCCCGTTAGTCGGGGGGTTTTTTGATAAGAATCAAGGTGCAAAATCAATTAAATAAACTTTCCCTTTATCACCAATTAAGATATTTTTCCAGTGCAAATCTTTATGTACCAACTGATGCTCATCTCTCAGATATTCCAAAGCCTGCTGTAATCCTTTTGTCCTTATTGGATCGTTCTCAAAAGCCTTAAAAAATACTTCCGGAAGAAGTTCATTCTTGGCTTTAAGTGGTAAGGTACGATAAACAAAATAGTGTAACAGATTCCTTTTTTCCAGTAATTCCTCAAACTCTATTTCTGAAAGGCTTTGAATTTCCGATGTGGTAAAAGGTTTTAATTTGGACTGGTACTCGTTGAGTTTTAAATAAACCCATCTTTTTAAGGTCACACCTTTCACCCTATCCATCAGATAGGTTCGCTCCCAGACTTTGGTAGCTGCCGGGTTGGGTATCTGATATATATCAGGAATTTGTACCCAGTCTGGAACAAATGGGTTTCCGTAGGCTGTTCTGGCCAATTTACCGTATCGGATAGCGTCCCGAAAATCCGCATGAGTATTGAATTCGGATATCAGACTCGGTATATCGCCAGAGTGATAAATCTTGATGACCGTATTAGATTTGGCACTTTCTAATACTATTCCGCTCTTGCCTTTTCCCAGTATCGCCTCTTTTTTGTGCAATAATTTTTCTAACCAGGGGTATGTACGCACCAACGCATTCGCCTCTTTTGTGATGTCTTTTCGTATCTGCTCCAATATTTGTTGTTTTCCCAGCCGAACAATTTCCAGAGCTTGTGGAATATTCTTGTCGTTGTACCAATTAAAAAACACGTTCACCTCAGCCAGATTCATGTTTTCAATATCAACGCGTTGCTGAAACCATAACAAGCCTTCATCCTGACAGACGCTGTTTAGCTTTTTTGAAAGAGCCTTCTTTCTTATCCGCTGTACTTGCTTCTGGTAATTTCCGAATTGTATAGATGATTTATGCTTTTCAACTGCATCTAATATTTCATCTGAATTAAAAAAATCCGATTTCCTCTCCAAATAAGTAAGTTTAACAAGGACAATAGTTGACCGAGTTGAGGAAAGGATAGGTACTTCATCTTGATATTTTTCAATCGTCTGAAGCATCATATCCAATCGATTTAATAAGGCCAGTTGTCGTTTTTTTGATGTTGATACATGACTGAGTTCTAATGCCACGTTTTCTATGACGCTGTCGAGTTCATCGAGGAGTATCAATTGAGTCGGGTTTTGGGCGAAATTTTGGATGAGAGCCGTGTCGTTTAGAGTCTCAGCATTCTCGTTAGAAAGAACTTTATTCGCTTTGAGTCCTAACATGGTTTTTAATCGGGTAAAAAGTCTTGTCATAGCCGGATTTTATGTCAACCGTTTTTTTCTAAAAAATAACCCCACGTAGCGGTGCAATCATTCTCTACAGAAAGTCGCTGAATTGTAGATTTCCACTCAAGGCAACTCCAAATAAAATACCCATTCGGGGCTGGAGCAACGGATTGGGGTTGGAGCAACGGATTACCCCTACAATGGCCGTAGGGGCAATCTGGAATGGTTGCCCTTAACTTCAGTTAACGATGCATGGACAACGCGTCGGCCGGATTCAGGCGCAAAGCGGCTCGGCTGGCTAACAGTGCAACTACGGTGACTAACAGCCAAGCACTCAGGCTAATGAACAAAAACAGTTGCGGTGACAACGCGACCAATTGGAGTTGCGCTCCGTCTGACACCAGGCTTTGAACTTCAAACAGTGTTAAAATTTGTTGATTGACCAAATCAGCGATTTGAAAACTGATCACGCCGCCGATTAATAACGCAATCAACCACAGCACAAAGACTTCTAAATTGTAGATAAACAAAATTTTTCGATTTGAACTGCCAAACGCTTTCAAAATCGCAATTTCAGGAATTTTGCGTTGAATCGACTGCAAAATAGACAAGCCAATACTAATGGCACTTAATGCGGCGACAATTAAAGCAATGCCACCTAATATTCCGCCACCAAATGACGAAATTTGTAAAAACATACGGGCTAATGCTTCGGCATCGTTGGTCACCCAATAGCCTTGGGCTTCTATTTGTTCTACCACGGCCGGCACCTCTTCTAGCCGCTTGACATACACAGTGGCATTGACATAGCGTTTTTCTAAGCTTTCCCGTTGGTTAAAATTCGGTTCTAAACGCCGCGTAAATTCAAAACTGGCATTCGGATTGGCGGTTTGGATAGGCGCTAAAAAATAACTGAGTAAATCTTGCCATTGTTGTTCATCCTTGCCACCTTCCGATAAATCAAGCGTCAACCATTGTTCGGTGCCCGCGCGATTTTTGACGGCCGCTTGCAATCCCCACATATTCAGGAAATTCTGAGCATTGGGTTGCCCAATATGTTGTTTGGTTTGCTCAACCGCAATCAGTGGACCAAAGTTCAGTCGTTGATAGCGCGGGATTGGATCCCATTGTCGATCCTGCAAAGCCCGATAAAAATCCTCGGTGATAAAAAATAAATTGGCGTTATAGGTGGTTTCCATCACCCCGACGATGTTCACCGGGGCTTTCAACGCTTGCCCGGTTTCTTCATCCTCAGCATACTTTATCATCAGTTGCTTCGGATAGTTTACCGATTGTTCGGCCGTTTGTTGTTGAACCGTCTCGTCTGAAGCCGAACTGAAACCGAGCCAACTCAATAGACGATGCCACCAACTCTGTTCTTTCTGATCAGCGTCGATTTGTTCCGGTGTCGGTGTGTTTTTGTGAGCCGCTTTTTCCGCCTCTATATAGCCTAACGTCCTTAATAACGTTTTTGTCACAATCAGTTGTCCAACGCCATCGCCAGTAAACAACGTCTGTTGGTTTGATTGAGTGGGTAACGTGGTCAGCAGTAAATCATCGATATCAACCGTTCTGCCTTCACTGTAGCCAGCACTGTCTTCCATGCCTTTTTGGTTATAATACCATAAAGCCACATCATTCCAACCATGAACACTTTCTGTCAGCGGATGGCCTTGAACATCCTGAATCGCAGACAGTTTGTTGAGTTTTTTATCATTAAAAATCTCGCCATCCCGAGACGTTAAAGAGGAAATGTGAATCGTTCTGGCCATCTGATCTTCTTCAACATAACTCCTTAACCATTCCATTGAGCCAAAATACAAAGCGGAGACAATGCTCACCGTGACAATGAGGATGGTAATCGTGACAATATTTAAAAAAGTCGGTACACATAAACGCAACGCATTTAAAAAACTGGACAACTTTTCTTGAAAACCTCTGCCATACCAGGACAATGGAAATAAATCCCGTGACGCGTAAAAAAAATTATACATCAAATGTTCCATCTATTAAATTATCCTCTTGGTCCCGTAGGGTGGGTAAGCGTGCGCCAAGATTTTCGTTCATGAATCGGACTTTATCGCCCGCTTGCCCACCTCTTGTTGTATTTAAACCGATCGGGAAACGCTATATAGTGACATTCCTATAAAAATGTTCCCCAAAAATCACCAATTGAAAATTGAAAATAAGACTTGGTTAAATGGACAACAACCCGGCCACTTCATATAATCACCAATTGAAAATTGAAAATAAGACTTGGTTAAATGGACAACAACCCGGCCACTTCATATAATCACCAATTGAAAATTGAAAAGAAGACTTGGTTAAATGGACAACAACCCTGCCGCTTCATATAATCACCAATTTAAAATTGAAAAGAAGACTTGGTTAAATGGACAACAACCCGGCCACTTCATATAATCACCAATTGAAAATTGAAAAGAAGACTTGGTTAAATGGACAACAACCCGGCCGCTTCATATAATCACAAATTTAAAATTTAAAATTGAAAAGAAGACTTGGTTAAATGGACAACAACCCGGCCACTTAATAGTAACATTCCTATATTTTTATCCCATTTTGAAAGTAAAAGGACTCATCTGGTTAAAAATAAAATATTTTTTTGGAACATTTTTATAGGAATGTCACTATATGAGTGATGCGGATGATACCGATATTCTCAGTCAATCGTGATTTCTCGCACCAACCGAATCCCAATGGTGTCGTTAGAATTGGTGATTGAAGTCCAATCTCGGTGGCTGGACTGTAAATAGCGAGGCTCACTATTCCAACTTCCGCCACGAATCACGATATTGATGTCCTCTGGATTTTTGCTATCCAATGTGGCATCGCATTGATTGGAAATTTGTTGTTCAGACTCAAAATCATAAGCTGAACAAGTCCATTCCCAAACGTTGCCTATCAGATCATAGACTTGCCAACGATTGGGTTTAAATACGCCAACCGGTGCGGTTTTATTCGCATATCCATCGGTACATCTGACATTTTTCCAAGAATAACGGCTTAAGCGATCGGCCCCATTGCCATAGTCACACAGTGCCCGATTTTGATCACCGAAAAAATAGCGCGTATCACTGCCAGCCCGTAGCGCATACTCCCACTGAGCTTCGGTCGGTAGGCGATAGCGATATCCGGTTTGAGCCGATAACCAGTTGGCATACGCATTGGCTTGTTCCCAAGTCACGTTGATCACCGGCTGATCACCACGTCCCCAACCGGCATCCTCTGGTTTTTGAGAGCCGGTACTTTCACAAAAGTAATCATACTCGGTAAAGGTAATCTCATATTGACTGATACCAAAAGGCTTACTAAAAGTAAACCGATTGTGCTTGGTGACCAAATCTCCGGCCGGAATAACCACCATTTTGGGTCCTAAAACCCCATTGTCTTTTAACAAGTCTTGAAATCGGTTATTTTCCGATTCAGCCAAACAATGAGTACGGCCTAATAGCGGCGTCAATGAACTGGTGGTAAAGGTACGTGCTTCTGATAAAGGCCGAACCGCTAGGTAGTCGCCCAGCATACTCAAATTTTGCTCTAAATGGCCTTTTTCGACCAAGTTTAAACCACGCCCTTCAATCACGACTTCTTTACCATGACGTTGTTCTCTATTTTTCTTAAATTGAGTCAGTTCGGTATTGTTTTTGAACAAGTCCTTATTGGTTTGATCATCTAACTGATCGATGGCTTCTTGGGTACTTTTCGCGACATCTGACGAGCGGCTATAATTCACGCTCACACTCCCCTTGATATTGACAAGCGGAATGGGCAAACTGACTTCTGCTTTACCACTGACACTCAAAGATTTTTTCTTTCCGCGATAATTTTTTTGCGCCTTTTCTAACGCGTTTTTTTGACGACGATAAGTATCCTTGACTTTTTCGTTGGCTTCTTTATAATCCCGAGCTTGTTCTAATTCTCGGCTCACTTCCCACATCAACGTAATGGGCTGATAATCGGTCAGTTCTAAGCCGCTGTGTTGTAAAATTCGCTCTTCCAACGCGCTGGCATCGGCCATCGTTGCCAAGCCGATTTTTTGTGTACCTTCGGTCAGTTGATTAAACACGTCGCGTGCTTTGCTATCCAGCTTGCCTTCTACCCCCGGATCGGCATAATCAAAAACGCCGACTTTTCGGGCGGCTTCTCGTACCACCTTATTAATCTGTTTCGCATCAAAATAACGCTCACCTTTACCCATCAGCTCGCGATAAGCCTGAGTATTACGAATATCTTCGGCATCCCACAGAATTTGCTTGACTTGCAGTTTCATCACGTTGAAATACACCCGAAAAGTAAAATCAAGCCCTTGTTTGTCCAATATTTTTTTGAACACGTTATCATGTTCTGCCGGTACCTGAATCGTAAAACGAGCCGTGGTACCCAGCAAAAAAGTGGTATGAATGGGCGAATTTTCATCCGCCGGTTTGACCGCGGGACGAATCGCGTTAGCCAAACGTTTAGGCAGGTTGCTTGGTGTAATCACGACCATGCCATGACTCATCGGTTGGATTTGACTGAGCGAAAATGGGTATTTTCCATCAGTGCTTTTTTCATAAAATTTGTTAATCGTGGCTAATGCTTGTTGCTCAATCCGATCCGCAAAACACTCGATGGTAAAGGCATAAGAAACGATACTTTCTTCTTCAATCTCCAATCGATCATAAGGCTCCCCGTTTCGATTCGGTATCAGCCGAAAAAACGGCGCGATGTAGAACGTCATCTTACTGAACTGTTTAGCCGTTTCAAATCCTTTATTGCGAACCGATTCATAAACCATGAACTGCATCTTTGATTCTTGATCATGGCCGGTAATGGGTTTATGGGCTAAAACTTCCTCACTGCCTTGAGCGGAGGGTTCTGCCAATGCAGAATTGGCGATTAACAGTAAAAAGAAGGTAAGATTATGGATTTTCAGTAAATTTTTCATTGAATACCCTGCCGGTTGTGACTTTTAATAATTATACTTATACCAAACCACTCTTTTTCATGAAAAAATACAGCCGCTGATGCCGAGCGAATGTCATTTTTCTTCAAACAATCTGTTAAAGAATAATCCCCGGTGCTGGGGGTGATTAATAAATAAAAATTTAGGTCGTATTCTGACAGATTTAAATGATGAGGTCAATAGGTCAAGACCAATGACGCTTACGGAGAAAATAAAAAAGTCCAAATTTCATCTGTTCACAGTATATATATGCTGAGCAAAATCCATTTTTTGCCAAAAAAAGTTTTTTTCTTAAAAAAATTGAATGTAGTGATTGATTCATGTTTTTTTTCAAATCACAAGATAGCAATGGTTATCATTGGGGCAAATTATACCGGGCGGTTTATTTAGGTTCTCCGCAGAAAAAAGATTTATCGGCTAAATATATAAAATAAAGTATTTTTCAAAAATATATATTTACAAGACGCTTATGCCAAACCGCTCTGATTTTATTCATGAAAAAAAATATAGCGGCTTTATATATATATGCCGAGCAAAATCCGTTTTTTTGCCAAGTTTGTTTCTTAAAAAATCTAACAAATTGAAAAAAGATGGTTATCATTAAAGTAAAGTAATTGAGATTGTTGTGCCAAAAATATTTATTTTGCGATTGAATAGTGAAAATGGTGGGTGTAGCAAACAACTGTCAAAGTTGTCCGAGATGCTAAAATGACATGATGATTAGGTGCTGCAATATGAATAGGAGAAAAAATGTATGATTGATTGGCATCATTTATTTGGATGGACTTTGACGGACTATTTTAGAAATTCTAACTATCAGGTCAATTTGGAAAAAGATTTGTCAATCAAACCACAACAACTTGATGTGCTGATTATTGA
>Ga0233403_10000610_pt1 | contig 16973 bp, 15 predicted proteins | sample Na_oxic_1_MG_FD_179866 | JGI IMG/M metagenome (GOLD analysis project Ga0233403, IMG submission 179866) | Seawater microbial communities from Saanich Inlet, British Columbia, Canada - Na_oxic_1_MG | ecosystem: Environmental > Aquatic > Marine > Inlet | place: Canada: British Columbia | collected...
GATTGTCCGCAAGGAAAATCGTGGTTTAAGCCAAGCCGTCATTGATGGACTTAAACAGGCAAAACATGAATTTCTTGTAGTCATGGATGCAGATTTAAGCCATCCGCCGGAAAAAATTCCAGAAATGGTTCAACACTTAAAAGAGGGAGCAGATTTCGTAATGGGTTCACGTTATGTTCCTGGAGCATCAACGGATGTTGATTGGGGGATGTTTCGTTGGCTCAATAGCAAGGTAGCAACATTATTGGCTCGCCCCTTAACTAAAATTAAGGACCCCATGTCTGGTTTTTTTGCATTGCATCGAACAACTTTTGAACAAGGCAAATACGCACTTAATCCTATTGGTTATAAAATTGGGCTAGAATTGCTGATCAAATGTGACTGTCAAAATTTTCAGGAAATACCCATTCATTTTGCAGATCGACAATATGGTGAAAGTAAACTATCATTCAAAGAGCAGTTGCGATATATTCAACATCTGCGCCGTTTGTTCATTTACCGTTACAGCTTCGGAACACAGATGGCACAATTTGCCGTAGTGGGTACGTCTGGTGTATTCGTCAATTTATTTGTTCTAACTATACTTATATGGTTTAACGTTACCGTTGAACTCGCTGTTGCTGTCGCCATTGGTGTATCAATGGTAACCAATTTTGTTTTGAATCGCCGCTTTACCTTTTCTTATGCTCGCGACGGTTCGATTATAAAACAATTCTTAGGATTTATAGGGGCTTCATCCGTAGGGGCAGTGGTTAATTATGCCATAACACTTTATATGCTGGCATTGATACCAACCCTTATACCACAGTTAGCCGCTATAGTAGGCATTCTTGTAGGTATGTTTTTCAATTTTGCTATCAACCGACTTTTTGTGTTCAAGGATAAATGATGTCAACCCCATTTTCTTGGTTCTCCACACGTAATACAGGTGGAATGATTCCAGCACTGATTATATTAATTATAATCGTGGTAGTTGCAGTTATTAGTGCGGCGATGTTTCTACCCCAGCAGACACTTTGGGTTGATGAAACTACCCAAATGAGTGGATTAACTTTAAACCCTATTGAAGTTATCAGTTGGCTAACCAGTGGTAAAGACGCTAGCCAATATGGATTCGGTGTACCGCGTGACCGCATGCCCCCCTTCAGTTATTGGCTAGGTTGGGAATGGTCAGCAATTTGGGGCTTGAGCGAAACAGCTATGCGCTGGCTGGGTGTGCTATTAATGGCAATCGCTGTGGGGGTAATTTTTGTCACCGCTTATAAGACATGGGGGCTTGGCGCTGCAACCGTTGCCGGTTTTCTTTTTGGCTTGTCACCCAACGTGTTGGTAACATCCGTAGAAATACGTGCTTATCCATTGTTCTTACTACTTTCAGCCTGTAGTTTTTGGTTTTTTACCCGTATATTAGCTCAACCTGATAAATATCGCTGGCAACATATTGCTGGACTTTTACTGTCCTTAGTTTTAGCCATGTACACCCATTTTTATGGAGTCGTGCTTGCGGGTGCGTTGTTAAGTGCTTGTTTATTAGTAGTTTGGTATGCTAAAGGTCGTTGTTGGCCCATTATTATCAGTATTGGCATTGTGGGTATAGCCTTGTTAGGTTTAATACCTTTTGTGCTAAATGCCTTTTCAGTTTCACACGGTGCGACGGAAAAGAATTACCTATATAGTATTGTACGTTTACTCTATCGTTTATTTGTACACCCCACCATGGCGGTCAACCAAATGGCAGTAGGGATTGCGCTAATATCTTCCGTTATTTTAGGCTTGTTAGCCATACCTAGAAAAAAAGATAACACTGTTCAGAATGGGATATGGCTGGCTCTAATAGTGGGATTTATGACGGTAGTGACAGCTAATTTTGTGTTTTCATCATTTGGTGCAACCGCACCAAGTTATAATAGTTGGATGCTACCTGGTGTTTATTTGCTGCTGGCAGGTGGGTTAGCGGTTACATATCAACGAAGTTTACGCAAATTAGCGATAATTGCCGCTGTGTTATTAATTGGTGCTAATGGATTTGCGACAAGCCAATTAATTATTCATGGTGAATACTTTGCTCACGGCCCCCATCAAAAAATTGCGAGCTTGATACGTCATTTAGGTTCTGATAAAGTGTCTATTGTTTATGAAAATTCTAATGTGCCGATTGGATATTTCCCACTCCGTTATGAATTTGGTAGTCAATTACCTCAATACCTGCATGAATCAGATGACAGCGGAAAAATTAATGTACTGAGGCTACTAAAGAAGGCAACCAGCATTGAACCCACAACATTGACATCGCCTTTTGTGCTAGTCATTCGCGCACGGACACAATATACTAAAGATATTGTACGGCAAATTCATTATGGTGATAAGGCAACACCTGATGGTGTGGTTTCGCTCGCCTTTAGACAATCAGAAAATTGGCAACTTGTTGAGAATCATTTATTCGTTGCCTTTGTCGCTGCTGATGTCGTTATTTTTGAGCAAATAGCCTCACCATAATTGTTTATGGATCGTAATACTTGATGTTCAAGTTTTTTCTGTGAAGCAAAACAGGATATAGGTTGCCTTTAGAAATACTATTTTTGACAAAAAGAGTATTTCGGGCAAGTTTTTCTTTTGACTTTAAAAACTAAAACATCAAGTAATAGGCTTATAGCTAACTTTGAAATTATAGATATGAAATATCAACGTTTTTTTGGCATTTTATTTTTCATTTTATGTTTTGCTTATGCTTTCAACTCAGGTGTGTTGAAAACTGACGGCGCAAAACACATTGATGGGCGTTATATCTATATAGCGGGTACTTGTTGGTTGACAGGTCAATCCCCCTATAACTTCGACACTTTTAGCCGTGTTTGGCAAAAAGAAATGAAGAACGAAAAAGAAGTTTGGCAACAACAATTAAAGCAGGGACGAGGTGCCTTCGTTTATCCACCAACGATGGGAGTTATTGCAATTCCAATCGCACTTTTTTCTTGGGATATAGCCAAATATGTTTTGGATTTTATGAACCTTCTTTTTTTACTGTTAATAGCGTTTTTTTCTGGGGGTATTATAAAAAAAACATTAAACCTAACGTCTTATGATGGAAAAATTTGGGCAGGCATGGGACTGGCTTGTTTAATATCTGCGGTGCAATGGACGATTTTTATAGGACAAACTCCCCTTATTGCGCTTGCTGGATGTCTTGGAGCAATCTACTTTTTTCAACGTAGCAATATTATCATTGCTTCATTGTTTATAGTTGTTGCCAGCATTAAGCCTCAGTTGTCACTACTACCAGTTATCTATTTGTTTATTATGGCAAGGAATTGGTCTTTCTTCGGATGGTCATCGGTATTTGTGGCTGTAACAACTATGAGTATTTTAGTGCTGGGTGGAGATTATAATCCATTTTCAATCATCCAAGGTTCAACAACAACTCACTTATCCCTAACGCAATTTGAAGCTTCTCGGTTGTCGGGATTATTTTGGTTTATGGATCAAATAGGTATAAATCATCCAGTTACCTTCATATCACCTGTTGCAGGACTGATGCTTGTTTCGGCTTTAGTTTTCTGGCTTAGAAAAAAAGATTTAGGGGTATTTGATAATTTTGGAAACGGTGAAGACAAGAGCAAAATGCAGACGCTTCTTTTTCTTACACTTCCATTCTGCATGACACCTATATTTATGCCTCTTCATGGGTATGACTATGTGGTATTCTTTCTAGTGTTTTCTTCACTTATTGTTATGAGGGGATATTTTATAGCTCTTCTTCTTCCAGGAATTATTTTAGTGGCAAGGCCGAGTAATGTAGCAAATCTTATTAATTTTATGATTGATGGACATGTCACTAATTTTTATGTATCCCGTATGCTGGAGAGTATAGGAGCCATATACTTGACCATAACTATTGTGATAATGGCAATTTTTGTTATAGATGTTCAGATAAATCATTCCACAAAGGACTGACACGTAGGTCAGCTTCTATGTTCAAACAGAGGTACATACAATATTATGAAAAAAGGTACTATTAAACAACGGCTATTTATCGTAGCCTTAGTTATTTCTATTGTTTTCTTGCTTTTTGTTGCAGGAATAACCACCCGTCACTTCAACTTATGGCCATCTCAGGTATTTGTGGCTGCCGAAAAAGCGGCTAGGTCATGGAATATGAAATTGAAGTCTCACAGTCGATACGATAACCCCTCTATGTTCCATAAAGTTCGCCACGAAAAGGGGGGCATTTTCCAGTATAATGCAGAAAAGGCTTACAATGGTTTTACATTATTCACTTCTAGGCACAGCCAGATAGCTCTCCTAATTTCAATGGAGGGTGAGATTGTGCATGAATGGCACTTTCCTTTTTCTAGCGTTTGGCCAAATCCTCCTCACATCACATATCCTATATCAGACGAGTTTATCACAGGGAGAAAAGCTCATCTTTACCCAAACGGTGATCTGCTTGCCATTTATGTAGGGAATGGAGATACTCCTTGGGGATACGGACTTGTGAAAATGGACAAGAATTCCAAAGTGATTTGGAAATATGCAGAACGCGTGCATCATGATATTGATGTTGGTAGCGATGGTAAGATTTACACTCTTATTCATGAAATCATGACTGAACAAATTCCAGGAATACCACTGTCCCCTCCTCTGATAGAAGATAGCGTTGTTATTCTATCTCCCCAAGGACAAGAACTCAAGAGGTTTTCAATTTCAAATGTGTTTCGCAACTCGGATTTCTCAAGCATTTTGAAGTGGCCAGCCAAAAATCCAAAAGGAGATATGTGGCATACGAACACAGTGGAAGTGCTTGACAAGCAGTTTGCGGAGCAATTTCCTTTTTTAAAGGAAGGTCAGGTTTTGGTATCTATGAGAAACGTTGATACCATAGCTGTTATCGATCCTGATAATGAACGGGTTGTGTGGGCTACTCGTGGACCATGGCATTGGCAACATGATCCTGATTTTCTTCCTAACGGAAATATGCTCATATTTGACAATCTTGGTCATCGCGGCAAAGGTGGGGAATCTCGGATTATAGAGTTTGATCCCATAACAATGGAAATTATTTGGCAATATACAGGTGACGACAAAGACATTCTTTACAGTATGGTTATGTCATCACAACAAAGGCTACCAAACGGCAATACGCTTATTACTGAATCCAAGAATGGACGAATACTTGAAGTAACACGAGAGAAAGAGATCGTTTGGGAATTTCTGACACCATTCCGTGTTCCAAATGATCCACAGCGTGCTGCTACCATTAATGGAGCACAACGATTTCATCCTGATTCACTCAATTTTGAGTTTTCTAACCTCGAACAAAATTCCCCTTAGCCATGAATTTAGGGGCGTGGCAATAACCTACGCATGTTTTTGAAAAAAACTTGATTTCTGTTTGCGTAGGTTATTGGAGGTAAAGCTCTTTTCGTTCAAACAATTGAGGTACAATAAATATATGAACAAAGGTACTGTTAGACAACGGTTATTTACTGTAATCCTACTTGTTTCTATTGGTTTTTTAGGTGTTGCTTACGGGATGGCAGCCTATAAATTTCAATGGTGGCCATATTTGCTATTTCGGGATGCACACCTGGCTGCCAAGGCATGGCATGTAAGACTAATGCCCCGCGACCGATACCGTCCAGACCTTTATTACCAGACTCGCCATACGAACATCGGCATTTCTCGGTACAATAAAGAAAAAGCCTATAACGGCTTTACATTGTTCACTTCTAGCTCTGCCCAAAAAGCTTTTTTGATGTCAATGGATGGTCAGATTGTGCATGAATGGCACTTGCCATTCTCCAAAGTCTGGAAAAATCCACTTCACACATCAAATCCGCCTGTATCAGATGATTTTATCTTTTGGAGAAAGGCTTACCTTTACCCAAACGGCGATATTCTCGCTATTTATGCCGCTAGTGGAGATACGCCTTGGGGATACGGACTGGTGAAAATGGACAAGGATTCTAATATGATTTGGAGGTATGCAGGGCGTGTGCATCACGATGTCGATGTTGGCAATGATGGCAAGATTTACGCCCTCGTTCATTGGATCACAACTGAGGAAATCCCTGGAATAAAACCGGAACCGCCTCTGATTGAAGATGGCATTGTCGTTCTATCCGCCAATGGGCAAGAGATCAAGAGACTTTCAATTACAGAAGTGGTTCGTCATTCTGATTTTTCTAGCCTTTTGGACTTGCCAGTCGGAGGGCGAACGGGTGACCTGTGGCATACGAACACGGTAGAAGTGCTTGACGATCAACTTGCTGATCAGTTTCCTTTTTTAAAAAAAGGTCAGGTTCTAATCTCTATGAGGGAGATCGATACCATAGCCGTTGTAGATTTGGATGAAGAACAAGTTGTTTGGGCTACTCGAGGTCCATGGCATAGGCAACATGATCCTGATTTTCTTTCGAGCGGAAATATGCTCATATTCGATAATCGTGGTCATTTAAATAAAAAAGATGGGGTGTCTCGAATTGTAGAATTTAATCCCAGGACAATGGAAACTATTTGGCAATATACGGGAGACGAGCAAGACCGTTTTCAAAGTTTGCTCCGAGCGGCACAGCAAAGATTACCAAACGGCAACACGCTTATTACTGAGTCCACTAAAGGTAGAATATTTGAAGTGACGCGAGAAAAGGAGGTTGTTTGGGAATTTATGAGTCCGTTCAGGGCACCAAATGACAACAAGATTGTGGCAGCCGTTTGTTGGGGACAGCGATTTCATCCTGATTCACTCAATTTTGAATTTAACTTGAAGAAGTAACTGGCGTTTTGTGGCGGGCTTCAAAAGGGCGAACACATCGTTCGCCTCCATATTAAAATGTCTTTTCCGTAGGGGCAAAACTGTTTGCCCCCTTTATTTAAGCACAAGGTTGAATAACTTCACAGAGGTATAACATGAAAGTAGAAAATAGTTGTGGTATAAAAACAAGGGGCATTACGCTCTTAACCGTCACTGCGGTATTAAGTTTTCCCCAAATGGCAATGGCTTATGTTGGTCCTGGTGCAGGATTAACCCTTATTGGCTCTCTCATTGGGCTGGTGATTGCCATTCTAACTGCCCTGGGTATAATACTGTTTTGGCCGGTGCGTGCTCTTATTAGGCGGATACGGGGAAAACAGCCTACCAAGGAATCAGAAAACGTTTCAGAAAACGTTCAAGAAACTTCGCCTGAATCTGTGAATAAATAAGCAGTTCCACATCTTTTAACATTTTTTTACGGAAATAAACCAAGTTTTTTGAAAAAACTTGGTTTCTAAAATGTTAAAATACTTTTTCGTACATAATTAAGGAATGCTATTATTTTTCACTCCAATAACTTGCAAGCAAGATTAAAACATGGGTATTTTCGATATATTTTCACCTTTTTTTTCATGGTTTGATGCCATATTGGAATATGTGTTGTCCCCAATGGCTAGATTGTTTTTTTGGGGAATTGCGGCATCAATTCTTACAATGTGGCTATACGTGCTTTTTTCATCTCAAGGAAAACTATCCAGGATAAAGACGGAAGCCGCCGAGACAAAGAAAGCCCTTAACGAATATGATGGCGATTTTAAAGGTGCTTGGCAACTTATTCGTCGAACATTGAGCCTTTCTTTAAAACAAATTGGTCTTGCGCTAGGACCTACTATCCTTGCATCCCTACCTGTGCTTTTTATGCTTGTGTGGCTAGGGACAGCATATAATTATCGCATGCCAGAAACCGGGGCAATAATCGATATCAAAACATTTCCTGCCTCGGCAGAAGTGCAGTGGCATCCCCAAGCAAAGCAGGGCGTTGAAGAAAGTCAATGGCAAATTTCTTGGCCGGTGTCCGATGAGCAACTCTGGTTGCGTGATTCAACCAGTCAAGTCATTGCCACCTTCCCTCTATCAGAACCCGTTCCAATTCTACATAAACGTCAGTGGTGGAACGTACTATTTGGTAATCCAATCGGATACATTCCCGAAAGTTCGCTCTTGGAAAGAGTGGAGATCGCATTGCCTGAAAATAAGTACATTAAAATTGGTCCTGAATGGATGCACTCGTCAGAAGCTGTTTTTTTGTTGGTTGTGGTTATAGGTTCCCTTGCCATAAAACTCCTTTTTCGTATTCATTGACTTTGAAACAATGTAATCTCATGAAGAAGAACAACAATATTTTTCAGGTACAGAAATGGGTTGATTTTCTGGGTGGATTTATTGACAGGACAAAAGGTTTTTGGGTGCGTCTTGGCAACTTGGAATCTAAGTTTCTCAAGGAGGAAATGAGCCAGGTACGGATAGAAAAGCCTATTTATGTCAGTGGACTTGCCCGTGCCGGTACGACGATACTCCTAGAAATATTGTCGCGTCACCGAGGGGTCGTGTCGCAGCAGTATAAAGACTATCCACCTATTTATACACCATTTTGGTGGAATTGGTTATTGGCTCGTATGCTTACGCGGAAAGTCAAGCCAATTGAGCGGGCGCACCGTGATGGGATCCTCGTTACCCCAGATAGCCCTGAGGCGATGGAAGAAATTCTTTGGATGACTTTTTTCCCGAATGTGCATAATCCTGCGAACAGCAATATTCTAGATCAAAGTACGAATAATCTGAAGTTTGAAAGTTTTTATCATAATCACATTCGTAAATTGTTGTTGCTGCGGAATGGAAACAGATACCTTGCCAAAGGAAATTACAATATCACACGGCTTGAGTATATTTTGAAACTATTTCCAGATGCGCGATTTGTGATACCCGTTCGCCAACCGGTTAATCACATCGCCTCACTCATCAAGCAACATGTGCTATTCTGCGAAGGTATTAAAGAAAGCCCACAAGCACTTAAACATTTGCAGAGAATAGGTCATTTTGAATTTGGATTGGATATGCGTCCCATAAATATTGGCGACAAAACCAAAGAAATTATGACCTTATGGGAAAATAAACAAGATGTTCAAGCGTGGTCCAGTTATTGGAACAAACTCCACGGCTATATCGCGGACCGATTGGAGGCTAATCCGAACCTGCGAAAAGCATCAATGGTTGTTCGCTTTGAAGATTTTTGTGAATCACCCGAAGAAACGATTAAAGCCCTTATGGACCATTGTTGCTTGGGAGAAGGGCAGGAAGTGATGCGCGAATTTGCAGGAAAAATCAAGTTTCCTTCTTACTATAAACCTGATTTTTCAGAAGAAGAGATCAAGACAATAAAGCAGGAAACCAGCCAAACTGCACAACGGTTTGGATATTGAGTTTTCCTTCCAAAATACTTTTAAAAATTTTTGTGTTGGAATGAACCTGTTTAGGGTATAAAAGAAATACCATTTTTTGAAAAAATGGTATTTCTGCCCTATACTTTTTTTAAATAGTATTTTTAAGTTATTGGAATGAACCCGTTTTTTGAGGGTATAAAAGAAATACCATTTTTTGAAAAAATGGTATTTCTGCCCTTTTAATTTTTTTCACTACATTCTCAGGGTTAGTTTTGGCAGTTTGGATTCCACTGTTGTTGCAAAAATAATTTTGCTAAACTTAAATCTTGTGGATGAGTGATTTTAATATTATCCGCATGTCCTTCAATTAATATGGGGCGCAATCCCAATCTTTCTATCGCCTGTGCATCATCAGTGACTAATTCACCACTCTTTAATACACTTTGTAAAGCATGATATAATGTCTCTAAACGAAACATTTGTGGCGTGAGGGCATGCCACAAACCTTCGCGGTTAACGGTTTCTACAATTTCTAGCCCTTGTTCTCCAGAATGAGTATTGGGCGGAGTTTGGCTCACCCGTTTCATGGTATCGCGTACTGGTACGGCTAACAGTCCACCGACTGGGTGATCAGCCAGTTGGCTCATCAATTTTTCAATATCTGCCTGTCGCACACAAGGACGCGCTGCATCATGCACTAACACCCAATCATTAGGCTGCGCCTGTTGTTGTAAGACTTGTAAGCCGTTTAATACCGAATGGCAACGTTCAACTCCACCGCCGACACGCATGACCGTTCTTGGTAAAGTCACCGTCTCCCAATAAGCATCATCTTCTGCTAAACAAACGACAATACCGGCAATGCGCGATAAGCATAATCGTTCTAAGGTATGTTGGAGAATGGGTTTACCATGCAATGGTAAATATTGTTTAGGACGGTGACTAGCCATCCGCGAGCCGCTACCTGCCGCTGGCACAATAGCCCAATAGTTAGGGGTTTTATTTGACAATTTGATAATAAACCTCGTTATTACAGGTTAGAAATACTATTTTTCAAAAATAGTATTTTTTTTCATCTACCCAAATATTTTACCAATAAATCTAACTTTTCAACCAGCTCAGCATCCACCCTTGGCAAAAATCGAATTAATTCATAATAGCCTCCCTTATTGAGTAAGAGTGGTTCACGGTTCAAACGGGAAAATTTTTGCAATACATGTTCTAAAAATAAACTTAACTTTTTATTATTCGCGTTGTTAAGAATTTTTCAACCATTAATTCGCATGTTCAGTATATTTAATTAATTTCTCCAAACTATAAAGCAATCACACCGTTGCCGGATTGGAAGTTGACTGATAACATATGTTTGACACTCCTGAAATAGAAGAATTAATAAAAGAACTACTTCCCAGTTTTGATTTACAACAGGTGTGGATAGAAGAACTACTTTATTTGGTTGTTCAAAAATATCCATCCCTAGATGTGCATGGTAGTAAAGAAAAATTAAAACGAGACATTAAACAGATCATAGAAAATGCTGTTACCCAAAAAGAACTCAATCCATGATTTTTGATGAAATAAAAATCCATAATCTGTTTTCCTATTGTGGTGAACAGGTTTTTGATCTACGCAAACCTTCAAAAGGCTGTAATATTGTTCTGATTTCTGGGCGCAACGGCTTTGGTAAAACCAGCCTATTGAACAGTGTCAAATTATTATTTGGTGGTGTCACAGAATCCTTACGTCGCTCGGTACAGCGAGGGCGTATGCCGTCTGAACGTCAATATGTATTAGGGACTGGCGAGGATTGGTTAGGTATGATGAATCGCCGGGCGTATGTTAAAGGGCAAAACGAGTGCAGTATTCAAATTATTTGGCAAGAAGAATTAGGGAATGTGCAAGTTTCTCGTCGTTGGGTAGTCAACGGTGAGAAGATTCATAAGGAGCTCATTATAAAAACCAGCTTTCTCCAACAAATGATAACGGATATTCATAAAGCACAAGATTTTCTGAATGAACGTTTGCCACTTGATTATTTGCCATTTTTTTTCTTTGATGGTGAACAAATTCAAGAGTTGACTGAAGCTAATGCTGCGGTACAACAACAGCATATAGAACGCTTACTCAATATCTCACCTATCAATACCTTGCGTGATTATTTGACTAAAGTGATCAGTGAATGGAAACATGAGGCTTTAGATGAAAAAACTCAAACCGAATTAAGCAAATTGGAAAATGATTTAGAATCATTAGAAATACAATACACGACTAAACAACATCTAAGCCATGATATTAGTTATAACATTGATGAGTTAGAGAAACGTATTCAACAACTTGAGCATGTTATTGATGGAATGCAAGCTTTTCGTTATCAACGTGACGAAGTTCTCCTGAAGCAGGAGCAGCAACAGCTTGAAGAACAACGAATACAACTTCAAACTAAAATAACTGAAACCTTGCCACGAGATATACCATTATTAGCTAATCTTAAATTGGTAAAACGAACCATTAGTCAGTTAAGCGAATTGCTTAACACTCAAAGTCACCGTAAAACCCATCGGTTGCTAAAAGAGTTGATAGCCAATTTACCTAATGAGTTGTTTGATGAGCCACCTTATCCTAAAACCCAGTTAGACGAACAACAAAGGCATTTTTACCAAGATCGTCTGGTTCAGTTATTACATCAACGGATTTCTAATCCAATACTTCTTGATACGGTATTACGTTTAGAACCTTCATCTATTAAGCAAATTTTGGGGCAATTGCAACGTTATACACTTGAAGAAGTTTTGCAAGAACGGATAAATGACTTACCAAACTTGCATAAAATTAAAATCCAATTAAAAAAAATTGATGAAAAGTTAGAAACTATCAGTAGTTTGTCTGTTGAGGAACGGATTCGCTATCAACAACATAAGGTAGAACAAAAAAAATACCAAAATGAACTGATTAATAAAAAAGCCGAATTTAAAAAGTTGCAAAGTGAGATGAAGGGCATAGAAACCGAAATTAGCAAGAAAAACTCGGCTATCACACAACAACAAAGACAGGTAGAATTGAATGAGCAGACTCGTCAAAAAGTAGATATTGCCAATGAACTGCAAGATTTTTTTACTCAAGTCAAGAATAGATTGAAAGACAAACGGAAAGAACAAATAGAACAAACGATTAACCATTATTTTCCGATCTTAATGACGGCACACAAGATGATTAGCCATATTCGAGTCACTTCTGATTTTGAGCTTCGCTATGAAAACGCGGAGGGGCAAATTCTTGGCATCAATAATTTCTCTTCGGGCATGAAGCAGCTCGCTGCAACAGCACTATTGTGGACATTGAAAGAAGTTTCAGGGAAAAATATTCCTCTTATTATTGATACCCCTTTAGCGCGTATTGATCGAGAACATCAAGACAATTTACTCAGCCAATATTATCCGAATGTTGGTAAACAAGTTATTATTTTGCCCACAAATTCTGAATTAGATGAGCGTAAATATGAACAATTAAAACCTTATATTTATAAAGAATATTGCTTATATAACGTTCAAGGTGATAATACTGAAGGCAGAGAAGAAGCTATCTATTCTATAACCGAGTAAATAAATTATGGCAGGAGAAATTTATACAGATGCTCAAGATGAGGAATTGATTCAATCCATTCGTCTTTATGGTTTAAATACATCACAAAAGCAAGTGCCTAAATGGACGGTTTTACGTATTGCCCTTGCCCAATCACTTCAGATGCCAATCCCACCTGATAATAGTTTTGATCGTTTGGAAAGTCGAGGCAGTGAATATCGTTTAGAACAAATCACTGGTTTTGGACAAACACCGGATGAGTTAGGTAGTCGCGATTTTACGGGTACGATTTGTGCCCTATTGAGCGTATTCCACAACGAAAATTTATTTGAAGATGATAAACGTTTTTGCCAACTGCTACAGCGTCATATCCGCCATGGTTTACAAGAAATACGGTTAAAGTGGCGTTCAGATGGTGATTTTTATGATTATCTCTATCAGGCATTGTTTGTTAATACTTTTTAAAATATACTAAGCACCGCCATAAATTGAGCTTTTCGGTTTGAGAGACCTGCCATGTTTTAAAAACATGGCAGGTCTTTTCAAAAGCGCAAATTATGACAGTATCAAGTATACTTATCTCAAATAATGATACACTTTATATCAAGAGGAAATATATGAAAAATACCGTTAACGGTGTGTTAATACAACCGGTTAAAGAATATAATGTCGTAAAAGAATATTATGGCAAGACTTTACAAAGTTCGCAAGATCTAAAAACGGATGCTTGCTGCACCGATACTCAAATTCCGCACTATATCAAAAACGCACTGGCTGATGTCCATGACGAAGTTTTGGCGCGTTATTATGGTTGCGGATTGATCGTACCGGAACAGTTGGAAGGGATGCGTGTCTTAGATTTAGGCTGTGGGGCGGGGCGTGACTGTTATGTCTTATCACGATTAGTGGGTGAAAACGGCTATGTTGTTGGGGTTGATATGACTTCCGAACAACTGGAAGTCGCTAATCAATATGTCGATTATCACACCCAAAAGTATGGCTATAGCCAGCCTAACGTTGAATTTAAGCAGGGCTATATTGAACGCTTGGATGAGTTGGGTTTAGATGACGATAGTTTCGATATAATTGTCTCTAATTGTGTGATTAATCTATCGCCAGATAAGGAAGCAGTATTGCGTGAAGCTTATCGAGTGCTGAAACCCGGTGGAGAAATTTATTTTTCGGATGTGTATGCAGATCGTCGCGTGCCTGAAACTTTAGTCAAGCACCCTATTTTATATGGTGAATGTTTAAGCGGTGCTTGGTATTGGAACGATTTTCTGAAAATGGCTAAAACCAATGGATTTCTTGATCCTCGTTTAGTAGAAGATAGGCGAATTAGCTTTGATAATGCAGAAATCGCTGAGTTAATGGGGAACATTCGTTGTTTCTCTGCTACTTATCGTCTGTTTAAATTGTCAAGGTTGGAAAGTGCTAGTGAAGATTACGGGCAAACCGTGATTTACAAAGGCACAATCCCGTACCATGAAAATGTGCTTAAGTTGGATAAACATCATTTGATTGAAACGGGTAAAGCGTTTCCTGTATGTGGTAATACTTACCGTATGCTACGTGAAACGCGCTTTGCCCCTCATTTTGAATTTAGGGGGTTATGGGAGAACCATTACGGAATTTTTGAAGGGTGCAACATACCTTTTGATGATAGTCAGCAAGAGCTGAAAGAGGCTACTTGTGGCTGCTGTTAAATACTAAATAGTTCAAGAAATCCGATTTTTTCCAAAAATCGGATTTCTAATGTTCAACAAATCTGACATTATGTTTACTAATATTATCAACCGTTTAGAAGAAAATCTCATTGCCCTACTCCTCGCTGCAATGACTTTAATCACTTTTTCTCAAGTTGTTGCTCGTTATTTTTTTAATAGCGGTGCTGTGTGGGCATTAGAATTAACGACTTATCTATTTGCCTGGTTAGTTTTATTGGGTATGTCTTACGGAGTGCGCGTGGGGGCGCATATTGGAGTCGATGCGATTACTCGATTGTTACCCCCTTCTGGACAACGGTTTTTTGCCATTCTTGCTACCCTATTATGTATGACTTATTGCGTGTTATTGTTTATAGGGGGCATACAATATGTTTATACCATTTATGATTTAGGCATTGAATCTGAAGATTTACCCATCCGGCAATGGATTCCTTATAGTATTTTGCCAATTGGATTGACTTTATTATTTTTTCGCTTTAGTCAAGTTATTATTAAGATTGTCAAGGGAAGTCAAATTACGTTATTAGCGGATGAAGCTAAAGATGCGATTAAGGAAATGAAGTACAACGGCTCAACGAAATAAACGAGATTATACTCTTTAAAATGATGGAATTTATTTTTACTTGCTTCCTTATTAGCATCGCCTGGCTGTATGTAAGTTCCCCAGCTCAAGAAAAAAGGGACCAGGCTCAATTTAATTTTTTATCTTGGATTTTATACAAATTGTAACGTTTAAAAAACAATTCGACCCCGGCCCCTTTAATTGCTTTGGAGCATTATTTTTCATCTCGGTCTATTTAAGTCCTAATTAAAATGATAAGTAGTCTATTGTCCTATATAAATAGCCGCTTTATAGCAATTAAACCTTTGTGAAAATAGGTATTTATTTCATCAAAAAGTAAAAATTACGCAAAAATTGTTTGATTTAATTTTTATTTGCTGTAGAATAGGTATCCAGTTGAAAGGAAAATTTTGTGAAAAGTCTTGGAATTGAAAACAGTCATTTTCAGGGCAACCAAAGAATTGCCCTCTATATAAGGTAAACTATTAGAAATACCATTTTTTGAAAAAATGGTATTTCTTGACTACTAAGTACAGCAAATAACTGATAACTGATTATTGATTACTGAAAACTTCCCCTTGTTTTAAGTTTAGGTGTAGCAAGGGCAAGTATATTTTAATCACACTTAAACACATTTCTGCCGGTTGTTCAAGTGATTTTAGACTTGGGCAATGGTTAATAGCGGGCATACTCGCTATCTTTACCGGGACCGGTAGTTGTGTGTGGCTCGTTCCCTGAAATCCTTATGTGGAAATAATTATTATGGTAACATCAAAACTTGGCATACCACATCAACTTTATTTATCTATCAAGCTAGATATTCCAAGCACTGTTGTTAATGTCAATCAAAGATACATTGAAGAAGCGATTAGGATAATTTTTAAAAATCATCCACAAGCATTAAATGTTAATTCGTCGGAAGAAGTTCTACAAAAACTGGGGTTTGATACACCTAAGAAAGGAAAATGGACAGATTTTATAGAACGTTTAGAGCAACATACGATGGGAGAAGAGGCTGGTTTGGCGTTTGATGAGGGTAGAAAAGAATTTCGAGATAATTTTGTGATGACAAATCCTTTTTCTGATAGTAAGCGATGAAAAAATTTTTATTTGATACCAATAGCCTCAGTTCTCTATTAAAAAAGCATGATGAACATCATAAAATTTTTACCTCAAGAATAAAGAATTTTGATTCTCTTGATGAATCAGTCAAAATTTATGCTTCTATTTTGAGTATTTTTGAAATGGAATATGGAGCAGCTCATGCCACTACACCAGAGTTGGTTTCAGTCGCGAGAACAGCTTTGGAATTTTTAAAAACTCAAAGGGATGCCAAAAAGGTTATGATTGAAATTTTACCTTTAACAATAGAACAGGCGGAAATCTTTGGAGAAATTAAGGAACAATTTCAAAAGAAGAAAGAAGAAATGGGTGAAAAAATTGGAAAAAGAAGTCTTCCAAAACATAATATTGATTTAATGATTGCGGCAACTGCTATTGAATTTGGCGCCACTTTAGTTAGTCACGATAAAAAAATGTTTGAACTTATCCAAAATATTTGTAGTGATTTTAGGTGGGAAGATTGGATAAGTCATTAATTATCCATCTTAAATTGAAATAAGTCAATTCACCGAATTAGACTTTAGCTGATTTTATCAGTACTGAAAACTTCCCCTTGTTTTAAGTTTAGGTGTGGCAAGGGCAAGTGTATTTTAATCACACTTAAACACTTTAACCTGTTAGGAGACATTAAATTATGTCAACTCGATACAAACGTACCCATTGGGTACTTTGATGAGAGGATTTTTCTGACGGTTGCTAAATTAATATTACTCCGACTCTAATTATTTTTTATGAAACATAAAATTAATCCAACAGTAGATTGTGTTTTTAAAGCAATCCTTGGTAGCGAG
>Ga0233403_10000611_pt1 | contig 16951 bp, 12 predicted proteins | sample Na_oxic_1_MG_FD_179866 | JGI IMG/M metagenome (GOLD analysis project Ga0233403, IMG submission 179866) | Seawater microbial communities from Saanich Inlet, British Columbia, Canada - Na_oxic_1_MG | ecosystem: Environmental > Aquatic > Marine > Inlet | place: Canada: British Columbia | collected...
CTTTTTTCGGCACTGATTTCATAATGTCAGAAACAAATTGGATATCCGGCACACATTTTGCATAAAAAATGACACGCTGGAGCCGCGAAAATATGGAGGAACTGTATTCGGGCAGCCTGCGGTTATTTCAGGATTTGGTATTTTTGAAAGGGAGGTGCCGGGGAAGATATGTATTACCGGATGTCTGGTGTCAGTTTTGGCAATGTGGCAGCGGCTGACACAGCACTTTGAAAGTTCGCCCCAGTCCGGATTGCCAAGAACTGAAACATATCCGGGTCCCCGGGTTTATCAATCCGGCAGGAGCGGAAGGGGGCGATAAACTTCAAAAGTGTTGCCGGACGCACATCGGTGGCTTAATCTGTAATTTTCAACTGGAAAAACGATCTGTCAAAGGAGATTTGAAATGAGGTGTCTGAGAGCAATAATGGCAGCGGCACTGATTGCGGCAATCACCGTGGTCATCAGTGTCAGCGATGTGCCCGCATATCACAGTGCGGATTATAACCCGGCGGATTACAAAATCAGCCTCACGGAACTCCTCCGTGTCATTCAGCTGTTTGGCAACGGAGCTTATCACTGTGATTCCGAGGGAGAAGACGGATATGCCCCCGGAGACGGGGACAAAACCTGCGACCCCCATAATTTGGACTACAATCCCCGGGACTGGAAGCTCGGTCTCACCGAACTTCTGCGTATGATTCAGATTTACAGCAGTCATGAATACCATGCGAATTCGGGCGGAGAGGACGGATTCACACCCGGTCAGGATCAGAATGATTCCGGCTCTGCTGTGTATCCCATGTTTGTTGACGACAACGGCAACGGGATAAACGACTACCTGGAAAGGGACACGCATTTTTCAGGCTCGGAATCCTCGACATCATCACGATCATCCCGTGAACCCGTCTTGCAGTCAAATGGCAGCGGTTATGCAATGCAGCAGGGAATCGCTTTGTACGGTCATGCGTTCACGGATCTGAACGGGGACGGTGTGTGTGATTACGGACAGAACGGCAGCGGCACATGGCACGGCCCCGGTTTCACAGACGGGGATGGTAATGGTGTGTGTGACTACTGGGATGCGGATTCTTCGCTGTATAACCATCATCATGGCATGTTTTTTCAGGATCAGAATCTGAACATGACAAACGATTATTATGAAAGTCAGTGGCATGATGCGTATGACCACAGTTTCACGGACGCGGACGGAGACGGAGTGTGTGATTATGCCCAGGACGGCACCAATGTCGGCTGGCACGGCCCCGGTTTCACAGACGGGGATTACAACAGCGTGTGCGACTATTGGGATGTCGGCGGATGGGGACATGGCGGCAACCATCATTATCGTCCCTGACAGTTTGGCAAAGGTTGAGAATAAAGGGTTAAGGTGGGAAGGGTTCCCCTGACATCCCCGCACCATCCGAAACATCCCCCTCAAGGGGGACTTTCAGCCTTAACCCCTCAGCCTTAACCTAGGCCGTCTAAATTGGCTAATTTCCTCTGCCCACTTTTCTGACCCCCATATCTGAGCCGATTCGTTTCAAGGCACTCAGAAAAAACATGTCGCCCCAAAATCCCGCAAAGGCACAAAGACGCAGAGTAAGGGCCCGGCAGGCGGGTTTCCCCGCTTTTCTTTGCGCTTCCGCGCCTTTGCGCGGGAGATATCAGAAAAAACATGTCACCCCAAAATCCCGCAAAGACGCAGAGTAAGGGCCCGGCAGGCGGGTTTCCCCGCTTTTCTCTGCGCCTCCGCGCCTTTGCGGGAGATATGAAATGGGGGAATGCGTTTTCTCCGAGTCCCTGAGACGGGCATTGCAGTCAGTTTCGCAGGGGCCGGAAACCGGGCAAAAAATAATGGCTGAAAACGGCGTTTTTAGACGGCCTAGTCCGGAACATCCGGAAAAAGTAAGGCATGCCTACTCTGAGATGACTTTGTCCAGCGGTCTGATGGATGCTGCCTCTCTGTCCAGAATCCGGGCCTTTGACAAGGCAGGTGTCACCTGAGTGATCCGCACATGCCCGGTGACAACATTGTCCGCTCCGAGTATTTTGCCGGAGACCGGATGTTTTATGGGTTCCTCCCGATAGGCAATGAATCGCCGCTGAAGCCTGACTTTGCTCTGTCCTGTGTCAAGAAAAACATAATCCCCCTTCTGCTGGACAACCAGTCCGTCAAGCAGCGGAAATTCACGGTGAAATTTCACAGCCAATCCCTGGGACAGGGTTTTTGACATGGCAATATCCCTCATCTCGTCATAAACATCCTGAGAGGCCAGAATTTCGGAGGTTTCCGTGTCAATCATCCGGGCCACGATTTCAATGCCGTTCCGGCTTTCAATTATATTGCCCGTGATAACAGAAGTGGCCGCGATCAGTTTTCCCATCCTCAGTGCGGTGTCCTGATCTGTGAGTCCGGCCCTGCTAAGTTTCTGTTCCTGCAAAAGAATATCCAGTTTATCTCTTTCCAGCACTCTGAAGCGATTCCGATTCACCAGCGCATTTGTCAGATGGTTCTGAAAGGAAACGGAAAATCCGGGCATATCACTGTCGCCGCTTTGTCCGAAGGGAAACACTGTGACACTCAGACGTTCGGCCAACTGAAGGGCTTTGGGGATTTTTCTGATGATGGAAAGCTTTTTTTCGCCTGTGTTGCCCTGCCTGTCCCCGGCCTGAATCAGAATTTCGTTTTTTCCCTCCTCAAGATCAACAAGATGGGCGAAAAAAACATATTTGCCCTCACGGCGCAACACCTGCGTTCCGTTGACAGTGAGGCTCACAATCTCAGTCTCATCGCTCACCTTTCCCTCAAGATATATTTTTTCCAGAAAAACCGTCTCCTCCCCTTCCCAGTCCTTCAATTGTATATCCGGTGGTTTTTTGTCATTGGAGCCGAACAGGGATGCAAAAAAAAAGCCGTCTGTTCCCCACGCGGCAGAGGCAATGAGAGGGCTGTGCTGTTCCCCGTTTTCCGGGACATCGGCATATTGGCCGGCATTTCCTGATTCCTTCAGGGGAATCCTTGCGGAAGTTTGGTTTCCGAGACGATCCTGCGCGAGCAATTCCAGATGTTCCGCTGCGGAGCTGAGGGTCCGGGTGAAAATCAGCTCTGTTTTTTTTTGGATGTTCAGGGCCTTTCCCCCGATATTCAGGCCGGATACGCCGGCCTCGTCATATACTGATCCGGAGATATTTATTTCCGATACAGCACCGTTATGGCTGATCCGAAGGTCTGAAAGCGTGATGACCGGGCCTTCCCGGTCTGCATGGATGATCAGTCGCCGTGTTGTCTCCTTTCCCGGAAGATTCCGCGCGCTGACCTCAATCTCATGCCTGCCCTGGGAAAGTCGCAGCATTTCTCTGAACACGAATTCTTTTTTTGAGCCTTCCGAAAACAGGGAAACTCCCCTTATGCTGATACCTGACACATAATTTTCATCTCTGGCAATCCCGGAAATTACAAGCGGGTCTTCCCGTGTCCAGATTTCCTCCTCCTGAAAATCAAGGGTCAGATTCGGAGGGGACACCCCTGCCCCCTTCCTCTCAATCAGAATCTTGCGGACACGGTCAAGGTAAAAACTGGCCTTTGCAGAGGGGAAATGATCCAGGGAAAGTTCCAGCTCCCTGTTGGCAGTTTCCAGATTTCCGGTCAGATAACAGATAATTCCCAGCTCTCTGTGGGGAAAATAGTCAATAAAGTGCATTCCGTATGTGCGGGCCATGCGCTGGTCTCTGCTCCTCTGAAGAATGGCTTCCCTCAGATCAGTTTCCGCTTCCCTGAAGAATGATCCCTCTGCAAAAGACAGGCCCCGTTCATAATAATTCCACCATTTGCTTCTGAATGCTTCCTCAATCCTGCCGTATGCTTTGCCGTCTTTCACATAAATCCGGGGGCTTTCCACCGCACAGCCGAAAAGGCAGGCTCCGCTGATCATTATTATAAGCACAGAAACGATCCTCTGGCCGAATGAATTCCGGTTTTTTTTCTGATGACCTGTTGAGCTGTTCATTGTCTTATCCTGTTTTTTTTTGTGGGTTTCAGATTTTCAGGTTTCCAGTTTCCAACTCCTGATGCGAAAATTTCGTCTGGCATTTCCGCACTCCCAGGTTCAAGTTCCGAGTTCCAACTCTTTTTGACATGGACACACAGGCAGGAGTTTTCTTTCAAATTTTCCCCTTTACAAAATCATATGGAAAATGATAAAATCCTTTTTTTTGAGGCCGGGATGAATTTCCAATTCTGCTGATCAGAGTTTAATCACCTTATAATTACACAGCAAACTCTTATCCCCGGAAAAGATCATCCGGGATTTGGGTGACCTTTATCCGAAAGGACCCTGTGCTGTCCCACAAAGAACATAGTCAGATTCAGCGCATTGAGGAACTCCAGAAAGAACGTAATTTCATCTGTGCCGTCCTTGATGCGGTGGACGCATTGCTGATTGTTCTTGATCAGCAGGGACGGGTGGTGCAGTTCAACCGGGCCTGTGAGGAAATATCGGGATATGCTTTCGGGGAGGTGAAAGGCAGACATATCTGGAATCTGTTTCTTGTCACCGAAGAAGTGATGCCCATCAAAGCAATTTTTGAGAACATACGGGATGGACGATTTCCGAACAGGCATGAAAACTGCTGGATAACAAAAGATGGTGCCAGATGTCAGGTTGCATGGTCAAGCACTGCTCTGACTGATGACAGAGGAAAAGTGGAATATGGCATATGGATCGGATTTGACATAACAGACCGCAAGGAGACGGAGGAGGCGCTCAGGGACAGCGAGGAACGCTACAGGGCGCTGATTGAAAATGTTCGAGACGGGGTCGCTCTGATTCAGAATGAGACATTGCGTTTCACAAATGACGCATTTGCACTGATTATGGGCTATAAGGATGCATCGGAGGTCATTGGCAGGACTGTCACGGCGATTGCCCGGAAACATTTTGAATCCGGTTTCACCGAATTTCTGAATACGGCATTGGACAACAAATCATGGGGGTTGCCGTTTCGGGGGAAATGCATTGCAAAGAACGGGCGGGAATTCTGGGCGGAAAAACTCAGCAGCGTCATATCCTACAAAGGCAGGCCCGCAATTCTTCTCACAGTCCGGGATATTACGGAGCATATGCTGTGGGAACAGATCATCAAGCAGGAGGCGGAATATTTTCGGAGCGAAAACCTGAAGCTCAAATCCTCCATCGGAGAACGCTACCGGCTGGGAAATATCATTGGCAAGAGTCCGGCCATGCAGAAGATTTACGAACTGATCCTGAAGGCGGCCTCAACCGATGCAAATGTCATCATCCTCGGCAAATCAGGAACCGGCAAGGAACTGGTGGCCCGGGCCATTTATGAGATAAGCGAACGCTCAGACAAGCCATTTGTCGCGGTGAACTGTGGGGCCATACCGGAAAATCTTATCGAAAGCGAGTTCTTCGGATACAGAAAAGGCGCGTTCACAGGCGCGAATGCAGACAGGCATGGCTATCTCCGCACAGCTCACACAGGAACTCTTTTTCTGGATGAAATCGGCGATATTGGACTGAATATGCAGGTCAAGCTGCTGAGAGCGCTGGAAACCGGGGAATACACCCCGGTCGGGGACACCAGACCCCAAAGGGCCGATGCGCGTATTATCACAGCCACCAACAAGGACCCGTCGGAAATGGTGAAAAAAGGTCTGATGAGGGAAGATTTTTTTTACAGAGTCAGTGTCATTCCGATTTCCCTGCCTGATCTGAAACAACGCGAAGAAGATATCCCTCTTCTTGTGGAGCATTTTCTCCGTCTGTATGAGGGGGAGACAGATGGCCGGAGCCTGCCCCCCGATATCATGGGCGCGCTGTGCAGTTATGACTGGCCCGGGAATATCCGGGAACTTCAGAATGTGCTGCAGCGATTCCTCACTGTGAGGTCTCTTGATTTTATGGGCATCTCACGCAATTCCTGCTCTGATGACGAGACACCTGCCCCGCATATTATGCCGACCCGGGAGGAGCTAAAGGGCGCAAATCTTCAAAACATGCTGGATGCCTTTGAAAAAAAAGTCATTATGGGAGCATTGGAGACTGTCCGGTGGAACAGAACAGAAGCTGCTTTGACACTGGGGATTTCACGAAGATCGCTTTTCAGGAGAATGAAAAAACTGGGCGTTTGAATCCCCAAACGGGCTTTATGCGCCCTGATGTGTTTTTATCATTATTTTTCAAATAGTTGTCTCTGGTTTGCCATCTTTGGCGGGCGTATTCCGCCCAGTATATGTGTTTATGCCAGAATTTTTTCATATCAGAAAAAAATTATGAAACATCATTATGAATTTTATTTTTTCATAAGAAACGCGATAACTGAGGTGTTGTCAGCAGATGGATTTTCCTTTGGAGAATGTGCGGATGTGACAATCCGTCTTATAAAAACAGTCTGTTTTTTCAATTTTTTCAAATGCCTGCACCTTATGAACTGTTCAGAGTCTGAGAATTTGTCAGCATATGGAATCCGCAGGCATGGCAGAGACAAATATTTGTTCTGTCACTCAGATATGCATATTTGTGTCCCGGTGGCACAGATATTGCATATTTTAAATATAAAGTTCAAAAACTGAGGAGGTGATTCGAATGTCCATGGATCCGGCAGTAAAAAAGAATTGGATAGAAATTCAGAAAAAATTTGATATTCCGGTGAATGCCATCGGAGTCAAAATAAAATCCGGAGATAAAAAAACATTGAAAGTCTGGAAAGAAGAGGGTATTGACAGTTTTATGAAAAGATAATAAAAGTTATGATATATTGTCAGTTTTGGAACTGTGAGTGCAGGATTGTGCGGGAAAACCCGCACTCCGGTCCGAACTGATAAAAACAATCCTGACAAAGCATCAGTTTCTCAGCCAGTATTTTCACGGCAAAAAAACAGATGATCTGAATCATGCCGTTCATCAGGATGACACAGAGAAAAATTATGCGGGCTCCGAAAAATGACCCGTCATTTCATTCCTGCTCCCACATGGCCCGACCTTCTGCCTGTATTGCCTGAACTCCGGATAAAACAGGTGTCTGACAGAAAACGACAATGTTTTTTTCCTGAAAAATCACTGAATATTCTGGCAGGCTGGGGCAGATAACACGCGCGGGGAATTTTTTCCATATAGGCCGCACCATCTGAGAGGGAGGCGCCGCTGTCCGATATGACGGGCATTTCCCGGAGGTCAGGGCAAAGCAACTGCTGATAACCTGCGGGTTTTTCCCCATCCGATAAAATATCGGCAAAAAAAACGGTTTCCCCTTGACTGTTTTAAGCAAAACAGATACACTGCCCTCTGATTCGAAATTCAAACACAGATATTGGGAACTGTCGTTTTTTTTGTCCGATGTCTCATCCTTATGCTTTGGAACAACAACGATGGGAATTCTAAGTTGAAGACTATTCTGGTAGTAGATGATGATAAAATGATCCTCCGCCTCGCCACGGAGGCTCTGAGGGATTATGCCGAGGGATTTCGTGTCGTAACTGCTCAGAATGGCAAGCAGGCATTGCAGATTCTGAAGACCTCGAAAACGGACCTTGTCATAACTGATCTTAAAATGCCCGTGATGGACGGTTATGAGCTGCTGTCCCACATGAGCAAATATTATCGGAACATCCCTGTCATTGTCATGACTGGTTTTGGCTCTCCGGAGATTGCAAAACAGCTGAGACAGAAGGGTGTGTTGCATTATGTGGAAAAACCCTTTGAGATCAGCGTGCTGAGGGAGAAAATATCCGATGTGCTCGCAGTGGGGTCCAAAGGATATATTCACGGGTTCACCCTGGCCAATTTTCTTCAGGCTGTCGAGGTGGAGCAGAAAACCATAACGCTCAGGATAAGGTCAAAAAACAGAGTCGGATATCTGCATCTTGAGGACGGCGAACTGATAGATGCTGAGACAGAGGAACTCAGGAGTGTGGAGGCAGCCATTGAAATTCTGTGCTGGGATGATGCGGAGATAGAGATACAGGGGATACAGAAGAGGAAGAAAAACATTGACAATTCGCTCATGCAGGTGCTGCTTGAGGCCTCCAGACGGAAAGATGAGAAAAGCGAAAGTTCCATGCCTCATGATGACATGCTGGATGAGGCAGTCCGAATGGCCGAGGGATACCACTTCAGGGAGGCTCAGAGGATCATTGCCGTGTTTCTGAAAAAAGAGCCGCGCAGCGCCCGGGGCTGGATGTGGTGTTCACGAATCGTCGTATCCCTGAGATCCATTGAAGCCTTTCTCAGCAATGCGGCCAGACTGGAACCTGAAAATCCTGATATTGCCGAAGATTTCGGAAAACTGCGCCTTGCCAAAGATGTGATTGAATCGGATCAGGTGCGGCACTGTCCTTTCTGCTGGTCTCCGGTGGAGGTGAAGGGGGTTCAGTGTCAGTATTGCAAGTCCCACCTGTTTATTCACAGCCAGTTTTTCACATCTCCCCGAAATCCCAATCATGAGATTCTGGAAAAAGCCATTGAACGATACACAAGGGTGATCGGCAGAGAGAAAGAGAAGAATATCAACGCTCATTATTATCTGAGCATAGCCCACCTCAATCTGGAGCACTGGGAAGAAACTCTGATTCTGTTTCACAAGACTGTCAAACTTGCCCCGGAAAAAAAGATTTTTTCGGATCAGCTTCGCAGACTGCTCAACTACATGGCTCTGGAATCCTCGACAGACTCCTTTCAGAAAGATGCCACGCACCAGAAAAAACCTGTGACTGCCGAGAATGAATTCGGCACGGAGGCAGCCAGAAAAAAGATTCTTGTGGTGGAAGACAGTCCCACGACCCGGAAAGTCATATCCATCACTCTGGGCCAGAAAGGTTATGACATTATTGAGGCAAGGGACGGACTGGAAGCTCTGGGCAGGCTGAACGAGGAAAGGCCCGACCTGATTCTTCTGGATATCATCCTGCCGAAAATGGACGGATACAAGATTCTTTCCATTATAAAAGACAATGATCTGTTCAAAGATATCCCTGTTATCATGCTGACAAGCAAGGACGGCATGATCAACAAATGGAAAGGCAGACGTGCCGGGGCAGCCGCCTATCTGACAAAACCCTTCAAACCGGAAAAGCTGGTGGAATCCATTGAGAAATATTTGTGACAATCTGAAAGACGGCACACACTGACATTGTTGTCTTAAAATTAAAATCCTGAAAATGGTGTGTGATGTGCAGTGATTTCCCAAAAAATAAACTGCCCGTACCGACCCTGTGTCCGGAATCGCAACACCGGGCCACTGAAATCATGCAGGGTGTCATTATTTTTTGGAAATCCTGATGCGTAATTGCGTAATGGCGACCTGTGAACAGACCTTACGCAGACGGAACTGAAAATCGGCAGTAGCCCCATCATTCCGCTTTTGCGGAAATGGTCTTATGCGTAACACGACTTATCAGAGGAGGTCAGATTATGGGAAAAAGCAGAATTCTGGTGGCGGACGACAGTCCCACGCATCTGAAACTGACAAGTGAGCCGCTCATAGAAAAAGGATATGAGGTGCTGACAGCGACAGACGGCGAGGATGCCCTCAGAAAAGCGGAATCCGAGCAGCCCGATGTGGCGGTGCTGGATGTGGTCATGCCCAAGCTCAACGGATTCAAGGTTTGCAGGAAAATCAAATCCTCGCCTGAGCTTAAAAACATCAAAGTGATCTTATGCACCAGCAAGAATCAGGAAAGCGACAAATTCTGGGGAGAAAAGCAGGGAGCAGATGCATACATCGTGAAACCTTTCAACGAGGAGGAACTGTTGAACATTGTTGCCGGATTTGTGTGATCCGGCCATTTGGAAAACTTGAAGGGTGCGGAGATTTCCGATATTTGACAGAAAGGTTGCAATATGGGGCAAAGAGACAGTGATCATCCGGCAGCGGACACAGCGCATTTTTCTCCGATTCCGCTGGAGGAACTGGTCAGCAATATTGACGGCGAGGCAGACGGATATTCTGCAAACGCAAAAACAGAAACTGGATTTCCCTCTGCCGGGACTGAAACCGGCAAAGCAGATGACCATGACCGGAAGCAGTATATCCGTTTTTTGCTGGAGGATATTCTTTTCGCGCTTCCGCTTTCCAGCGCTCTTGAAATCGGCGACCAGCCGGCTGTCACCCCTCTGCCGAATCTGCCCGACTGGATATTGGGTGTCAGCAATATTCGGGGAGAGATTCTTTCCATCATTGATCTGAAAGCTTTTTTCGGATTACCGTCCGGCAAGATAAAGCGGAATCGCCGTTTTATCACTGTTTTTAATCGGGATATGAAGGTGGGCATCATTGTGGACAAAATCACGGGCATTCTCTCTCCGAATCAGACTGATACGGATATTGTCCGGAAGAGTCCCTATGTGAATGAGGGGACGGGAACGGAAATCCTCTCTTATGTTTCAGGTGTCATCACGTCAGACAATGATGAAAAAAACATCCTTAACATATTTGATACCGAAAAATTTCTGTCCTGTCCCAGAATGACTGCTTTCAGAAGTGAGAAGTGACAGCAAATCCGAATATCAAACATCAAACATCAAATATCAAATATCAAATATCAGATTTAAGGAGTTTTCATGCCCAGGTCATCTGCCAATGAGATTATAGAAGGGTATATCGAAGAGGTGAAAAGTTATATTCCTTCCCTGATTCAGGGAATAAAATCTCTGAGGGAACAACCTGACCAGAATGAGGCGCTTGAAGAGACACACAGGCTGGTGCACACGATAAAAGGGGCATCAGCCATGGTGGGAATTCACGGCCTGAGCCATGTGGCCTGCCAGATGGAGGATGCACTGGATGATATGTTGTCCGGGAAGCTTGTATTTGATGACAGAGCTTTTCAGGCGATGTCCCGGGCAATTGATCATTTTCAGGCATACTGCACAGACTTTGCAGACAAAGGGGTGGAACCTCATGTCATGCTCAGGGAAACGGTTTCTGCCTTCAGACGCGTGAGGGGATTGCCGGCAGAGGGGGATGAGACAGCACTGGGGAAACTTCTGGCGATTGTTCCGGTACGGGAAGGAGGCCGTGCAGGGGATGAGCCACGGCTTCCGGATGAGATATCTGAGGCAGAAACAGAGGATGGGGCTGCTCTGTCGCAGCTCCATGTGGATTTTGATATGGAGTCAGATGAGCCTGTTTTCGCTGTTCCTCCCAAAAGCAGAAAAGCAGAAAAGCAGAAAAATGAAAACAACGAACCCGACCTTCAACAAGATCAGGCACACTCTCTGTCTGATCTCCCCCCCGAACTTCTTGAAAGCTTTTATGAGGAGGCAGAGGAACATTTGCAGGACCTGGGACGCTCTCTGAATACGCTTGAAACCCAGGTGACTGAACCATCCCCCATATCTCCGGCCCAGAGAGAAGTCATCCGTCATATCCGCCGTTCCGTTCATACCCTCAAAGGCGCATCCGCTGTGGTGGGGCTTCCTAATATTCCCGAATTCGCCCATGCGCTGGAAGACCTGCTGGACTGGCTGTATGAGGAGTCGGATGAGATTGATCCGGGCATCGTAAGCATGATGACCGAATCCTCGGATGTGATGGAACGCATGGTGGCCAATCCCCGGGACCCGCTCAACTCGGTTGTCGGAAAACTGAAAGACCATTACAAGGCAGTCATACGCAAAGCCTCTCCGGAAAACCGGCCATCATCTGATCCGCAGGAAGAGGCCTTCGACAAGCTCAGGCACACCGACAAGCACACCCGGCCATCTGATTCGCCGGAATTCATGTCCGAGCTTCTTGAAAGTTTTTATGAGGAGGCAGAGGAACATTTGCAGGATATGGGGCGGTCTCTGAATGACCTTGAGGGGCAGGTCGTGGCACCCGGGCCAATATCCCCGCCTCAGAGAGAGATGCTTTGTGAAATCCGCCGTTCCGTTCACACGCTCAAGGGTGCGTCCGCTGTGGTCGGGCTTCCGAATATTCCCGAATTCGCCCATGCGCTGGAAGACCTGCTGGACTGGCTGTATGAGAAGGCGGCTGAGATTGACCCGGACATCGTGGGCGTGATGGGGGAGTCAGCGGATGTGATGGAACGCATGGTGGCCAATCCCCGGGAGCCGCAGGCTTCAGTTGTCGGAAAACTGAAAGACCGTTACAGGGCCATTATCGAAAACCGGGGGCCGGGTGATGCCCCGGGAGTCCGGGAACAGGAAATCCCAAGGCCGGAATTCCGGGATAAGACGGAATCCGTGGGAAGCGTGGAGGAACTCCCTGTCCGGGTTCCCGCGGAGGATATTTCTGAGGAAAATCTTTTCCCGGAAGCTTCCTTTTTCGGCAAGAGCAGAACGCTCAGGGTCGGAACGGAACGGGTGGATGATCTGGTCAATCTTGTGGGTGAACTGATTATTGCCACAAGTGCGTTTGATCAGAAAATGGATATTTTTCTGAATGCGGTGGAAGAACTTGAGATATCCCGGCACCGGCTCAGAGATATTGCGCGGGATACGGAGGTCAGTTACGAGGTCAGAGCGCTGGGGAACATGGGGAGACTGCTTCACGGTTCGCGTACGCCGGAAGATTCCGATCTTCCCTTGGCATACAGCGGACAGAAAGCGGGAGGCAGCGGAACCGGGGACTTTGAGGATTTTGACACTCTGGAACTGGATCGCTATTCCGAACTCAGTCTGATTATCCGCACACTCAATGAGGCAGTCATTGATGTGGGAACAATCAACACGCATCTTTCGACGATTCACAGCGATCTTGACGGGCATCTGAACCGTCAGCGGGTGATTCTCAGCGAACTTCAGGACAAGATGATGCGGGTTCGCATGACCCCCATGTCCGTCATCATCAACAGACTGCGCCGGGTTGTGCGGGAAGTGTCTGCAAAGCTGGGGAAAAAGGTCCGTCTGACCATAGAAGGTGCAAATATTGAACTGGACAGGGTGGTGTGGGAAAAAATCACCGACCCTCTGATGCATCTGCTCAGAAATTCGGCGGATCATGGCATAGAGCCTCCTGAACTGCGTCAGGCAATGGGGAAGCCGCGGGCTGCCACAATAAAACTGACGGCTTCCAGAGAAGGCAATCAGGTGGTCATCCGAGTGCTGGATGACGGTGCCGGGCTGAATTACGAAGCTATCCGGGCCAGTGCCCACAGAGCCGGTTTTTCCGGAAGTGACAAAATGAATGAGGATGAACTGGCTGCCCTGATATTTGAACCCGGATTCAGCACACGCAGGAAAATCAGTGAGATTTCCGGGCGCGGGGTGGGAATGGATGTGGTCAGGGAGAACATTCAGGAACTCAAAGGTTCCATCCGGATAAAATCATGGAAGGACAGGGGAACATTGTTCACCATCCGCATTCCCCTGACGCTGGCCGCGGTGCGCGCCCTGCTGTTCACTGTCGGGAGGCAGATTTTTGCCATTGCCCTGAATGAGATAAAAGAGATTATGCGGGTTGATCCGGATAATTTTGTCAGTGATGTGAGAGATATTGTAAGGATAGATGATGAGGTTTTGCAACTTTATTATCTGTCAAAAGTGCTGAATATCAGAAAAGGCGGGCAAGATCAAAATCCTGTGCCGGAGATGAAGGCTGAAAATTATGCGCCGGAAGAATCTGCCTATCCCATAGTGCTGGTGCTTGAGATCGGAAACCGGCGGGGTGCTTTTGTTGTTGACACGCTTGTGGGCCAGAGAGAGATTGTCATCAAAAGCACAGGTTCCCATCTCCGTTATGTGAAAGGCATATCCGGCGCAACCATTATGGGAGACGGAAGCGTGGTTCCCATTCTGAACGCTGAGGAGCTTTTTGAAAGCGAAGTGTTCGTATCCGACGCTGCTGTGGCTTCGCCGGACAGTCTGATAAGGGAAGATTCTCTGGAAATCATGGTGGTGGATGATTCCGTAAGTATCAGACAGGTGGTTTCAAGGCTTATGGAAAATCAGGGATGGAAGGTTCGTACTGCAAAAGACGGCATTGACGCACTGGGATGTCTGAGAGAAAGACTGCCCGATCTGATTGTGCTGGATGTTGAAATGCCGCGTATGAACGGCTATGAATTTCTGGGTGCGGTCAGGGCCCAGCCGACTTATCAGAACATTCCTGTTGTGATGCTCACTTCAAGGGCTGCCGCAAAACATCGGGACAAAGCCATATCGCTGGGTGCCCGGGGATTTGTTGTGAAACCTTACAATAACAATGAGTTCATTGATCTCATTCTCAAGCTGACAGAATAGGCGGAAATCAGGGTGTAAATAATGATGTAATGCGTGAACGACATGGGCAATTTTGACTTTGACGGCAGATCGGGGATAATGATGCAAAAAACCGCTTCGCTTAATTTTTGCACTCCGGAATCCGGTGACTGTCAATGATGCAAAAAACCGCTTCGCTTAATTTTTGCACTCCGGAATCCGGTGACTGTCAATGATGCAAAAAATCGCTTCGCTTAATTTTTGCACTCCGGAATACGGTGACTGTCAATGATGCAAAAAATCGCTTCGCTTAATTTTTGCACTCCGGAATACGGTGACTGTCAATGATGCAAAAAATCGCTTCGCTTAATTTTTGCACTCCGGAATACGGTCAATGATGCAAAAAATCGCTTCGCTTAATTTTTGCACTCCGGAATACGGTGACTGGTTCAGAGGACAGAATTTGTTTGGAAGGAAAACCATGTTTTATGTTTTTGTTTTGTCAATGTTGATTCACAGAATCAATTCCGGCAAAGCAGGCATTATTTATTTGTCACTGACTGTTATCAACATGTGATTATTATCACATGTCTGACCCATACGGCGGCTTCAGTGACAGATGGTAAATGACAGATGACAGAAAGATAATTCGAGTGGGGGTGGCGGATGATTCACCCTTTATTTGCCGTCTGCTGACACAATATCTTGAATCTGATCCGGATATTAAGGTGATAGGAGTGGCAGGCAACGGAAAAGAAGCCGTTGATATCGTCAGAAAACAGAAGCCCGATATGCTTACTCTGGACCTGAACATGCCTGTTTTGGACGGCATCGGCGCTCTCGGACAGATCATGGCCCAATATCCGATGCCGGTGCTGCTTATCACAGGTGTGAGCAAAAAGGCGGCGCAGATGACGGAAAAAGGGCTTGCTCTGGGTGCGACGGATTTTATTTTTAAATATTCAGGGGATGCAGCCATTCCTCCCGAATCTCTCAGACGTGAGATTATTGCGAAAGTCAAAGCTGGTGCCCGGGTAAAAGTTATCCGCCATATTCCGCGGATCAGTTCAGGGTTGGGGATCAGAGGCTCAGGGCTGAAGGTTCGGGATTCGGGGTTCGGAGAGCGGGGATCAAGGGATGAGGAGCGGATTTCCAAACTGACAGTGATCGGCGCATCCACCGGAGGTCCCCTTGCATTAAAGGAACTGCTGATTTCTGTCGGACAAAGCAAAAAATTTGCAGACAATCCTTTTCCGATAGTCATTGTTCAGCATATGCCTCAGAGGTTCACAAAAATTTTGGCGGCCCAGTTTGACCGCTTTTTCCCTTTTCCTGTGAAAGAGGCAGAGGATGGAGATTCGCTGATACCCGGAACGGTTCTGATTGCTCCGGGCAACCGACATCTGCTGATACATTCCAACGGTGCTGTTCATACCACCATGACACCGGAGATCAACGGACATCGCCCTTCCATTGATGTGACAATGCAGTCAGCGGCTCAGGTGTTCGCCAGTTGCACCAGAGGCGTAATTCTTTCAGGCATGGGCGATGACGGAACAAAAGGGCTGTGGGCGATAAAAAATAATTGCGGAAACACTTTCGCACAATCAGGGGAAACCTGTGTTATTGATACCATGCCTCATTCTGCAATCAGAAAAGAGGTTGCGGAGCGGGTGGGATCACCATCTGAAATCGGAAAATGGCTCAGTGATTAGAAATTTGCAGTCATAAACTCGGCGCACCATAAACAACTGAAACTGACAAATCGTCAATGCCAAATGCCAAATCTTGAGAAAAAATTATTGCTGTTCGAAGTGGGAGACCGACAATTCGGGATGGATTTGCCGCTTGTCAGGAATATATATGGGGCAAGAACGCTTGAAGAAAAAACAGCGGAGAAATACGAGGGGGAGGAAGGTCGGGAATCGGTTACAGGGTCTGGGAATGCGGACTCAGACTCAGATGTGCCGTATGTTTCGCCTCAGTCAGAGGTCATTGTTCCGACTGTCGAATTTCCAGTTCCCCTGTATGATCTTGCCTCCTTACTTGGATGGAAACATGCTTCCCATGACCTGATGGAGCAGAAAGTGGTGTTTGCAGAGATTCGGAAGCATCCCATTGCCCTGAAGGTGGATCGTGTGGATGGCGTGATTTCTGTTGAAGAAGAGCGGATCAAACTGCTTTCCCCCCTCTTCAGAGAGCCTTCTATCACATGGTTTTCAAAAGTATTCAAAAAAGAGGATGATTTTGTCCTCATTTTGAATCTTGCCGGGATTAAAGGACTTAAAGAAGAAAAAATTTCAGAGACTGAGGAAATTGTTGTCTCGGAAAAAACAGAAACCGGTGCGGAAGAGATAAGCGACGAAGAACTGGCTCTTGAGATGCTCGAAACCGGTCAAGAAGAAACAACCGACGAAGAACTGGCTCTGGAGATGCTCGCAACAGGCCAGGAAGAGATAGGTGACGAAGAACTGGCTCTGGAGATGCTCGCAACCGGCCCGGAAGAGATAAGCGACGAAGAATTGGCTCTTGAGATGCTCGAAACCGGTGCGGAAGAAACAACCGACGACGAACTGGCTCTGGAGATGCTCGAAACCGGTGCGGAAGAGATAAGCGACGAAGAACTGACTCTGGAGATGCTTGTAACAGGTCAGGAAGAGATAAGTGACGAAGAACTGGCTCTGGAGATGCTTGTAACAGGTCAGGAAGAGATAAGTGACGACGAACTGGCTCTGGAGATGCTCGCAACAGATCAGGAAGAGATAGGTGACGAAGAACTGACTCTGGAGATG
>Ga0233403_10000612_pt1 | contig 16948 bp, 9 predicted proteins | sample Na_oxic_1_MG_FD_179866 | JGI IMG/M metagenome (GOLD analysis project Ga0233403, IMG submission 179866) | Seawater microbial communities from Saanich Inlet, British Columbia, Canada - Na_oxic_1_MG | ecosystem: Environmental > Aquatic > Marine > Inlet | place: Canada: British Columbia | collected...
ATTTGGTTGAATTAAAAAGTGAAATAAATGATCATGAACTGACGGATATTCTGGGAAAGTTTCAAGATAGTATCAGTCGATTTTACTTTTTGCTGTTACTCAATGACAGTCACGATCATAAAAATTTGCCGCCCAACCTGAGAATTCAATTTAAAGGCGTTATTTTTTATAATGGTAAAGGTGAAGCCCATAAAGAGAATTCACCAAATTTTTAAGAACAAAACACAAGCAGGCAAATTGGAATGTGAAACCGTCTTAGGAAAAGACAAAATACCGATCAAATTTTGTTCTAAAAACCTTGATAAAACAACCGGCTTACTTGAAATCAATTTCAATGACATTTTGACTGAATTGAAGCAAGTTTGAATAACGCTAAATTGGCACATCAAGAATCGGGTATTTTTTCGAGTTTAGAAAAACCGGCCAAAGGCGGTGATGGAAAAGGCGCACCTTATCAAAAAAACCATCTAATTGGTCATCAAGCTGATCAAAGTTATCCACCAATAGCGGCGCAATAACCGTAAAATCAGCCGACAACAACATTCGTGGCTCAAGTGTTTTCACTACCATACGCTCTCTGTACCCTCGATACGCACCCATTGTCTGCTCCTAGTTTGCCCGGAGTCGGTGGATGCGTTGATACAGAGTACTTAAGTTAGACTTTTTCAGGTGTTGGGTAAAAAGCGGTAACATTTTTCCTCCCTTATTTCTAAATTTAATTGGGTGGGCAAGAAAAGACTTTGCCCACCCTACATATACTGTAAATTTTGATTCAGATAATTATTCCACTTCAACCAGAATTTCACGCCCTTTGGCAGTTATTACCGTTACGGTTCCATCACCATGAATGATGATTGCGGCGCGACGGTTGCGTTTGGCTTGTTTGACACGCTTGGGTTTAACTCGCATACGAGTACCATTAACCATAACTTCTAACCGGCCATCGTTTTGCTCCAATTGCCAATTATTATCTTGCATGTCTGGCAAGGCGTTTATCTGATTCAGGAGGCTTGGGGCATCCATCACAACATCAGTGCTAAAATCTATTTCACCATAAGTCGTTAAGGCAGCACTCAAATCAGTCTCTTCTGGAATCAAATCATTAGCGGTGAAACGTACTCCAGTACCGATATCCACACCTTCTGCAAATCGGCAACCTTCACCAATAGTTACCCCAGACAGTTTAACATTAGCCCGGAAAAAAGCATTTTTTATCGAACCTTTGCCGGTTACGATTCCCTCAAAAATACCACCATTGATATTGGCTCCTTGCAACAAAGTGACATTTCTAAACAGTCCTAAATTTGATTCAGTAATCTCGTCGTTGACAATGATGTCGCCAGCTAAATTACCCCCAGTTAAGGAGCCGCCACGATAATCTATATTGGCTACGGTTCCCTGATTGTCAATATTGCCAGTGACTATACCACCATCAAGCATTGCATTGGGCAAAATCGTAACGCTGGATACCCAACCTTCACTGGTAACTTTGCCGGCAATATCGCCATGAGTAACATAGCCTTTAGGCCCAATATGTTTATCGCCCAAAACTTGATTGTGGCAAGATATTGTAATAACTTCTCCTAAAGAATCACAGTACTTAGCCATTGGAGCTGGAGTAGCATTAGTTGCGTTAGGGCTGGTAATTATAAATATTGGCAATTGGTTTTTGCTTACAACTTCGTCACCAGTAGTTATAGTAATGTCATGCAAGCCTAATCTGGCATTATCGGTAACGTAAAGTCGAGCCTCTAACAATGTTTCGTTATGCACGGTTAATCTGGCGATAGTGATATTAGCATCGTCAAATTTTAGCAGCGTAACATCTGGCTCAAAATGGGTGTTTATACCCGAAATTAATAGCTGCAAGCCATTTTGTAGAGAAGCTATACTTATAATTTCCGGGTTTTCCGGGGCTGCTTCTACAGCAATGACACCGATACCATGAGTAGTTTCGATACTACCATCGGCTAGGCTGGTATTAATTCGCATGTCATAGCGGTTCAAATCCGTATTTGCTGGTATAGTTACGTTAGCAATAATTTGATTGGGAGACACCGAATGAATTTTATTGACTTTTATGCCACCATCTATATGCACAAAGCTAGACTTGTTAAAGTTTGCATTCGCAGCAGTGATGTATAAATCTAGGGTTCCACCTTGGGGTACATGAGTCGGGCTAACTGTTGTTACCGTGGGTTGAATCGTACCTAGCATAATGTTTAAAGCTACATCTTTATAAGCCTGTAACCATTCTTCGGGGGCCGGTTTTTTGGCGGATCGCTTAATGATGCTCAGACTGCTACCATTACCAACTTCATTAGCGATTCGAGAATATGCCTCAATAGATTTTTCAAAATGGTCACTACCGTCTCCTCTTCTCCGGGTTGTTGCTTCTTCATCAACGCAATAAGCCTCGGTTAAGATGATATTAATGGTTATGCCTTTGTCACGTAGTTGTTCAATTAAAGTCGTGAGTTCGTCATAACCTTCATGGGGTGGGGCATCGGTTGCTAATAAAATTGTCCCGCCTTCAGCAATTTCTGCGGCGACTTGGTTAAGAGCAACTACGGAATCCTCCGCACAATCATCGCCACCTTCAGCTTCCAATAGTTTTACTTGTTCCAGTAGTTCATTGAGATTATCAGTGACAATACGGGAGTAAATTTCATCTTGGTCTTTGAAAGTTAACAACACTGACAAAGGTGATATTTTGCCTTCAAGAATGGCTTGTTGCAGAATTTCAATATATTCAGTCAATGCCTGTTGGACACCATTAATATTATCTCTCATGCTGCCGGTATCGTCGATTACGAGATATAATATTGGCGCATCTATTGGTGCTTTGGAAGCGGTAAAGTTTAATTCCAAGCCCGGATTTTCAGAACCAACTTGAACAGTTTGCGGTTTGAAATTGTGACTTTGGGCTTTGGCGGTTACTGTATATTCACCTTCCACAAGTTCGTTGATTTGGTAATAACCATTTTCATCGGTAGTGGTTTCTTGGTTGTTGATTTCTACTAAAACATCAGTAACCGGGTTACCGAATTCATCTTGTACATAACCAGATATACTGTAAGTTAGGGTTTTATTTATCTCAACGATAAGAGTATCAGTAGCCGGATCATTGCCAGCAACATCTCTTACGGTTAACTGTACTGTATAAATACCCTTTTCTTCATATCCTCCATCAAGAACTGGGTGTGTTCCAATTAAATCCACATCGTTATCGGCAATTCCATCACCATTAGAATCAGTATTGGTATCAATATCCCAAGTATAGGTGGCTATACCATAATTATCGCTGGATTTGGAACCATCGAAGTAAACCGGTGTTTTCAGCGTAACAATTTGATCTAACCCAGCATCAGCAATGGGTGCTTCAAAATCGTATTCTTCCGTATGCTGAATGGTCAAAGTATCGGAATGACTTTGGTTGCGAATATCAAATACAGTCAATTTAACTTCATATTCACCAAGTGTAGTATAAGTTCCCGCTGGAATAAAAGGATGAACACCGGTTAAATCTACGTCATTATCATTTATGCCGTCACCATTAGAATCAACATTGGTATTGATATCCCATTCATACCGTTCAATCTTGAGTTCGTCTGCTGATCCGCTACCATCCAAGAAAATGTGGACATTGGTTTGGGTGTCTTTATCAAAGCGAGCCTTTTGATCCATTCCGGCATCAGCAACCGGTGGCAAGTCAAGCGGATTGATAGCTTTACTAGCTGTGTTATTATCCACATTAGTTTCGATGAAGGTATTCATTGGACTAACAATCACAAAAACTTCTTTTGTATCTGCGGTTGCTATCCATGAAGTGGAAATAATAGCCGTATTATTAGCGGCAATATTATCTAGAGTTTTTTTCGCAAAGACAGCCCCACCTTGGTCAAGACGGCCATCAGCAAACCATACTTCTACTCCTTTGGCATCAATGTTACTTTCATTGTGAATATTAGCTGAAACGGTGATAGTTTCGTTATGTTCAGGGGCATCATTTGAGAAAACAATGTCTTTGCTTTGCACGGTTAGCTCATAGTCATATTCTACAAAGAAGGTAGTAAGGGTTACTCGTGAAGTATCGGTTGCCGGATCATTGGCTGTGATAAAAACACGATAAACACCAGTCGCAATGGTATCTTCATGGATAATTTCATAGCGTCCATCACCCAGATCGGTTAAATCGACGGTAATCGGTTCAACATCACGCAAATCTGGACCATATTTACTTCCAATTCTCTCGCCTTCATCTAGGGTTTTTATCAGCATTGCACTTACGTCTAAGCCTGACATTGGATTACCTTCTTTTTGAGCATAGGCTTGGATAGTAAAGGGGGCACCGGGTTCAACTTGGGTTCCTTCTACCACACCAACCCAAAAATCTGTTTCACCAGTAGCAGTTAAGACATATTGAGAAAATTCATCACTTGATGATTCAATTATCGCTGTCCAAGCACCTGATTCCACATCAGTAATATGGTAGGTGGCATTAATAGAATCATTAATATATTCTACATTTAATAAAGTAGTATTTTCATCAATAATACCACTTGGAGAAAGCAATTTAAGGGATGGAATTTTATCATCTTTCGCAAGCCCCATAATTGTGACATCCAAATTTTTAATTGTGGAATCAACTTCAAATGTTTGTTCTTGAGTTTCTCCAGCTAAAATAATTGGAAATTCTTTTCCAGACGTGATATTTGTAGCATATATTGCATGTCCAGCAAGTGCCTTACTACTATCTTTTTCATCTTCTAATATTTCTGGAGGATCATCTCCTAAATAATACAAAGCTTTGTCTAAAACTTCTTCATGTTTTGTCAATCCTCGTCCAATTTTACCAATAATAGGTATTTTTATTTCCTTATCTGTACCCATATGCATTGCATCAGATATTTTTGTAGAAGGAATATTATCTAATTTTGCACTATTATTGTGTACAATTAAGTCCCCATTTGTAGAAATTTTTGGTAATACTATATCCCATTCAACTACAGGAATAATTATATGTTTATGAGAAATAGTGGTAAACCCCCTGCCAGTAACATTAAAATATAGAACTCTAGTGCCATATACTGTTTGAATGTTATCATCAGCTTGATGTTTACTATAACCTTCATCTTTTTTATTTCTGTTAAGGGATTTAAGTGCTGAACTTTGCGGAACAAGATCACTTAAGGCTGGACCTCCAAATTTTTCTCCTGCAATACCTATTGCCACAGCAGCAACAACACCGCCAATGGCTCCTACTATTGCACCTCCTATAGGATCAGGAGGATTTACTTCGCCTTTTAACAAATCAGTTCCTGATACAGGCAGAGGCAGTTTCGGTCCATTTAAATCTAAAAAACCACTACCAATTCCCGCACCTAATCCTATTATATCAAGCATAGCTGCAAAGGCATGACTTTTACTTATTGATGGTTTTGCAGCTGCAGCCCACGTTGAACCATGATTAGGAGTACCCAACATCACAAGTTTATTTATATCATTTCTATAACCAGGATTTTGAATATACCATCTAGAATTAATACCACCCATAGAGTGAGCTATAATATTAACTTTTGGAATACCATATTCACTCGTAATGCTTTTAATTTTTTCTTCTACCTTTTTCGCTCCATAAGAAAATCTTTCATTACCTGGATTGATTTGTATTTTATGAACAGTATATCCGTTTCCTACTAATTCATTTTCATCCCACTTCCATGACTCTGCTCCATTTCCAGAATTAAAAAGTTGCAATCCGTGAACAAGTAAAACATGAGGTCGAATAACATCTACCACGATTTTAGTTTCATTTGACAACAAACCATCATTGTCTTTAACTGTAAAGGTAATAATGTGTTGTCCAAGACTTAAATTGGAATAAAAAAAGGAACTCTGATTACTAATGATTCCATCTTTATCAGATATCCAAATATATTCAGTAATTTCTCCATCTATGTCTATAGCCTGACCGATAAATTCAATAGGTTCATGATTTTCGTCGTCAGACAGAAATTCATCATCTTTCCATTTAACGGCTTTTATCACACCATCTTTTTCACCTGAACTTTTTACCAAGTCAATAGAAGCCAATGGTGCGAGTGGCACATCAACAGCCTTAATTGAATAAGCATATATCACAAACTGATCTGCGTCTCGTTCGCACCACAACTTCACTTCAGAAGGTTTATCGGAATTGGCTTGACATTTTAAATCCTTTATAACGCCTTCATAAAAACCTTCAGTGCCATTATCATCAAATTGACTTGTAGGAATAGATACTCTGGTTACTTCTTTTTTGCCTTTCTCTGTAGCAGGAATTGAAAATGAAAATGGTTCCGGGCCTTTTTCTTGGCTTATGAATTCACCAAAAAAAGTCACTTTTGCATCGACATTACAAGTTCGACATTTCAAATGATATCTATCATTTCTGGAATATAGTTGTAATTCCAATAATCCTTCATAATTCAAAGTATCTCCACTTACAAAATTTTCCCAAGTTCCACCACTTTGGCGATACTTAACACTTGTACCTTCGCAATTTTTACTAGCAGAAGATGATTGTTCCAAAATTACATCTTGTTGAAAAGGAACTGTTAGGCTGAACTCTTCAGTAACACTATTATGACAACTATTTGGACCACTACTTCCACTGGCTGAAACTCTAAATGGATGAGGTTCTAGTTTATAGTCATAATACGATAACTTGGCAGTGACGTTAAAATCAACTGTTTCAGCCAAAACAACACGCCCCATCGCCATCATTCCCATGATGAATATAACAAACATAATTCCACGCCAAATAAACACAAAATATTTCAGGGAACTAGTCACCACAGTAGACACCACCAGCACTCCCAGTGCCAGTCTATCAAACAGCCATTCGACAAAAAGCCGCCGCCGATTAGGGACAAACATAACAAACATAACACCTATCAAAGCCAGTGCTAAATGTTGCCACCACATACTTGTAATACATTTCCTACAATGTTTAGAATTAAACATAAATCTATTACCTTTTAGAAAGTTAAAGTTAATAATGACCTACCATTTGTAGAAGAATTGTTTAAACAGTTTTCCTTGTAAAGGAAATTAGTTGAGACAATCATAAATTAATTCATCATTCTCACATATAGTAAGAATGCCCTACCACGACGCATCTGCATCAACCAACAAAAAATTAATGGCCCTCCGTAAGTTTATTACAACGAATTAAAAAATACACAAACTCATTACCCTACCATCTTTTCCCTTCGTTCAGATTGGTATTCGTCATAATCCACATTGTTATCCAGATTTGATGACTGCCATTGTGGAACATAAGGTTGTGGTTCTGCTTGAAAACCGTTCCAAAAAAACCACATCGTGCCACAACGGGAACACTTGATTAAGCTTTTCATGGCTTTATAAATTTCTTCAGCATCCACACTGCCCGAAAACTTATCGAATTCAACATCTGAAATAAATAACCATTCATCAGGACATGGTATTTCTCCATAATGTAAAATTTCTCCACACTTACAAGTAAAACTTGGCATATAAATTATTTTCCAATGATAATAATGTCATGAATATTTGTGGCACCGGCACCTTGCACACGCTCTAACACATTGCCTAATTGGCTTAGTGTCACTTCAGTTTCGGTTAAATCCAATACAATACCTTGCGCTTGTGAATTTTTCTTGGCAATCGCAGAAATGATGCGATTCGGATTAATTGTCTTAGGTGTATAAACATCGTAAGGAATTCCATCCACAAGTAAATCTGATGTCCTAACACCTTGTATATTAACAGGTAACCTTAAAATTACATTATGACCTTTTTTTGCTAAGTATTGTGTGGCTCTTTTTTCACTAACGGAAAATGTTGAAATTTTTGTTATCCTTATGAGTCAACTTTATACACAAAACGTATAAAAGATTCAATAAAACCAGAACCTAATAAACAGTAATTCTTCTCCTTCAATTCTATTCCAACTACGCTATCCATGCCCAGAACTATTTTGCCAACATCTTCCAAATGATAAACCATTCATACGCGGTGCTTTAAAGCCAACAGTTCGGATAGTTGCCGGCTTTAAGTATAGCAGTGTCCGAAGCTGTTTATGCTAAAGTACATAACAAAATTAACGTAATTTTTAAACAGATTTTCTCATTTAGTTTGGTACAACGAATTAGAAAATAAACGAATGATGAATTTAATTATTCCCATCCACTCAACACCAGCAAAGACTCCAAGATTTATCTTGGCAATGAATTTCAATTCAGAATTGGGATTAAATATAAAAGGTAGTTACAATTAATCAATTTTATTAAAGATTTTTTCAATAGCAAGAATCTTTGGAAATGAACAGCCATTCGCTTAATTGAGCATACGGATTTGCTGAATCGAAGGATTAGATAATGAGGCATTATTTAAATTAGGGAGCCATTATCCCATTAATTAGTGCGTAAACTAACCCCCATAAAATTTTAAACTATGCGTCACTTCTCATTATTGACTACTAAAATTAAAAGGCTGGCAATGAACCGGATAAGCGATACAATTTAACCGACAAACGGTATCAAAGTAATGTAATCCGTTTGTTCCGCTAATCAGTTGTACTAGTGCCTTCGGGCGGAAATCTTCAGGCCATTGAGAAATCCGATTTTTTGAAAAAATCGGATTTCTTTGCCTTTAAAATCCGGATTTTGATCGTGAAATCAAAGTGCGTAACATCAATTTTCATTCACTATTCTTAATGAGCCTTTTCTTCAAATGCACCAACAACAAAGAAATTGCTGCCGGCGTAATCCCCGGTATCCGTGATGCTTGCCCAATACTAGCCGGGCGGTGTTCCATTAATTTTTGGCGCACTTCCGTCGAAAGCCCCAAAACTTTGGTGTAATCCATATCGTAAGGCAAATTAGTATTCTCTGAATTCCGCTGCTTGGCAATTTCAGCTTGTTGGCGTTTGATATAACCACCATATTTTTGTTGTATTTCAACTTGTTGCCGAATTTCTAGGGGGACTTTGGCGGCTGCCACCGATGGTAAGCGCAGTAAATGTTCATAAGTCACTTCAGGACGACACAATAATTCTAAGCAAGTTACCTCACGGCTAATCGTCGTTATATCTAATCGTGCCGTTTCTTTGTCTTGGGGATGGAGCCTTATATGACTGAGGCGTTGTTGCTCTGCTGCTATCGCCGCTTTTTTAGTTGTGAATGCTTGCCAATGGGTATCATTAACCAAGCCTAATTCTCGCCCTTTTGCCGTTAAGCGTAAATCCGCATTATCCTCACGCAACAATAAACGATATTCAGCGCGACTGGTGAACATCCGATAAGGCTCATTAGTACCTCGCGTGATAAGATCATCAATCAACACCCCAATATAGGCTTCATCGCGGCGCGGTGTCCAAGGGGGTTTACCCTGCACTTGTAAGGCAGCGTTAAGTCCGGCAATTAATCCTTGGGCGGCAGCCTCTTCATAACCAGTCGTGCCATTAATCTGTCCCGCAAAGAACAAACCTTGGATAAATTTGGTCTCCAAACTTGGCTGCAAATCGCGTGGGTCAAAAAAATCATACTCAATCGCATAACCGGGGCGCGTAATATGAGCATTTTCAAAACCGGTTATCGAACGCACTAATGCCAACTGAATATCAAACGGCAAACTGGTTGAAATACCATTAGGATAAACCTCCTTAGTTTCCAAGCCTTCTGGCTCCACAAAAATTTGGTGAGACGCTTTATCGGCAAAACGTACTACCTTATCCTCAATTGAAGGACAATAACGAGGGCCAATACTATCAATCACGCCAGTGTACATCGGGGAACGATCTAGCCCTGAACGAATAATGCTATGAGTGCGTTCATTGGTATGAGTAATATGACAGGCAATTTGGCGTGGGTGCTGTTCAGCATTACTTTGAAACGAAAATACCGGTACTGGCTGTTCTCCCGGTTGCTCATTCATTACCGAATAATCTAAACTGCGACTATCTAAACGCGGTGGCGTACCGGTTTTAAGGCGAGCCACCCGCAAGGGTAATTCACGCAAACGTTGCGCTAAAGCATTTGCTGGTGGCTCGCCGGCACGCCCACCTTGATAATTAGTCAAACCAATATGAATTAAGCCCCCCAAAAAAGTCCCGGTTGTCAACACCACGGCAGGGGCCAAAAAGCGTACCCCAGCTTGGGTAACAACACCAATAACCCGGTCATTTTCGATAATTAAATCCTCAACGGCTTGTTGAAATAACTTTAACTTTTCTTGGCCCTCAATAGTTTTTCGTACCACTGCTTTGTACAATGCCCGATCCATTTGAGCGCGAGTCGCCCGAACTGCTGGCCCTTTTCTGGCGTTAAGAATCCGAAATTGAATACCGGCTTGATCCGCAGCGCGTGCCATAAAACCACCCAAAGCATCAATTTCCTTGACTAAATGGCCTTTGCCAATGCCACCAATAGCCGGATTACAAGACATTTGCCCCAAGGTTTCAACATTATGAGTCAATAATAGAGTATGCACCCCCAGCCGGGCAGCAGCGAGGGCCGCTTCGGTGCCCGCATGTCCACCACCTATAATAATGACATCGAAATATTCAGGGTGATTCATTTTAGTTATCAGCAAGATAAGAAGTTAAATATGGAGATATGATAGGCGTTGGTCAAATTTTTGACAACTTGAAAATTCAATTTAAAAAACACAATTGCATTTTGGCCCCTTCGATTATTAATTTTAGTTCAAAGCGTCTGGATAATTGCCAATTATTTTATTTATTAGGCGTTGCGTTTTATATTTATCAGCTAACTAAAATGATTGGAAACTACTCAGGTAATATCCCGTCTTTAGTTAAGGCGGTGCGGGGGAATGAACTTCTTTATGTGTGATGTGTCTCTCGTTATGAGCTTGTAGGGTGTGCCTTTGTTCGGTTAAGTGAGCTACAGTCTCGCACCAATCCGATTACTCCCCCTTTTCCTAAGTACTAGATGCCGGATATTACCTAGCAGCCTGTCGGATTAATCGCTAACTCATTGATTATTAGTTAAAGCAATTGTTAAAAACAATAACTTAGCTGTATTCTCCGACAGGCTGCTAGTTACAATTATTGTGACTACTTTGGGCCGGAGCAACGGATTGCCCCTACATCGTCTTGGAATACGTTGGGGCAATCCGGCACTCTTCAAAGTTGACAGTTGGTGTGCTAAATATTGTTGGTGATTTCAAAATGGACAAATTCCCGAAACATCAAAATGACAGATTGTAACAGATTTTGGGGACACCATAATGGGGATTTTCCATGATTTAAAAGGGCTAACTTATGTTCGCTCCTACAATCTTTGGCATCGGGCGAACCTTTGTTATCGCCCTCCCCAAAATTTTCTTAGAAACAGAAAAAGCACTTGATATTTTTGATAAAGCCCGCACATAACAGGCTCGCGTTATTTTAGTTTGGCTGGTTAATAGCGACTGTTTATTTAGATTAAATTGAAGGTGCCAACTGTTCACTACTTATTTGTCTGAACATTGTAACAAATTTTGGGGACACCATAATGGGGATTTTCCATGATTTAAAAGGGCGAACTTATGTTCGCCCCTACAAGATTTGGTGTCGGGCTTTGTTATCGCCCTCCCCAAAATCCACTGTCTAATCGTTGCCGTCAAGTTGCCTTAAATAACGCAATAACGAATTCCCGAAACCTCAAATATTATTTTTATGTGGTTATTATCTTGCCGATGAGATCAAGCCGTGAGGGAAATAGGCTCTGGTTTTTGCAGCACAGCGTATTTGTTAAAAAAAGTCTTGACATTGTATTTTATAAGTAGATACAGTGGCAGGACATGCTTCATATAATGATTAAGTGGAGCATGGCCCCATGGCTACCAATGCCAATCATTTGGTAGTCTTTTAAAAACCAAAACCTTACAAAAGGAAAAAAGTGAAAAGAAACAAACTTACTAACGCGGGTATTTTTAGGGTAACTGCACTCTTCGTTGCCATGGTATTCGTCACAAATCCGTCGTATGCCGCGACGAAGCCTAACATCGTATTGATGATGGCGGACAATCTGGGATACGGTGATCTTGGTGTTTACGGTGGCGGTGAAAACCGGGGTATGCCAACACCAAATATTGACCAGTTGGCCAATGAAGGTCTGCGTTTTGACCAATTTTTAGTCGAGCAGAACTGCACGCCTACCCGGACAGCGACCATGACCGGTCGCTACGCCATCCGTAGCATGCTATCAAAATCTAGCATGCGAGGGAGCGAGATTACGCTGGCTGAAAAGCTGAAAGAGATCGGTTACACGACCGCTGCCTACGGCAAGTGGCATCTGGGCTGGAATGATGATGATAAGGAGCAGCAACCACAGGAACAGGGCTTTGATGAGTTTTATGGCATTAAGGATTCTACAAATGTGGTATCACGTCCATCGTCAATGCGTGAACAGGGGGTGGAACCTGAAAAAAAACCGGCTGAGGATCAGAGAATTTACGAACTCCAAGAAGGTAAGCTTGTGCCTGTGGACGTTTACAATGAGGAAACACGCCGCACGATTGATGTTGAGATTGCGAATCGGGCTGTAAAATACATTATAACGCATGCTAACCGGGTTAAGCCTTTCTTCCTGTACGTTCCTTGGACTCGTGTCCACTCTCCTAATTATACCTCCGAAGAGTTTGTAGGCAAATCTCGTATCGGCCCTTACGGCGATAGTGTGATGGAATTGGATCACAACACCGGACGAGTGCTTGAGGCACTAAAGAATCGCAAGATTGAAAATGACACCATTGTGATTTGGATGAGCGACAATGGGCCCATGCGGACCTCTGTCTGGCCTGACGGCGGTTTTCAGGGTCCATACCGGGGCGATATAGGCAGTCCCCATGAGGGGGCAATCCGCACGGCTGGCATGATTAAATGGCCAGGTCATATTGAACCTAGGGTCATGCACGAAATGTTCTCCGCCATGGACTTCTACCCTACCTTGGCTAAAATTGTGGGTTTCAAAGTTCCCATAGATCGCCCAATTGATGGTATTGATCAATCGGACTTCATTCTTAATAACAAACCTCCAACAATTAAGGATGAGCAGACCCCTCCACGCGAGCACTTGCTGACCTTTATAAACACTCAGTTGGTAGCCATACGCTGGAAGCAATTTCGCATCTATTTCAACAATTTCCTGCCTCAGGAAGGATTTAAGGCTATTGAAGGAAGTTCATCAATGAGCGTTCCAAATCTCAACCCGATTATTTACAATATTGAGAATGATCCGAGAGAAGTTGTTAATACTCTTTTCCTCAATAGTTGGGTCTTAGGTAAGGCAATGCCTTACGTTGGGAAATATGTGAAGAGTTTAGAAAAGCATCCCAACCCATTTATAATTTCCCCCAATATGCTGCCGCAGTATATTTTTTGGGCTGATTCTCTTAATAAAGTGCTAAAAGATAGCGATGTAGAGAAGCTAACAAAGAAAGAGTTGCTGAAAGAAAAAGTTAGGGAGATAGTTAAGGGGATAGATGAGGTGATAGTTGATGGGGAGTAGTAAGTAGATGATGTCTCAATAATTGTTATCAGCGTTCCCAAGTTTTACTCTCATCGTTATACATTTTTTCTGGTTTCCACGCGCCGGCGTCAGTGCCATTAAGTTAAGGAATGTTTATTGGAATCCAAACCTTCAGATTTGGATTATGTCCTTTAAAATCAAATATTTCCAAATCTAAAGGTTTGGACTCCAAGACTTAACTCTTTTCATTCACGAGTATTACAATATAAGGAGGTACAAAAAGGTTAGGAATAGCCAATAAATTATTCCACACACAAACCCACTATAACCATAACTTTTCAGATCAATTCTTATCATGGTTCGATACTTTTTACAAAGGAGCCATGATTTAATTTTTCAATCTATCTAAATCAAAAAAACAACATGAAACCATTAAAAATTGCGGTTCCAGTGATATTGTTTTCAATATCTGCGACCGTATCGGCGCAAGAGGTGTTACCACCGCCGGATCCACAAATGAAAGGCGACATTGGGCTGACCTACGATCAGTCACAACCGCCCCAATATGAAACGGGCTCTGGCGAAACTGCCAACTATCCACCCTTGCCCCAAGCCAATGCTGGTAAGGAAGGTGAGGACCGGAAACCAAACATCCTAATCATTATGCTTGATGATGTGGGTTTTGGCCATACTTCAACCTTCGGCGGTCCGGTCAAGACCCCAAAACTTCAGGAACTGGCCGATAACGGGTTGAGTTACAACACGTTTCATACCACCGGCTTGTGTGCCCCCACTCGTGCCGCGCTACTCACTGGACAAAACCACCACTCGGCAGCATTCGGTAGTCTCCCTTCCAGTGCCACAGGTTACCCGGGTTACACCGGTATCATACCAAGAAACACAGCAACTATCGGTGAGATCCTGAAACAGAATGGGTATAACACCGCGTGGTTTGGTAAACATCACAATGTGCCACCCAATCAGGAGAGCGTTGCAGGCCCGTTTGATCGTTGGCCCACTGGGCTGGGTTTTGAATACTTCTACGGTTTTTTTGGCGGGGGCACCAACCAGTGGTACCCGGTTCTTTATGAGAATACTAGGCCAGTTGAACCGCCCAAAACACCAGAAGAGGGTTATCACCTGACGACCGACTTGGCCGATAAAGCAATCACTTGGATCAAATACCAGCAGTCGATTGCGCCGGACAAGCCATTCTTCGCTTACTTCGTGCCAGGGGCAACCCACTCACCGCACCAAGTACCTGATAAATGGCGCGACCGGTATCAGGGTCAATTTGATCAAGGTTGGGATGAACAGCGGCGAAAAACGTTCAAGTCTCAACAGAAACTCGGTGTTATCCCCCGTGACGCGATATTGACCTGCTACCCCCACCTTAGTGATGATACAAATAGCTCAGCTAAGGACGACTCTAAGGTAGGTAAGGGCATCAAGAAAGTGCTGTCGTCAAACTGCAATCCTCGTAACAAGAAGGGGGTGCTATCGACCTCCTGCCATTGCCCTGATGAGAATACAATACCCCCGTGGGATCATCTTAAGGATAGCAATGAAAACACCGCAGATTCACAGAAAGTTGCTGCCCGTTTCATGGAGAACTACGCGGGTTTCTTAGAACACACGGATCACGAAATTGGCCGGGTTCTTGATACTCTCAGAGAAATCGATGAATTCGACAATACACTCATCTTCTACATTGTAGGAGATAATGGAGGTGCTCCTAATGGCAAAACACTGGGAACAACCAATTTGACGAAACTCCATAATGGTTATCAGGAAGAATCCATAGACAAAAATTTGTCCAAAATTGAGGACATCGGTACGCGAAAATCACAGCCATTTTACAACACTGCTTGGGGTTGGGCCGGTAATGCACCATTTCAGTGGCACAAGCATGTCGCATCACATTTTGGCGGTACGCGCAATCCACTAGTCATCTCATGGCCGGCTAAGATCAATCCGGCTGAAAAGCCGCGTAGTCAGTTCCACCATGTCATTGACATTGTTCCGACTATTCTTGAAGTGACCGGTATCGAAGCACCCATCAAGGTTAATGGCATTGACCAAAAACCGATTGAAGGTGTGAGCATGGCCTACACATTCCAGAAAGCCAAAGAAAGTGGTCATCGGATCACGCAGTATTTTGAGGTGGATGGTAGCCGAGCAATTTACCATAAGGGATGGGTAGCAGCGGTTCACCATACAAAGAAGGAAGAAAACAGTTTTGACTTACAGGAAGAAAAGTGGGAACTGTACTACGTTGATAGAGATTTCAGCCAAGCCGTTGATCTCGCAGACAACCCGCAATACCAAAAGCAGCTCAACTATCTGAAGGATCTGTTATGGGCCGAAATGAGCCGTAACAATGTGTTACCGCTCGACGATCGCGGAACAAGCAATGCCTCTTTTCATCCCGGCTATACGACTGGTCGCCAAGAGTTTGAATTATATCTAGGTGCAATCCGGCTAGCTGAAATTGATGCGCCTGATGTCAAGAATCGCTCATACCGCATTACTGTAGATGTCGATCTCAGTTCCTTTAAGGAAGCTAAGGAAGTTAATGGTGTACTCGTGGCTCATGGTGATTTCATGGGGGGATATGCGTTTTATTTGCAGAAAGGCATCCTGAAGTACACATACAACTGGTTCGACGAGCAGCAGTATACCATCAAATCGGAGAAGCCGGTCGATCCTGCTAAAACTACGCTAATTGAGTTCCAATTCACTTATGGAAAAAAGGGCGATATATGTGCAGGTGCTGACGGGTTTGGAAAGTTATACATTAATGGAAAAGATGTAGGCGATGGTTCAATTGAGAGAACGATACCATCCACTTTTGGCTATGATATCTTTGACATAGGTGTGGATCTGGGTGCGCCAATTATTATGGATGCGAAATCTACCTATCAAGATTTTGCACATACCCCATTCGCTGGACTGGAGAAAGTCACGTTTAAACTGGAGACACCTAAGCTTCAGAAGCAAAAGGGAAAAGTTCTACAACCCTGTAATTGGGATAAAGTAAACTAAATTAAAGTAGGCAATGGACATATCGATAAAGGGTGTTACCTCAATTTGATGTAACGTTTTTTTTGTAGGGTGGGCAACGTCTTTTTGTTGCCCACCAGTTTTTTTTAAAACCAAGTTTCTTCATTCAAGAAGCTTGGTTTTTTTTTGAATTATGTTTCTCAATAACTACAAAGATTACTACAAAGATTACTACAAAGATTCGTTAATCTATACGGATTTAACCTCGCAAGAACTACAAGGATTGTATATAAGAAAGGATTGGCTCATATTGGGTTTTAGGGAAGTACCCGAGTTATATCCAAAATAATAGCTTAAAATTCAATCACATAGTTTCATACCTCTACACAAACCTAATAAGAACAGAAGGCTAAACGTCGGCAGTTTAAGAAAAATCCTTTCAT
>Ga0233403_10000613_pt1 | contig 16947 bp, 16 predicted proteins | sample Na_oxic_1_MG_FD_179866 | JGI IMG/M metagenome (GOLD analysis project Ga0233403, IMG submission 179866) | Seawater microbial communities from Saanich Inlet, British Columbia, Canada - Na_oxic_1_MG | ecosystem: Environmental > Aquatic > Marine > Inlet | place: Canada: British Columbia | collected...
GTGTCTTAATAGTATCGGGCAAGGGGAAAATAAAATCTTTAAAGAGTTTGAAAAAAGGTTTTATCAATTATCAGTTATCAGTTATCAGTTATCAGTTATCAGTTATCAGTTATCAGTTCCACGCAAATGTTTTTGCGCGCAAAAACATTTGCGTGGAAATCAGTTCTTTGCTGCAAGTTTTGCGCGCAAAACTTTTGCGTGAAAATCAGTTTCACGCAAAAGTTGCGCGCAACTTCTTAAGTGAAAATCAGTTATCAATTTCACCTTTTGCGTGGAACCTAAGAGAGGCGAAGCTAAATCAGTTATCAAATTCATCGCGAAAGCCTCTTTAATAATAAACCATCGAAGCTACAGTACTACAACCCGTAAGGGTTTTGTTCTTGAAGCGCAATGCGCTTTAGCCATAAGCTATATTGTCCACCGTTATAATTTGCGTTTTTAGCTTTTGGAAAACTCTCAGAGCGAGCTAGTCACCACCACCTGACTTAAGCTTTCAGATTTAATAATAGCGACCTTATGACGGTGCTAAGTATAAAAGGGTATGGTGGCAAGCCATACTCAATTAATGTGCAATTTAGATATATACTAATACAATTTCACGCAAAAGTTTTTGCGCGCAAAAACTGTATTTCACATTTCACGCTGAAGTTTCGCTTCGCTGTACTTCGCTGCGTGAAATAAAGTTGCGCGCAACTGGAGCAAAAGCCGAAGGCCAGCTTCGCAAAATGTGAAATGCAACTCATTTAAAGATTTTAAACGGTTTAATTCAAGTTAGCAATTATAAAATCGGTTACCGCTAGTTATGCCTAACAATCCTTATCACAATCGTTTTTTCCATAGTTTGTTCGATAATCGGTGCTGTTCACAAAATATCAAAAATATCAAGCTATTGAGAACGGTTCATTGAACATTGATGAATTGTTTTCCACGCGCGAAGAGTACAGCTAAACAACGCGCTTCAACAAGTTTTTGTTTGCCTCAACTGGGGCAAAGAATTGATTAATTATTCATTGTCATTAAATCAGTATAAATTCTTATGAGTAAAAACTAAAAACTAAAATAACAATACACCAATACCCAATAACCGTTTTCCCCATGACTGACTTAAGGTTGTTTTGAGGGAGAAGGCCCTTGTTAAAATGAAAAATACGAATGCTATGCGTCTCTTGACAGAAAAAAACTGTCTACAAGCACCCCTGCTACAATTATTGCTCAGTGAACAAAAAATCGGTTATGCGATTGTTGATCATCACTTAACTGTACAGAATTATGGTGGTGAACTAACGGTATTTCTTGATACGCAAGATTTGCCAACGCCATTGCCGTTACTAGATTTCATTCCAGAATTAAATGGTTGTGAGGATATTTTACAAGACATCCTTGATGGCGTGTTACCCCGTTTTCAATTGGAAAATCTTAATCGGACTTTACCCGATGATGGGCTTTGTTATCTCAACTTAACCTTATTACGCTATGCGCCCACCACATCAAACAATACTAACCCGCAATTGCTAGTCATCTTAGCCGATACTACCGCTTGGGCCCAAATTCAACAAACCTTGACCCAACAACGTAACGAATTAAGTTTGTTAAAACACACACTCAACGAAACCAATCAACGCCTTGAATTTATTTTGCAATATTATGTACCACGAGAAGTGGGTAAAGCCTTGATGGAAAAAAGAATCGTACCGGAATTGGGAGGCGAAGAACGCGAAGTCACCGCCCTATTTGCAGATTTGCGTAATTACACCAGTATCAGCGAACAACTTAGCCCCAATCAAACCATTGAAATGTTGCATGTGTGTTTGGATATCGCCACCACGGCCATTGCTGAATCCGGGGGTGTCGTCGTCAATTATATGGGTGATGCTGTCATGGCGATTTTTAATGCACCAAACGAACAACCCGATCATGCCCAACGCGCCGTGCAAGCCGGTTTGACAATACAAGCCATGATGGCGGTTTACCAACAAAATTCTGATGATATGATCCCTTCACTGCATTTTGGCGTGGGCATTAACACCGGCATAGCCGTTGTCGGCAATATCGGCGCACAGTGGCATTATCAATACACAGCCATAGGGGATACTATCAATGTGGCTTCACGGATATGCAGCCATGCTAGACCAAATGAAGTGCTAATAGGTGCCAACACCTATGCTTATGTACAAAATAGCATAAAGGCTCAAGCTTTAGCCCCCTTAAAATTCAAGGGGAAAAGTCAAGAAATAACCGTTTATCAAGTCATTGAACTCGCTAACAATTCATTGATTCAAACCCTGAAAAAGACTTTGGTCAATGACTCGTAGCCTTGTGTTCATTGTTCATTGATAAAAGCCATTCGAGGTTCAAGTTTTTGCGCGCAAAAACTTGAACCTCGAATATTAGATTTTGACACCCCGTTCACGCATGTCAGCCAATACCGTGTCAATACCTTTTTTATCAATGATACGCATACCTTTTTGGGTTAAACGCAATTTGATCCAACGATTTTCACTGGGCACCCAAAAACGATGAATATGCAGATTCGGCAGAAAACGACGCTTAGTTTTGTTATGAGCATGAGAAACGTTATTACCCGTGATAGGCCGTTTTCCTGTTACCTGACAAACTCTAGCCATAATATTTATCCTTATTTTATATAATACTATTCGCCACTGGCGAAAAAAATTGACTGAAAAAGTGGGCTGCCATTTTTAACAAAAAATGATGTTGATAACAAGTGCTTGTTTTCAATTATTTGCTAAAAGTCGCTTTCGCGCCTACTACAAACGAAAGTCGCTTTCAAATACGACTACAAACAAAAGTCGCTTTCGCGCCTACTACAAACGTCGCTAAGAGCCTGTTTTAAAACTTGACTTAACTCGTTATTTCATAAGAAGTTATTTGTCATTTGTATAAGTGATTGATTTTTGGGACTTTTAAAACACGCTCTTAGCATTCTTCAGGGCGTGATTTCTTTAGACATTATACAGATTGAATTAAGGCATACCCAAAAAATAAATTTCTTTCTGGTGGGTAACGTGTTTTTGTTGCCCACCATTCCCAGATGCGTGAACTCGCATTTGGGAATAATTATTTTTTTTGGGGATATCCTAAAATGCTTGATGTTTATTCAAATTCGCATCTTAAGCGCGCAAAAACTTTATTTCACATTTTTTCAAAGCCTCATTTTTTGTTTCACATCCTATTGATCACTACAAAATTTATCAATTTTTGTTCTGTACTTAGAAATTAGGTTAAAAAACTTTTGTTTACCTACTTACTATATATATAATGTTGATATATTAATATTTTTATGGATTATATCTATGCGTTGGTTAGACAATATACCTTGGGAAGTCGTTATCGTCGGTGCGCTCGCTTTAGGCTTAGCCCCCTTTGTTCCCGAACCTCATTTGGTTGAAAAAATAAGAATGCTGTTTCAATGGACATTAAGTCGCCCTATTGACATTTTTGATTTATTCATGCACGGCGCTTTTCCAGTATTATTATTACTCAAGATAGCACGTACACAATTCATCAAAAATGAAAAATGAGTCGTTATATTTGTAATATACTTAGCACCATCATATGTAGATCAGCAAAAGTTTTTTAACAAAATTCTTATATATAGTGCCTGAACGAAAACGCTTTGCCTCATATTCAAATGTTCAACACACAGCAAGAAAGAACCTGCAATTGAGTCAAATCTCGCTGAAAATTCTCTGTGAAACTCTGTGTCACTCTGTGTACTCTGTGTTGAAAAAAGTTTTCGTTCAAACACTATATAGAAAATGTTAAAAGATTTATGTGTTCCTACTTAAATTGTGCTTTTTGACATCTAACGGCCAACAGATAAAGCAGTTGTCTAAAAGCTCAAGTCACCTAAAGGTGACTAACAGAAAAAGCGCAAATTATAACGGTGGACAGTATACTTTCATTTTATAACACATTTCGCGCCTAACATTAGGCGCGAACAAATCACCCGTTTACATTTCCAAAAAAGCCCATTCCGAATCAGTCAATACCTTGAAAGAATCAACAAAATCAAAAATCCTTAAAGGCTTATTGCACTTGCTTGCTTTGTTGCCCCCAGTGCATCGTATTGCCACGCTATTAGGGCGGATCGCAGCACACTATCCACAACTCAGCATTACCCAAGTCACTCGCATCAACATCCAACTGTGTTTTCCTCAATTATCAAATGAAGAACAAGCGCGTTTAGTCAAACAAAATCTCATAGAAACCGGTAAAACCTTTAGCGAACTTGGGGCATTATGGCTCTGGCCAAAAGATCGCGTACTGGGATTAGTACGTCAAGTCAGTGGCGAAACGTATTTACAACAGGCCTTACAACGCGGCAAAGGTGTCGTGCTGCTCACACCCCATTTAGGGGCATGGGAAATGGCAGGACTCTATGCCTCCAACCATTATCCACTCACAGCCTTATATCGTCCCCCCAAATTGAGCGGCCTACAAGACTTAATTCATAGTGCCCGTGAACGGGCCGGCGGACGTTTTGTCCCAACAGACAAAACTGGTGTCCGTGCTTTATATCGCGCATTGCACCAAGGGCAAATTGCCGGCATTTTACCCGATCAAGTTCCCAATGAAGCCGGTAGCGGCATTTTTGCCCCCTTTTTTGGTATACCTGCTTACACAATGGTTTTAGTCTCTCGTTTAGCGCGAAAAACCGGTGCAACTGTCATATTCACTTATGCAGAACGTTTACCACAAGGATTTCATATCCACTTTTTACCCGCACCAGTAGACATTGCAGCAGACAATTTAGAAATTGCAGTACGTGCCCTCAATCAAGGCATAGAACAGTGTATACAACATTGCCCCACACAATATCAATGGAGTTATAAACGTTTTAAGCGTCGCCCAGAGGGAGAGAAGGCAGTGTATTAATGATTAATGGTTCTTAATTTTTAATGCTTAATATTTTAATTTATAGGGTTTTGTTCTTTTATACTGCACGCGGGCACAATTTTAACTTTTAGTTTCCCACAAGCATTATGTGCAAAATCGATCATAAAAATATTAAAACGCACAACCCCGAAGGGGTTTTCAGGCTAAAATTTCGCTCCGCGAAATTTTAGCCTGAAAATGTGAATAGCCCCAGGTGGCAACCTGGGGTTGCCAAAAAATAAAAGTTAAGTTTATTCCCGCGCCGAGTATAGCTGAATGGTGGGCAACAAAAACCCGTTACCCACCCTACACTTTAGGATTGATGGGCAACAAAAACCCATTACCCACCCTACACTTTAGGATTGGTGGGCAACAAAAACCCGTTACCCACCCTACAACTGATAACTGAAAACATGTCTCAGCAATTTTTTTATAAAGCCATGGACAATCAAGGTATGATAGTTCAAGGTAAAATTACGGCCAATAATACCAATGATTTAGAAGCGCGTTTAGAACGTATGGGATTAGATATGATCCACTGCCATACTCAAAAATCGCCTCATCTTAGAATCGGAAAAGTCACGCGCCAAGAATTGATTACGTTTTGCTTTCACATGGAAAATTTAACCCGTGCCGGCGTGCCCCTACTAGACGGCTTAGGCGACTTACGCGATACCCTACCGCAATCACGATTTCGCGAAGTCGTATCCAGTCTCATTGAAAATATAGAAGGCGGCGTACATTTATCCAATGCCTTAGCTGAATTTCCAGAAATTTTTGATCAAGTTTTTGTCAGTCTCATTCGTACAGGAGAAGAAACCGGCAAATTAAGTACCATATTTAAACATTTGACAGAAACGCTGAAATGGCAAGATGAAATGATTGCTAAAACCAAAAAACTATTAATGTACCCGGCCTTCATGGGCACCATTATTCTGATTGCCCTATTTTTCTTAATGATCTATCTCGTACCCCAATTAGTTGTTTTTATTGAAAACGTTACCCAAGGCGAACTCCCCCTACACACCCGAATCTTGATCATGAGTTCTAATGTGTTTAAATCCTACTGGCATATCATACTGATAACGCCCGTATTAGCCTTTTTCGCATTCAAAGCCGCACTCAAAATCAGTCCCCCTTTTCAATTATTCGTAGATCGATTGAAATTGCGCGTGTGGATTATAGGGCCCATATTAGAAAAAATAATATTAGCACGCTTTGCCACCTTTTTTGCGCTACTCTATGCCTCCGGTGTCACCGTATTAGACAGTCTACGTCTGAGCCAAAAACTGGCAGGCAATCTCGTGATTGAAAATGCTTTAAAACAAGTGAGTGAGCATATTGCCGAAGGCGTGAGTATCAGTGAAAGTTTTGAACGAGTGCATTTATTTCCACCGCTAGTATTACGCATGGTAACAGTAGGCGAAAGCACAGGAGACTTAGATGAAGCCCTACTCAATGTCAGCTACTTTTATGATCGCGAAGTCAAAGAATCCATAGACAAAATCCAAACTTTGATAGAACCCGTGATGACTGTTATTTTAGGCATATTACTTGGTTGGGTAGTGCTATCCATACTAGGGCCCATTTATGACACCGTTGCCAACTTTCAAACGCATCAGTGATCTCACCGATCACATCACATCAAGATTATCCCAGGTTGTACTGTTGAGGGAAGATTTTCAAACCAAATTTATTTTGCGAAGGCACAATTGGAACGCAATTTTCAAACCAAATTTATTTTGCGAAGGCACAATTTTCGTTCCAAATTTATTTTGCGAAGGCACAATTAATTGTATTTTGCGAAGGCACAATTTTCGTTCCAAATTTATTTTGCGACAGCCAAGACTGATAATGACCCTTTTTTTGGGAATCGGCCTAAGCTAACCGCAAAATAAATTGGGTTTGAAAAGCTAACCGCAAAATAACATGCATTCATTATCATTGATGGAAAAATAACCGTGAAAATGGAAATGCGCCCACCCCAAACCCCAAAAACCCCTTCAAACCACATATTTTGTAGGACATGCCACCACGAATGCCCTTAAGTTAATGGCAGTGATACATTGCCTTTGGCAGTTGTGAAAGCCAGCTTTTGTTCTCTGGTAACTCTAATCAAAAATCGTAGCACCTCATTGACTGATTCAGAACTCGGAAAGACTTCAGCAACATCCGGTTCTAACTGCACAATTGAACCGCCGAAACTTTTCCGTTCAGGGCCAACCTTCCTCACTCGCAAACTGCTTAAATCATATTCAGATCGAAGATCGTCATCCATTTCTGTGTTAAGCTTTTTCATAAGTTTCTCGCTCTCGGAGTAAAGCTTCTCTTGCGCTAATTAATCGAATGGCATATTCTCGTTCCGCATAAGTGGCATTCCACTATTCATATAATTTAGTAATTAACAATTAATATTTAATAATTAGCCATTCAAGTATCACAACAAGATAGACTGATATTATAATGAGCCTCTTGCAAAACTCTTGTGCATAAACAATAAATCAATAACTTAGCTGATATGATGTACTCGTAAGTTATTGATTTGTGGTTAAGTGTCGGAGTTTTGCAAGTCCCTCTATATATATTTTTTTGAAATAATATATGTATATCTTTTTTAAATCAATAAGTTATATCGTATTTTGACGAGGGCCTGATGCCAGTGGCAAGTTAAATTGATGCGGTTAGAAGAAATTGGTATTATAAGAGCCATCTATGTTGGCTTATCTACAGTATAAGACAACGATTTTAATATCGTTGGAGTTTTGGTGATCCTGCCTACATATTTGATATGAAACTTTGTTAATTAAATATGACAAAAAACAAAAATAATTCTGCAAGTCCTGAGTCTGCCCTTGGCTTTAGTTTTCAAGATGTTTATTCGTTATATTTGCTATTGAAGGACGAACGTAGTGAGTTAGAACTATGGGTAGAAAGTTTAGATGATATTCATATAAGAGACAAAGATGCTAATTTAACTCTTTATCAGCTCAAGCACAAAGATTCCTATTTAAGTGACAAAAGTACAGATTTGTGGAATACTATTGGCAATTGGTGTAGACTTATCAATAACAAACAGGTATCTATTGAGAGTACAAAATTTAAGTTGGTTATAATAGAAAAAGTCATAAAAACGCAAATCGCTTATTCATTATGCAAACAATCTGGAAATTACAATTCAATTGAAGCTCGTGAGAGATTATTAAAAGTTGCTAAATTAGAAGTTGCTAATAAAGATATAAAAACGAGGAAAAATGAACAAAAAAATCCTGATAAACAAGAAAAAAAACAGTTGAATTTTTTTGAAAAAAAAGAGACTGATTTTGAGTTATTTGCCAATTTGCCTTATAACATAAGGGAATCATTGGTTGATTCGTTTGAAGTTATTGATAATACACCTGATGTCACAACATTAGATACTCGTATTCCTTCAATGCTGAATGCCGTATCTCCAGATAATCAAAAAGCTGTTTATAATGAATTAATCGGGTGGTGGCAGAAAGAAATTCGTAAACATTTATCTGATAAATCAGTCAGTCCACTCACTAAAACAACTTTTCATTATAAAATTGCTGAAATAAATGAAAAATATCATCAAGATAATTTACCTCAGAATTATGATAAGCAAGATTTAGAGGAATATAGAAATTCTATTGACATAAAAAATGACAATAGAAATTTCGTTCAACAATTGAAAAAAATTACAAATACGAAAAAACGTATAGAAAGAGCTATTTTAGACTTCTATTTAGCGACGAATAAAAGAATGGAATGGGCAACGAAAAAACTGCTTATTGATGATGAAATAGAAATTTATGAAGATAAATTAATAGAATATTGGGAAAGGATTACCGAGGACTTAATAGATAGTGACGATTTTGCTCTTGATAATGCTGAAGATATAGAAAAAAGAAAATTTGGTTCAAAAGTCTACAGCGAAACTGAAAAGCGAAATATTCCTCCTATTAGAGAAAAGGTAACTGAGAAATATATCAAGATGGGAAGTTATCATAATCTTGTAGAAGATAACAAAGTCTGTTGGTATCCAGAAGATATTATGCTAGAACTATTTGAAAAAATATAAAAATGTTACCTAAAAAATATTGGCAAAATAGACCTTTTGAAATAAGAAATCTCCTAAATCCTTATTTTTGCACGACTTTGATATGGGAATCAGTTGACGGTTTTTGTGAAGAAAAAAAAGAAGGCATGAATTTTTCGTTAGCTTTTCTAGTTTTGCCCTTTATATTGCACAATGATATTAGAGAAAAACTGCCAGATAGAAAAGATACAAACTTGTTAAGTTGGGTTGAAAAAATCAATAAAGAAACGTTTATAAGAATACCGACTTATTGCCATAACTTAGCACCTTATACAAGAGAATCCATTATTTTAGGTATTCAGCAACAATTATTATTTGTCAATGGCAAAGGTTTATTGCAATCTTCTAATACATTATTAAAACCAGAAGAATTGAAAAAATATAGGAAAAAAGCACAAATGCTAGGTAAATTGTTTGCCACAATATCACCAGAGGTTATTTTTAGAACATTAGAACTGACACCATAACTATGCGTATTGATTCAATTATTTTATACAACGAAAATGGAGAACACCGAGAGTTATCATTCAAAGAGGGTGTAAATATTATTGCAGGTACGAAAAATACGGGAAAGTCTGCGATCATTCCTATCATTGAATATTGTTTAGGCAGAACAGAATTAAATATTGTTGGTAGCGTTGTAAGAGAAAATGTTGCCTTTTATGCCGTAATTTATCAATTTTCTGATAGACAAGTCATCGTTGCGAAACCCAAACCTCTCGAAAACAGAGCGGCTGAATCAAGAGCTTTTTATAAAGAAGAACAAAGTATTGTCATTCCTACGCTCACAGAACTGCGTAATAACCTTGATACTGATGATACGGCTGTTAAAAATAAGCTTTCTCAATTGTTAGACATTAATCCTCCTTTTTCTATTCAAGATACATTTTTCTTATTATTCCAAGATAAACAAACAATTGATAGACATGATATTATCTTTTATAAACAAGACAAGGATAATATTCGTAAAAAGATTAGTGATATACTGTCTTACTTTCTTGGGATTATTCAAAGCGAAGATATTGAGTTAAATGATAAGATAAATACCTTAACAAAGCAGAGAAACGAAAAGAACGTTGAACTTAAAAGAATTAAAGAAAGAAATAATTTTAAACTTACAGATGGGCAACGTTTATTAGAAAAAGCAAAAAGACTCAATTTAATTGCTCAGGATACTGTTGCTAAAGATTTTAGTGAAATTCAACAATTGTTTCAAATTGTACTGCAAAAGATAGACTCTTTAATACAGTCACAACCAAATACTTTACTAAAGGGAATTGATGAAATTAGTATTAAAAAATTAGAACAAGAAATATTTGTTTTAAAACAACAAAAATATTCCTTAAAAGATGACATTAGTGAATTGGAATTATATATTTCTGAAGCTAATAAATATGACAGTAATACACAAGAACAAATTAATCGTTTAAAGTCAGTTCATCTTTTTAGTAATCAAAGTGGCTTATTTTTGGAAACGGATAAATGTCCTCTTTGTTTTTCAACTTTAGAGAAAAAAATTATTCCGGAGGTTCAAGCTATACAAACAGAAATTGATCGACTTAACTCTCATATTAAACAGGTCAAAATAGAACAAAAAGACACCTCTGAAATAAACAAACGTTTATCTGAATTAAAAATACAGACTAAACAATTAAAGCAAGAGATTCAGGATAGGAATACAGAGAAAAAACGTATCGAAGATAATAATTTTCAAGTACAGAGTTTTTATCAACAAGCGTTGAGTGCAAATCGACCATTATCAGAAATAAAAGGAGCAATAGAAAACTATTTAGAAAGCTTGTCTAATGATAAAAGTGATAGTTTTTTACAATGTGAAATAAAGAATCTTAATGAAAAGATTGAGAAGTTGAAGCAACAGCAGGCTACTGAAAAAGAAGCTAAAGAGACTCATGAGAAAGGTTGTTTAAAACACATCAATGAAAAAATGAAAAGTTTTGCACAACAGTTTGGTTTAGAGGATGAGCCATTCGATTTTGATATTAAAAGATTAAAAATTTATATAGATAGAAATGGAAAAATAAAACAGTTAATAAATGTTACTGGAAAATCTGAAATCGTAGGTTGCCATCTATCATTGTGTTTAGCACTTCATAGCTTTTTTTCTAACAAATCACGTCCTGTTCCACGTTTTCTTGTATTAGATCAACCCGCTCAAGGATATACTGAAACAACAGATAAAGAAAAAATTTCTACTATGTTCAATATGTTTTTTGAATTTTGTAAAAGTATGAATATTCAAATTATCATAACTGAACATTTTAATTTGCAGAATGACAAAGAATTTAAAAAAGCGTTAGTTGAGAATTACTGGACTAGCAAACAAGATAGAGCTTTAATTCCTAGTCTATGGTATTCTTGATGTTCAAGCCATCCCAAAATAAAACTTGTAGGCTTGATAGAGAAAAGGTAGCTTTGGCTGAAAACACAGCCGGCTAGGGTGGTGGGCAAACGTCCTTGCCCACCATTTTGTGATGTGTAATGATAAATATCCATAAATATTTCAATTGTTTTGGTGGGCAACAAAATAACAAAGTCCACCCTACAATAAATAACAAAGCGAGCGTAGGATGGATAGTGTGTTGAGCTATACTATTGCTCATCTTACGTTAAACCGGTAAACAACATGCTTTTATCTTCAGACTGGGACAATGAAGCTTATGTCTCCCTACACTTAGTTCAAGAAATACTAGAAGAGGCAGGATTACCAAAAAGGAGTGATTTCTCCCACTGGTATCCACAATTTCCGATAGTCATTTCCAAGGTTGACAAAAAACATGCTCCAAGTACCGCAGATTTTTTCATAGAAGATCGTAGTAGGGACATCAATTTTATAATTGAAGTCAAATCCGCTAGTACACGCATTGATGGCAGCGCACGTTTTCAGTTAGATATGTATCTTCGTTATTCAAAGGTAAAATTTGGTATACTCATTGATCCTTTTTTAGTTGAAGCTTATGAATTTATACGGGGGCGGGCAAAATTGCAAGAGCGATTTGAAATAAAAAACCCTACAGAAGTTAAACCCATAGCAACATTCCTCAAAAAATTTTTAGATAGCATTAAAGGAAAATAGTCATGCGTACTATTGCAATTCATACCTCTAAAGGTGGAGTTGGTAAAACAACATTAGTCGTCAATATTGCATACGAACTCGCTAGGCAAGGCAACCGAGTTTTAGTTGTTGACTTGGATGATCAGGCGAATGCCAGTCTATCGCTAGGCGTTAACAAGGCTGATGAGATTGAGAAAGTTTCGACGCTTAGAGAATTCAGACAAATTTTGGATTCTTTTAAAGAGCGGAAAGAGGTTATAGATTTTCTCAAGATGGGTACTAAAGATACCTCTATTGAAGAGTGTATGCTTTGTATTTATCCTGCTTCAAATTCGTTTCATCTGGATTCGGAAGAAGGGGGAAAAATTGATGTATTACCAGGTAGTTACCAAACTACCCCCGTGAATTTACCTGACAGTCCAACTGCACCCAAATTTCTCGACATTCAGCTTCAGAAATTGGCAACAAAATACGATTACGTTATAATGGACACCGGACCAAGTTATAACTTGATTGCTTGGAATGCGCTGTATGCTGCTAAATATGTTATTATTCCATCGCAAATGGAATATTTGTCTGCTCAAGGAATCAAAACCACGTCCAAAAATATTTTGGATATTCAGCTTGATACGAGAAAAACACGCGGGAAGATTTTGGGTATTGTCCCAATGATGACAGATCAGCCGGGGAGAGATACTCTTAACAAAATGGTTGAAGGCATTATAAAGGGTATTTTTCCTGATATTCAAATTTTTCCAAAATTTAACCGCTCAACTTATGTTGCACAAGCTTCACATAAACGGATGCCCTTATCTTTATTTGCTGAAAATAATACCTCAGCAAGAACTGTAGCAATGCAGTTAATTGAGCTCACTGATGAATTGGTAGAACGGATCAATTCATTAGAACCATAAGGTAATGCAAGATGGCAAGAATTCAAGAATACATTAAAACGAAACCCTACACGCTATTTTTAAATCAGATAGAAATGGAAGGGCATTCTGGAATTCAAAAAAATATTCTGAACAAAGCTTCAGAATCACTGAAAGGAAGAGGACTTAACTCAGTTCTTCCTATTGTTTGTTTAACAGACTCAGAAGATAAGTATCGTTTGTTAACGGGATTACCTATCTATGAAGCGGCAAAGTCAGCAGGGCTTAAAGAAATATGGGTTTTCCTCATTGCCGCTCAACAAGCTGAAGCTTCACAATGGCTTGAACAAACCCTGCTGTTGTCAAAGCTCAATGAAACCGTCATTAATTCTCAAGACACGACTGACTTTATAAACTTTATCAATGACAAAGGTTCTGACTTAACTTCTGTAAAGGGTATTGCTACACAAATGGCAAAGAAAATTATTGAGCATCGTGCTTATGACTCTTTCGAGGATTTACAAAATAAATTGGGTCCTAAGCTTCCTGTAAATTGGAGAAGGGCTTTTAAACAGCGAGCGTAGCCAAGGGTTAATTTTCAATTTTGATGGGTATTGTTGCCGGCTAACTGTTCAATTGTTCAATTGCGCCAGCGTAGGGGGCGTTCTTCGCCCCTTGCATTTATTATTTCTTCGGTGTATGGATTGATGGTGCGTCTGTCGGCAACTAGGTTGCGCCCTGCACCATTGACAGCTCAATAAAACCTCAAATTCCCCAGATGAACCAAAAGCCCCAAATCGTTTGGATTGGAGCCAAATTCACTCAGGGTAGGGTGGGCACAATACCATATAGTATCGGGCAGATATGTCGGTTTTCTCCTACAAAACACAATGTATTTAGGGGCTGTAGGGGCAGCCCGATCGTGTTCGCCCAAAACGTTATAAAGTTACCGTTGATTGTCCCAAAGCACCCTTTTTATTTAAAAGAAAATACCATGAACTTTATCATTCCAGACAATATATTATCAGAAGCACATCTTTCAATTGCAGATGTCAAACGAGAAATTGCCTTACTCTTTTGGCAAAAAAATTATGTGACACTGGAACAGGCAAGTACATTAGCCGATATGAATTCGCTGGCATTTCAGCAAAATTTAATGACGAAAAACACAATGGATGAAAAATGGATGATGGAAGAAAAAATGATAGTTCTGGCCCATCAAGAATGGGAACGTTTTCTGGCCATTCAAGAAAATCCACCCAAACCTAACAACAAACTCAAACAATTGATGCTGAGACAACCTTTGATAAAATAAATATCATGTCCGAAAAATTTCATTGGGTATTAGAGCTTCTTGGGCCAAAACACGATAGAAATTCTTTCGATTGTGGAGAACCAGCACTTAATCATTACCTCCAACAATTAGCCCGTCAACATGCTAAAAAGAATATTAGCAAAGTGTTGATAAGCTCTCAATTTTCAAATTTTACCCATTCTGAGATCGAGGCTAAAGTTTGTTTAAAAAAAATTTAGCTTATCGAAGACAATTCAATGCTAAATCAAGAGTAAAATAATAATATGAATTTTAGAATTTCTCAACATGCCTTATATGAAATACAACGAAGGAAAAGATGGTGGGCAACAAAAACACGTTACCCACCCTACATAAAAATTTAAATTTATAACCGCGTGCAGTATAATAAAACGCTGATTAAACTGATGAGGGCCTGATTAACACTGATTTAAAATCAGCGTCAATCATGATAATCAGCGTCATCTGCGTTCTATCATTTTCAAAAGGCATCCCTCTACACTTGAATAAGGGGGAAATAAAAATTAACGAGATACATAAATGAAAGATTTACTCGGACAACGCGGTGAAGCACTTTTTTATGTCATGATCACCAAATACAATGGACATGATGTCCCACTTTTTAGGCCTCAATTTTTAGGTGATAAATGGCCTAGTGTCGATTTTATTGTTGAACTCATTAATCATAATACTCTAATGGTTCCCTATTTTTTTGTTCAGGTTAAAACGACTCGTCGTGGTTACACTGAGGATAATCGTTTAAAATTGCATGTTCATAAAGACGATATCCAAAGATTAGCTTCGTTTCCAGCACCCACTTATTTAGTTGGTATTGATGAAATCAAAGAGATAGGATATATTGTTTCTGTAAATGGCGAAAATCTTAAGACAGTCTCGAATATGGGAACAAGATTTCCGCTTTATGATAGCAAGATTCAAGAAATGCTTTGGCAAGAAGTCAAAGCTTTTTGGGAACAGTTTGGTACTTATCACTTTCAATCAAAATTCGCTGATTCAAAATTGGAGAGTCAAAAATGAGCCAAAAGCTGTGGTATCTTGACACACGCGCCGAATATCTTGCGACTATTCATCTGTCACGTCGTGATGATTTGGTTATCACTAAACAACCTTCTGCCGAAAATTATGGTTTTGATATTCTCGTCAGTATTTGCCAAAATCTAAAACCAATGGGTAGAGTGTTTGGGATTCAATTGAAAGCCCTAAAATCCATAAAGCCTTTTTATCAAGAGCAATTCAGTGTTAATGAAATTAAACTCAATATAGAGACTTCTAAACCCAAGGATATACCTTTTCCAATTTATCTCTTTGTTTTTACAATGGAAAATGATGAAGGCTATTACCGAAAAATGACTTCACCTACTCTCAATGATAATCTTTTCAAAAGATTGAGCTTTGATGCTATCGACAAGATTGTTGAAGAAGTTAATCTTTGGTACGATAAATAACCAACAAGCCATACTTTCCGGGTATGAGCAAGTAAAATAAAAAAAACGCAAGAGACGCTAGAGACGCTTTGATTTCGATTAGATGAGCGTCTGTTGCAAAAAAGCGCGTTTATTTTTTCTGATTTCAAATCAGCGAAAACAATCATCAGCGTTTTATCATATCACTCACATTGCACAATGACTTAAAAGTGAAACGTATTCTATACCTGTCTGATTATCAATTGTGTGTGCTACAAGCCAAGGGCAAATCCTTAACCGAAATTCAACGTTTTCAATTGGATAACAATGGGGAAGCTGAATTTTCTAATTATTTGAGCAACAATCACAAAACGCCTATATATTGGATCATTGATAGCACTCAAGAAGATTCTCAAGTTTTAACCATACCCCATGTGGTTGGCAAAGATCATCGTCATGTGATGAATCAAAGAATCAAACGGCTTTTTGATAACACGACGTACACTTATGGCGTTGTTCAAAGTCGTGAAAAATTAGGGCGGAGAGATGATCAAGTTTTATTAACCGCACTTAATAATCCCGCCAGCTTACAACCGTGGTTAAATCTCATCATAACTTTTAAAGTACCGTTAGTTGGTATTTATTCTATCGCCTTATTAACTGAGGGTTTGCTTAAATATTTTCCTAAAGCACCTTATACTCTCTTGGTGGCGCAAACGCCACAAATCAGTTCGCACACTTCTGGCGGGTTACGCCAGAGCTTTTTTGTGAACAATAAATTGAAATTCAGTCGTTTAATACCCTTAAACGCGCTTGAGCCTGAGGAATATGCTCAATATGTTTTGACACAAATTACGACAACTCAACGTTATTTAGAAAATGCGCGTCTATTGCCTGTCACCGAAAATGCAGAGCCGTTATCAGTTATCCTATTAACGGATACGGCAAAATGTGAAGCTTTTCAATCTCTTAACACTGATCGGGTGACGTTCAATAAACAGGTTTTAGATAACCACGCATTAGCGCGTCGTTTGGGTTTGCAATTTGAACAGGAAAGGGGAGGAGAGCTTTTATATTTACACCACTTCGTCGCTTTTCAATTATCGCGCCGTTGGTACGTTAAAAACCATTACGCTCGTGACAGACGCTATTTTTTTTACCGCAGACTGCGTATCGCGTTGTATATCACTTCGGCATTACTGGTATCTGGGGCCGTGGTGGCAAGTGCAATGATTTTAAAAGACGCTGAGACACTGAAACAAAAAGGC
>Ga0233403_10000614_pt1 | contig 16942 bp, 13 predicted proteins | sample Na_oxic_1_MG_FD_179866 | JGI IMG/M metagenome (GOLD analysis project Ga0233403, IMG submission 179866) | Seawater microbial communities from Saanich Inlet, British Columbia, Canada - Na_oxic_1_MG | ecosystem: Environmental > Aquatic > Marine > Inlet | place: Canada: British Columbia | collected...
ATGGTGATCTCCGTTTGAAAATTATCACGTTTTTTCAACACAGAGGACACAGAGTCGCACAGAGTTTCACAGAGAAGAAGTCGTTTATTTTTATTGATATTATGATATTAAATACGGCTCAATTTTTGATGATTTCAGAAAAGGTTTGAATACCAAGGGGTAATTTTTTCATGGTGATCTCCGTTTGAAAATTATCACGTTTTTTCAACACAGAGGACACAGAGTCGCACAGAGTTTCACAGAGAAGAAGTCGTTTATTTTTATTGATATTATGATATTAAATACGGCTCAATTTTTTTCAAAAAAACATTTACATCGTATTTTGATATTATAATATCATTAAAAATCATAGACTTATTCTCTGTGGCCCTCTGTGGTACTCTGTGTCCTCTGTGTTGAAAAAAAAAGTAATAAGATGGTGGGCAACAAAAACCCGTTACCCACCCTACATAAAAGTTTGTATAAACGTTACAATGTCATCAATGGGTACATATTGAGATTGCTTATCACATCGCCCTTTGTATTCTATCTCGCCTTTATCTAAACCTCGTTCTCCCACAATCAAGCGATGGGGAATGCCTATCAATTCTGAATCGGCAAACATAACGCCTGGGCGTTCTCTACGATCATCAATTAAGACTTCAATGCCTGATGCTTCCAATTTCGCGTGGAGATCAAAAGCGGCATCACGCAATCGTTGCGATTTATGCATATTCATGGGCAAAATCGCGACGGAAAACGGCGCGATGCTTTGTGGCCAAATGATACCCTTGTCATCATGGTTTTGTTCAATGGCTGCGGCAACGAGGCGTGAAACGCCAATCCCATAACACCCCATCGTTAAAATAACCGCTTTACCTTCTTCATCAAGTACCGTGGCTTGCATGGTGCTACTGTATTTTTGCCCTAATTGGAAAATATGCCCCACTTCGATGCCACGCGCTATCGCCAACACACCTTGCCCATCTGGACTCGGATCACCGTTTTCCACATTGCGTAAATCCACAGCTTGTGGTTCAGGCAAATCGCGCCCCCAATTGACACCGACAAGATGTTGTCCCTTTTTATTGGCACCACAAACAAAATCGGCCAAATGAGCCGCACCATGATCAACTAAAATCGGTACGTTCAAACCAACCGGCCCTATTGAACCAATATCGCAGCCAACTGTCTCGCGTATTTCTGCCGGATCGGCAAAAGTCAATGGATTGGCAATGTTAGGATGTTTAGCCGTCTTAATCACATTCAGGCTATGATCGCCGCGCAATACCAATGCCACTAAACCCTCTTTACCCTTAACGATCAGTGTTTTCACACATTGTGAAGGCTCAACATTTATAAATTGACTCACATCCTCTATTGTGTGCTGAGCAGGCGTGTCTACCACGCTCATTGTGAGCGCAGCTTCAGGGCGTTCACCTTCAGGCGCTTGAGTGGGCACCATTTCGACATTCGCAGCATAATCACCCGTCGTGCTGTATGCAATCGCATCCTCTCCAGAGGCCGCTAACACATGAAATTCATGGGAATGACTACCACCAATATTGCCCGTGTCAGCCAGCACTGCACGAAATTTAAGCCCTAAGCGTTTGAAAATATTCGAATACGTTTCAAACATCACGTTATACGTTTCTTGCAGCGACACCTGATCTGAATGAAACGAATAAGCATCTTTCATCAAAAATTCACGGGCCCGCATGATACCAAAACGTGGACGAATTTCGTCGCGAAATTTGGTTTGGATTTGGTAAAAATTAGCGGGTAATTGTTTATAACTGCGAATTTCACGACGCACTAAATCGGTGATAATTTCCTCATGAGTCGGCCCAAAACAAAATTCACGCTCATGACGATCAGAAAAACGTAATAATTCAGGGCCATATTGATCCCAACGTTCTGATTCTTGCCACAATTCGGCCGGTTGCACAGCTGGCATGAGCACCTCCTGTGCGCCCGATTTGTCCATTTCTTCACGGACAATATTCTCAACTTTACGCAAAACGCGCAGCCCTAACGGTAGCCAAGTGTACAATCCAGCCGCCAAATTTCGTATCATGCCCGCCCGTAGCATGAGTTGGTGACTAATGACCTCGGCATTCGAGGGGTTTTCCTTCAAGGTAGCCAATAAAAAGCGGGTAGTTTGCATAATGTAAACAGGAAACTGTGTTTCACGCAAAAACTTTTGCGTGAAAATGAAAAATGAACAGATGATTGTGCAATAGTGTTTAATTTACATTAATACGAGATTTTATGAAATCAATCTAAACGCTAAAGACGCTATACTAAAATCAAAATCTCTTTTGCGTCTCTTGCGTTTCTAAAAACAGGTTCACATGTTCACCTAATATGACATTACCAACCGAAATATCACAAAGTCAAACTAAATTAAATAATTAAGGATCGTTAAGCTTTATTCGTTTAGAAACAAAATTCGTTGTACTCGTACTTATACTTAGCATCGCCATAAATTGCGCTTTTAAGATTTTCGTTCAAAATTTATTTTGCGTGATTTTGGAGTGCAAAATTTATTTTGCGTGATTTTGGAGTGCAAAATTTATTTTGCGTGCGTGATTTTGGAGTGCAAAATTTATTTTGCGTGATTTAGGAATGCATGTTATTTTGCATGATTTTTTCGTTCCAAATTTATTTTGCGAGGGCTTGATAATAGCGACCTTATGACGATGCCGAGTATAGTTAGGCATAAATTATACTTAATCTTCTGTGGTATCCTGTGGTATTCTATGTTTTTTAATTTTAATGTTCAAATCTATAACGACAAGGATTGTATAATTGATGTGGATTAAGGGAATGTTAAGTGCGCCTACTACAAATAAATACTGAAATCAAAAAGGATTATGCTATGAAGTCTCCAGATATGAAATGGGTTGATGACTATAAACACCTACGAGAAGTGGGTCGTAATCTCAATACGGAGATTATTAACCAGCTTCCTAAATCGGTTCTCACGGAATGTGCTAAGAAATTAGGAATTGTTAAAAATAAAACCCTCCTGTTCAATAACGAGGAAGAATTGTCTGTCTTATTAGACTACTGTCTCTACAGCTATCGGCGAGGTGGGAAAAATCCGATTGAACGTTACCTTGAGAATACGCCTCCCTCGCAAAACTCTGATGAAATGCGCCTGTTGCAAGCGATGTCTCAATCCTATTACTCAATGTTTACCGTTGAGACAGTTTATCCAGAAATGGGGGCGACAATACGTGATATGCTCAGAAAGAAGAAACTGTTTTTAATGGATATAGGCATCGGAAATGCAGGGTTGCCAGGCATGTTATTCGCGGGAAGAATACTGCCCTTCGCAGATTATTACATGACTTCTGGTGCCATTATCCCTTTACACGATAAGGGATTAATAGATGAAATCATGCTGATTGTTAAAAAATTTATGACACATAAAAAACAAGAGGGGAATTTACTGTTTTCCTCGGCACATGAAGCGGCTTTTTCTGCACAGATTATTCGTGCCGTATTGAGAGCATGGGCGTTTGATAAAAGGGATGCCTAGTATGTTATCAAGTTGTCTGGAGTCCAAAACTGATGCACACCAATCAAGAAACCGTCACACTTTTTCGCCCAGTTGGGCAAAAGGAAATGGATTTGATTCGAGAAAGTGGTTATCAAGCCTTTCCAAAGCGTCTCCCGATTCAACCCATTTTTTATCCGGTACTTCAAAAAGCATACGCAGTGCAGATTGCCCAAGATTGGAATACCAAAGATGCCGCTTCAGGTTATGTCGGTTATGTCACTCGTTTTCAGGTTAATCAAAGCTTTCTAAATCATTATTCTGTACAAACGGTTGGCAGTTCCAAGCATCAAGAATACTGGATTCCAGCAGAAGATTTACCCCGATTTAATCAAAATATAGTCGGCTTGATTGAAATCATTGCTGAGTTTAAAAAGCAATAGCGATCAAAGAAAGTTATAGATAGAACGCTGATTAAACTGATGATCATGATTAACACTGATTAAAAAAAAATGATGGTAAGAAGCAGAATCTACGTTCTATCATATCACCTTTATGCCTCAATACCATTTTATGAAGTGGGCTACATATCATCCACTTTAACATGATGGAGCAACCAACAACAGTGGAAAAAATAGTTTCAAAACCCAACCCATTTAGCAATACGAGGGTTGATACCCCTTTTCAAAACCACACTGACTTAAAAGAAATTTATCAAGATGAGTTTGAACGGTTAAAATCTATCATAACCGATATCAAAGATGATCTGGAAAACCATCAAAGTAAAGGGGCCGTTGTCACGGGCGAACCGGGAACCGGTAAAACCCATCTCATGATGAGATTGGCAAAAGAACGCTTAAAAAACAACAGGTTACTGTTTATCAGGCAGCCTAACAATATTAACTCGGTTTTATATCATATTTATAGCCGCGTGTTAGAATCCTTTGTGGAAAAAGTGCCGAATAGTCCCTATTCTCAACTTGAACATCTCTTGGCAACCAGTTTTTCTAAAATTATCGTAGAGACTTTTCGAGCGTTTAGAAATAAGCGATCAACAGGCCTTTTTGATTATTTCAGAAAATTGACTGACAAAGATCGATATCTCTTAGAAGTCTTGTCAAAAGATCCGCTTAATCTCTATAAAGAATTAGGGCAAGAAGGTGCGCGGAGCAAACGTGAATATTGGCAACGTATTGAACTGCTTCTCGATGGTTGGTGGAAAAAAAATCATGGCGATAGTGGCTATTCAACCGCGATTTTAAAAGGGATTATCAAATTTTGTAGTTATTCCGATCCATACAAGAAAAGGTTAGTCGGCAAATGGCTATCGGCCAATGATTTAGAAGATCATGAATTAGAGAGTGTCGGCTTAAAAAATTGGAAAGAAGAAGGTAATAAGGAAGCGTTTTCGCTTACCGCGATGACTGTTTTTGCCAAACTCTCCATTATGGACGAACCTCTGATTATCATCTTCGATCAATTAGAAGGCTTAGGGCTTGAACATAATAAAGCGTTACTGCAAAGCTTTGGTGATGCCGTCAAAGAACTCTTTACTTATGTACCCAACAGCCTGATTATTCTCAATCTATTTCCAGATCGTTGGGAATATTTTAAAGCCTTCTTTGATGGCTCCGTTGTCGGGCGCGTTTCTCAATCTCAAATTGTTTTATACAAACCCTCTGACGAACAACTGAAAAAACTCTTATTTTTCAAAGCACAAATGCTGAGGGTTGATATAGAACGCTTGTTCACGCAGGAAGACTTGAACGATATTTTCAGTCAACATTCTATTCGAGAAGTGTTAAATCGAGCTTCCCATTACTATAGATACCGATCTCAAAACATTCCTTTACCGGGTGCCATTCCGCCTGATAAAAGTTTTGAATATGAGGTAAAAGAAGAAATCAAGGGCCTAAAAGAGCAACTCAATGTATCGAGTTTTGAAGATGAAGTGAGAGCGTCATTCAAAAGCCTGATTGGTGAAATATCAGCCTTGAGAATGTTGATTGAGTCTGCGGTGAGCAAATCCATAACACCATCAGTCGTTGAATCAACGCCCTTCTCCCCTTCGTATGATCAAATGCCAACACCATTTGAAACGATGTCACCGGTTGTTGAAAGTACCGCCTCGGCGAGCAGTCTGATTCTAGAATATCTCGAAAGAGAAAAGGCTTTTTTGGAAGATGAGTATGAAAAACTCATCATTATCAGTGATAGTGACGATATGGGAAAACTATTAACCGTCACAGAGGCCTTTAAAACGCTGAAACACAATATTGAAACTGATCGTTTAATATTGGGCAAAAGGAAGCTACCAGAACATTTGTTAATCAAAACCCCCATCCAATCAATAGTGATTGGTTTTTTACAAGTGAGCGACATGGTTTTTCCTTCCAGAATCAAGAACTTCAATGAACTGGTTAGGAATTATGAAGGCATACAGTTCACACTGTTTAGAGATGTCAGAGAAACCACAATCACAGGCAAAGTGGGTAAAACTGAAATAGAAAAACTGAACCAAGCGCATAACGGCCAGTTTATCTACATGGACAAAGAAGACAGACTCACCTTTGAAATCATTTACAAACTGATTGTCGATATACAAAACAAGGATTTTGAAGTGGATTTAGAAAAGGCCTTGAAAACATTAGAATCGCTGATGAGCCACTACTGGCTCATCAAGATGTTTAAACCGGTTCCCAATTTGAACGATTAAAAAAAACAAAAAAACCTGTCAGGTTTTGAAAACCTGACAGGTTTTGGCCGAGGCACTTTTTAATGTCTATTAATAATAATGAGATATTATTACCTGAAAAACCCTATATCAAATCCTTTGCTATCAAAAATTTTAAGGCATTTCGCAACGGCGTATTGAATTTAGCGCCGCTCACGATTTTGATTGGTGAAAATTCGTCGGGGAAATCGTCAATTTTACAAGCGTTATTATTAATAAAACAAACGCTGGAATCTCCAATTGGAAGCGGTGTTCTGAATTTAAACTCCCATTATGTGCAATTTCGTCAATTTAGAGAAATTGTTTTTGGGATGCCATTAGATGAAGCCATCTTAGATTTTGAACTGAAGACTGACGATTTTAAAGTCGGTTTTAAAGTCGGTTTAAAAAAGAAAGAAGAGTTCGTAACTTTGTTGGAATGGCGCGTTAATAATGAGCTTCTGCCAATAAAAAATAAAACATTAAGTGATGCTGTTCGCATCTCATCCCCTCAACTTTTCCCTTTATTTGCCAACTTAGGTTACATTCGTCCTATCCGTCCAGCGCCTGAACGGTATTACACCTTGTATGGTATCCAACCGGATTGGATTGGTGTTCAGGCGGAAAACATTGCCGATTTTTTAGAATCCAATCCTGAAGTCAGACAAAATGTGCAACATTGGTTTGTCAAAACGGCCCAACTCGCTCATCAAGTACAGTTTAAAAGTGATGCTCAACGTGGACAAATGGAAATATTGTTTACAGAAGCCAGCACCGGTTTGGAACTTGATATTTCTCGGTTAGGGTTTGGTTATTCGCAAATCCTGCCCATTGTGACGGCTACTTTTTCTAAAATGGGTATGCTGATTTTTGAAGCCCCAGAAATTCATCTTAATCCGAGCTTGCATGGTGTCTTAGCTGATCTCTTTATTAAAGGGGCTAATAGCGGCAAACACATTTTGGTTGAAACACACAGCGAACATGTTATTTATCGCTTACAACGTCGAATCGCAGAAGGAAAAATAGCCCTAACCGACGTTGCGATTTATTACGTGCGACGTGGTGCAGAAGGTTCCGTTGTTGAACGCTTAGATATAACGAAAACTGGCGAAATGCCTAATTGGCCGGACGGATTTTTTGATGCCAGAATGCAAGATGTATTTGCCCGAGTTTTAGCCACTCAATAAGTTAAGAAATGACATGTCAAAAAAACGAGAAAAAGGGCAACGATCAGAAAAAAACAAATTGTTTTTTACTTAACAATAATGCCACGGAAAAACACAGCACGGAATGAATTTTTCCGTGTTTTTCCGTGTTTTTCCGTGGCAAAATCTACCCCATTTTAATTAAATTAACAATTAACAATTAACAATTAACAATTAGAACCGAATATGCGTGAAATTCACTTAAGAAGTTTTTGCGTGAAATGGTAGGCTCGGATATTTTTTTTGGATATCCTAAGTAGCCGCTTTCATTTTGGCTTTACGAATTTCTGCTTTACCCACCTTAATCAGTTGGACGATTGGAATGCCGGATGGACAAGAATAGGTGCAAGCGCCGCATTCGACACAGTCTAAGGCATTATATTGCGCCATTTCTTCATACCAACCGACTTTAGCCAATTTGGCTAAGCGTGAAGGGTTGAGAAAATGGGGACAGGCTTCTACGCAGCGGCCGCAGCGAATACAGGGATATTCTTTGGGCTTACCCGTTTCTAGCGCAGTGAAGGCGAGAATGCCGGAACTGCCTTTTAATATAGGTACGTCAAGACTGGCAATGGGCATACCCATCATGGGGCCGCCCATGATCACTTCGCGAGTGGTTTGTTTTAAGCCTCCGCAGAAGCGTAGCACTTCGCGCACGGGTGTACCCAGTGGCACTATCAAGTTAGCGGGTTGTTCAACACCGGGGCCGGATACGGTTACGATGCGTTCTATCAGTGGCATACCGCTTTGAAAATAGTCTGCAATGGCGACAATCGTTCCGACATTATTAACAGTAACACCGAGATCGCGTGGTAATTGGCCGGCTGGAATTTCCGTATCAAACAAGGATTTGATCAGCATTTTTTCTGCCCCTTGAGGATATTTAACCCGCAAGGGTACGACTTTAATGTGTTGATATTGCCCTTGCCGAATATGCTTTTGTAAAACCGCAATGGCATTGGCCTTATTCAATTCGACACCAATAGTCGCTTGCTCAGCATTCAGTTTTTGTCTAACGATTTCAATACCTTGTAAAACGGTTTCAGGTCGTTCCAACATGAGGCGATGATCGTTGGTCAAATAAGGTTCGCATTCTGCTCCGTTGATAACGAGATGTTTGATCTGCAATCCCTCAGGTAAGGCGTATTTAACATGACTCGGAAAGGCGGCTCCACCCATACCGACGATACCGGCTTGTTGAACCTGTTTGATAAAGTCATCTGTTGAGAGGGATCGCCAGTTGATAGGGGGTTTAGATTCGAGACACTGGGTTGCATAAGGATCGGCTTCTATTTCTATGGCCGATTGCAATTGGCCATTAGGATAACGGCGCGGCGCGATGGCGCGCACCCAGCCTGTAACAGGACTATGTAAGGCTGTTGAAACAAAGGCGCCAGGTTCGGCAATCAGTTGTCCGCGTTGTACCCGTTCCCCAATTTTAACAATGGTGTGTGCCGGGGCCCCTAAATGTTGACCAAGCGGCAATACGTAATGGCTGACAAAAGGAACCCGTTGAATCGGCAAATGTGCTGTTTGTTCACTATGATCGTCAGGGTGAACGCCATGTGCAAAACTCCGCTTGAATAGTGACAAGGAATTCATGTTATTGTTTTATCACGCTTAGTAATAGGTTTGTAGTAGGCTGTTGGTTTGAGGTTGAGAATTTTATGATTGTAACGGATTTTGGGGATACCAATAAATAATGGGGCTTTTCCATTATTTGAAAGGGCGATAACAAAGGTTCGCACCTAGGGTGCATTCCCAAAAAAAGGATCATTATCAATTTGCACAAAAGCTTTCATAAATTAAATTTTTCATTAAAAGCGGGCCGCAAAATAAATTTTGCACTCCCAAAAGGCCGCAAAATAAATTTTGCACTCCCAAAAGGCCGCAAAATAAATTTTGCACTCCCAAAAGGCAGCAAAATAAATTTTGCACTCCCAAAAGGCAGCAAAATAAATTTTGCACTCCCAAAAGGCCGCAAAATAAATTTTGCACTCCCAAAAGGCCGCAAAATAAATTTTGCACTCCAAAAGGCCGCAAAATAAATTTTGCACTCCAAAAGGCCGCATAAATTTCGCGAAGAAAATCGGGCAGAAGTCAGTACAACTCAAATGATCCTTTTTTTAGAAATGCGCCCGTAATATACTCTATCTTTCGCACTATTCCAAAACGGCTGGTATAGTGATATCAAATCGGCATATTTAATCCAATAATAAGAATAGCAATGTTTTGATAACTGATTTCCACGCAAAAGTTTTTGCGCGCAAAAACTTTTGCGTGGAACTGATAACTGATAACTGATAACTGATAACTGATAACATAAGAGGACTATTGAATGTTAAAAAGATTTACAGTAGAAAATTTTTCGTCATTTCAAAAAGAAAATATCTTAGATTTAACCGCTGGAAAAACGAAAGCTCATTCAGAACATATTGTTGAATTTGAAAAAGTAAACATCTTAAAAAGTGCCGCAATATATGGTGCTAATGCCTCTGGAAAATCAAATCTCGTTAAATCAATTGACTATGCTAAGAAAATCATTTTAAAAGACTTAAATAATGTTGATACTTATAAAAAGTATTTTAGACTTGATAAAGACAGTTTAAATCAATCGACAGTATTTGAATTTGAATTTGAATTAAATAGTCGATTTTTTTCTTATGGTTTTAGTTCAATATTAAACACTCAAAACATTTCTGAAGAGTGGCTTTATGAGATTGGAAAAAGTCTACCTGAAATGATATTTGAACGGAAAAGTAATGATATATCATTAGGCGAACTTTTGATCAAAAATCACGACATTAAAAATAGATTTGAAATCTATAGAGATGATATGAAAAACCAAAGTCATCAATTGTTTTTATCAGAGATTGCAAGTAAAAACTTAGAGATTGAAGAAATACAAATTATTAACACGATTTACAATTGGTTTGCTGAAAAACTCTTAATATTATATCCCAATACCAAATTTGGGAAAAAATCATTTATAAGTACAGATAAAGAGTTATCTCAAATTTTTAAAAAATATCTCAATGAATTTGATACTGGAATAATAGATATTGAATCTATTGAAGAGGATTTTGAAATCAGTTTAAAAGAATTTCCTGAAGAGATAAAAAAAGAGATAGCAAAAGCTATCTTAAAAGAAGAAATTCAATTTTCAATAATACAAGGTATTAATGGTGTATTTACGATATTTAAAGATACTCATGATGAATTAAAAGTCCAAAAGTTGGGTTTAATTCATGGTAAAGATATCAAAGAAATATTTGAGTTGAAAGATGAATCAGATGGCACAAAACGATTATTTGATTTAATTCCATTAATTGGCAAATTTTCACAAGACTATACCATTATTATTGATGAATTTGAGAGAAGTTTGCATCCCAAATTAACTAAAAAGTTCTTTGAACTGTTTTATAAGTTCAAAAATTCAAAAACACAATTAATCGTGACTACCCATGAGTCTAATTTAATAGATTTAGATTTAATGCGAAAAGATGAAATTTGGTTTCTTGAAAAAGATAAAAATGGAAGTTCAAAAATTTTTTCTTTAAATCAATTTCAAGTCAGAACTGACAATGAAATTGAAAAAGCATACCTTTTTGGAAGATATGGCGCCATTCCAATATTTAAAACGTCTTAATGAAATAGATTTGGGAGTTAAAATGGGCGGTTTTAAAGAGAGATGATTTGATACAACGACTTATATTGAAGGATCCATAGAAGAAAAGAAGCTTGTACTGATTGCATGCGAAGGTGCTGAAACTATTATTGATTTTTAAGCCAACAGCTAAAGCAGTTGTCTAAAAGCTCAAGTCACCTAAAGGTGACTAACCAAATACGAAAATTATAACGGTGAACAGTATAAACCGGTTTAGGCATATCAAAAAAAATAAAGTATCCCAGTTTGTAGAGTCAATGCCATATCGTATCGGGCAGCAAGTATGCCCTACAAAACCCCACGTATTTATGGGCCTCCGGGTAGGGTGTTGACTGAGAGCTTTTTTTGGCCTTTTTTTTTTCATGCTGATTTCGTGTTTGTTAAAGGCCTATAAAATACCCCTTAAAAAAGCTTATTTAACAACCCAGAAGGGGTTGAATGTGAATAGCCCCAGGTGGAACCTGGGGTTCCCTAAAACAGCATGAAACAAAGTTCAGCGTAGCTAAAAATACCTCTCAAAAACACCTCTTAGTCAACACCCTAGCCTCCGGGGATGCCCGATAGTGTTCGCGAAGGCGAAGGTGGCATTGAGTCTGTAGGGTGAACAACGGTTTTTTAAAACCCGCCATGCCATTCCGCTATCCACCAGGTGCCCCCTTGAATTACTGACGTAGCCCTTTGAAATTATTATTGCCCCCCAAAATCCGTAACAATCAGAAAATTTTATATCGATTTGCGCCGCGAAGCGTCTTACGATCATCACATCTCTGCATACCGATTTATCGCACAACTATACTGTCCACCCTTACAATTTGCGCTTGTTAGTCACCTTTAGGTGACTTGAGCTTTTAGACAACTGCTTTAGCTGTTGGCTGTGTCTGATAATAGCGACCTTATGACGATGCTAAGTATACAAACAACTAAGCCGTTTTCTTCACCGTTTTTTTCTTTTCAAAAACGCCTGAAAGTTTTGAAACGATTTCTCGGCGTATATCTTTTAAACGCGGTTTTTCGCCTTCTAAAAAGGGTAAAGGCCGACAGGCTGTCATGGCATGTAAACCGACACGCGCTGTGAGTACGCCGCTACCTAATCCTTGTGCAGCTTGGGCTGACATGACTGAGAGTACTGAACCACCTAGAATTTCACCGACGCTATCTGCAACTGCTTCGCTGACATCGGCATAAATCAAGTTTTGTAAGACGCTGCTGATGAGGGTAATCGATCCAAGAAAACCGGGGCGTCCGCCATATAAGGTAGCAATGTCTCGAATCATGCGGACATTACGCCATAGCGTGAGCAGTGTATCTAATAGGGCGATTTGACTGATCATCACCATTAAAGCGGTTTCTTTAGAACGTTGGGTGACGATACGATAGGCTTGTTGATCCATTTCTTTTATCACTTGAGTCGAAAATAAGGCACACACATCGCGATCATGATGCGTGTCATTGAGGTTGAGGTAAAAACGCTCAAGACGGGCTTTGATGTCAGGGCGATTATTGTAAAAAATTGCGATTTGATTGAGGTAGAGAATCGCGCCACCATAGCCATTTTTATCTATCAATTCTTGGCCCTGATTTTGAAGGGCCGAGACGGTGCGTAGCCGTTTGATATTTTGATAGGCTCCCCAACTGAATGTGATAACAACCGCGCTGATGGTGAGCATTAAGCTTAAAAATAAGGTACCCAGAAATAAGCTGCTGTCATATTGTTGTGCGATAAAATGGTAGCTATCAACCAATAACATCAAAACGAGTAACAGTCCAAGCGAGCCAACCAGTAAGAGCAATAAGGGCCAGTTGCTGGTTTGATAAGCGTCTGCATTGGAACTACTCAAGTGAGGGATGGCAACGGGTTCTGGCTCATAAACTTCATCAAAGCCATTGGTTTCCAGTTTAGTATCTTCAGGTAAGATCACAGGTGGCGTATAGTCCAAGGTGATCGATGCCTCTTCTTCGGCAATGGTTTCGACTTGTTCTAAGTCAAAAAACAGGGGTTTTTTTAAAACAGTTGTATTCATTAGAATTTATCTCCCAGTAAAAATTCGAGGGCCCGATCAAGACGAATATGCGGTAATCCACTGCCATGCACATTCGCTAAACGGGGTGGTTTAAATTCCATAAAGTGAAAGCGGCCTTCTACCCAATCTTCAGGTAAGGGCACTTCTAGGGGTATTTCACCCGGAAATAAGGCTACGGGTTTATCTGAATCAACCGGTACACCTTTAATGCAAGAAATGCGTTTCTCTTGAAACGTAGTGTGAGCGGCTTGAGTACATTTCACGGCTGCAAGTGCTAAGGTTTCAGTCTGCACTCCTTCAAAAATGGCGTTGTTATGAGAAGTGGCTAACATCTGTTGGATAAAGCGTTCCAGATTCGGTAATTGATTCGGTGTGACATGATCAGCCTTGGTAGCGGCAAACAGCATTTTATCAATTTTTAAACCAAAGAGTTTGTTCATTAAGCCCGATTTGCCGTAATGGAAACTTTTTAACACCATATTGATAGCATCACGCATATCAACAAAACTGGCGTAACCGGTATTAAAAGCCTTCAACACGTCGGCCAAAACGATTTGACGATCAAAACTGGACAAATGTTCTGTGTAGAATTTTTTGACCAGATGTTCTTTATAAAATTCATAGCGTTTTTTCAGTTCAAAATAAAGGCTATTTTCATCATTAATATCTTGAGGTATTTTGAGCAGAGGGCAAAATTCAAGAATAGGTGCGCCTTTTAAATCATCCCCAGGCATGGTAAAGCGGCCAGGTTGCAATAGGCTTAATCCATATTCCGGCGCTTTGCAGCGATGCAAAAATGCGGTATAAAGTGCTGCCGCTTCACGCAGAGTCGCTTCATTGATTTCACTTGCCGGATCAAGCGTGTCAAGAAACGTCCGCCATTCTTGAGACAATGATAAGCGAGGTTCTGATTCACAAGCATGGGCGATTTGTTGTGACCACTCATCATAACTTAATTCAAGCAAGGGTAAATCCAGTAACCATTCTCCAGGATAATCGACAATATCCACATATAATGTATTAACCGGGGAAACCCGTTTTAAGACGGGATTATTGGAAAGATAGCGAATCGCCAGTCTGATTTCGCTAATCCCGCTAGTCGGTTTCGGCCAAGTAGGCGGATCGCCACAGAGTTGTTCAATCGCACTGTCATAGCGAAATGAGGGTATAAGCATATCAGGTTGCGGCATCGCTTTGGTACCGCGCAACCGTCCACTACTCACCATTTGGAAAAAGGGCAAGTGTGTGCCTTCTAAGCCATGCAACAGTTGATGCACCAGTGAGGTAATAAAAACCGTTTTACCACTGCGACTTAAGCCAGTGACAGCCAATTTAACTTGTTTATCAAGAGTACGATTAATTGTTTCATTCAGTTGCGTTGAACTGGGTGATAAACGGGATATCCATTTATTCATATTATCAGTTATCAGTTATCAGTTATCAGTTATCAAAAGAGGGTTATTTTCTTTTATAGGCCTACAAAAATTGAAGGGCAAGCACAAGGGATTGCCCCTACAAACATTGACACGACAACAAGTGAAGGTGCTTTGATGTGTGAAGATAGGCAAAGTTTTATTGATTGATTAGACAGTCTAAAGAGTGTTGATTTATAACTCAATAGCATTGATATTGATTTTAAATGACTTTAGGGAATTGTAGGGCTCCCTACGTGTTTTTGTTGCCCACCATTTAATGTAGGGTGGGTAACGGGTTTTTGTTGCCCACCATCCTAGTTATATCACTGTAGAGAAAAAATAATGGCATTTTACCGTTGGGAAGGTGAATTTAATGTAGGGTGGGTAACGGGTTTTTGTTGCCCACCATCCTAGTTATATCACTGTCGAGAAAAAATAATGGCATTTTACCGTTGGGAAGGTGAAGATTTAGTCTTATCAGTGCATGTACAACCCCGGGCCAGTCAGTCGGGCATCGTTGGTGTGCATGATGATAAATTGAAAGTCAAAATAACCTCAGCACCAGTTGACGGGCAAGCCAATGCTGATGTCTGCCAACTCTTTTCAAAAATATTTGGGGTTGCTAAGTCACGGATTATTTTACAAAGTGGTCAAACTAGCCGCAATAAATGCTTTTGCATTCAATCTCCAAAAAAATTACCAGAGATGATTTCAATCAAGAGTGAGTAGGGGCTATACTGCACGCGGGCACAATTTAAACTTTTAGCTCTTAGTTTTCCACAAGCATTACGTACCAAATCGATCATAAAAAAATTAAGACGCACAACCCCAAAGGGGTTGAATGTGAATAGCCCCAGGTGGCAACCTGGGGTTGCCAAAAGTTAAGTTTATGCCCGCGCCGAGTATAATTGATTTTGCAATTGCAATTTTCAAAGCAAAATTTAATTTTGCGAAGGCTCAATTTTCAATTTTCAACCAAATTTATTTTGCGAAGGGCTTAAAGGTTTATTAATATAATCTAATTTAGTAAACTTATCGCGTTTTACAAAAACAACTGTCGTCATAAAATGACGAATTGGGTTACGAAATAATCTTATTCGTTATTCTCTATTACTACATATTTTATTAACTCTCTTATTGGAGATTTTTTCAATGCGTTTAATCCTATTGGGCGGCCCTGGTGCGGGCAAAGGCACTCAAGCCAATTTCATTAAAGATAAATATGGTATTCCCCAAATCTCTACCGGCGATATGTTGCGTGCCGCTGTCAAGGCCGGAACCCCTTTGGGTTTAGCGGCCAAAAAAATCATGGATGAGGGCGGCCTGGTTTCAGATGACATCATCATTGGTTTAGTGAAAGATCGTATTAAAGAGCCTGATTGTACCAATGGCTTTTTATTTGATGGATTTCCGCGCACCATTCCTCAGGCCGATGCGATGAAAGAGGCGGGAGTCAATATTGAATCGGTGGTTGAAATTGCGGTAGATGATGAAGAAATCGTCAAGCGCATGAGTGGACGACGCGCCCATTTAGCGTCTGGCCGCACTTATCATGTGCTCTACAACCCACCCAAAGTAGAGGGCAAGGATGATGCAACTGGAGAAGATTTAGTTCAGCGCGATGATGACAAAGAAGAAACCGTCAGAAAGCGTCTCAAAGTGTATCACGATCAAACCGAGCCCTTGATCGAGTATTACTCAAAATGGAGTGAGAGTGGAAAGGCTAATGCACCCAAATATGTGGGTATTAAAGGTGTTGGAAAGGTAGAAGAAATTCGCGATGCCATTTTCAAGGCACTAGGTTAAATGACTAGCCCCCTATCTCGAAAGGGTGTTGGGGGAGATTAGATTTAGATTTAGATTTAGGCTTTAGGGCCTCGCGGACAAATAAAATACCCCCAAATTCATTTATAATTCAAGGATTTAAGTAAAATGAGTGGTATATTATTTTCACGCACGGCCCTTAAAACAAAAACGCCCACGGTTTCCCGTGGGCGCTCCTATATCACAAACACAATCAATTATTCGTTAATCGTCTTGTGTTCAGTTATCACAATGGATGACATAAGCTTAGCTGGCTTTATTAGCTACCGTTGCCTTCATTTTCATTTTCGTTTTGAGTTTCTTCTTGCTCACCTTCACTTTTGATCTCTTCCGAAGATTCCTCACCTTGAACTTGCTGCTCTTGCTGCTCAGCTTGTGGTTCCAATTCTTGTTGTTCGTCTGCGGAAACGAGAGCGCCTGATAAAGCAAGGCTGAATGCGGCCAAAATAGCTAACAGAGAGGTCTTAGTCATTTTTGCTATACTCCTTGTGGTGATATTCAAACAGAGATATCGCTCTACAGCGATTTTTCGATGATAGGACTGCTATCAATCGAGGGCGCATTATATCCTTTCTAAAAAAAAAAAACTATACATACTATAAAAAAAATTGGG
>Ga0233403_10000615_pt1 | contig 16915 bp, 21 predicted proteins | sample Na_oxic_1_MG_FD_179866 | JGI IMG/M metagenome (GOLD analysis project Ga0233403, IMG submission 179866) | Seawater microbial communities from Saanich Inlet, British Columbia, Canada - Na_oxic_1_MG | ecosystem: Environmental > Aquatic > Marine > Inlet | place: Canada: British Columbia | collected...
ATAAAATTGATACCTTGGCTTAGGGCATAATCTAGTTGTTCATGGGCTTGAGCTTCGGTATTTTGTTCACCATAAGTCATCGTTCCTAAACAGATACGACTTACTTTAAGTTCTGTATTTCCTAAAAAGCTGTATTTCATCATTTACACCTATCTGTGAACCTCAGTCATTTTGATAAAGCACCATTAGAAATACCATTTTTTCAAAAAATGGTATTTTTTTAGCTTTTACCACATCAAATCATCCGGAATAGGATAATCTGCATAAGGATCATCTTCATTACTGGTTTTTTCTTTCTCCTTATTAAGATAAACCACCGTTTCAGGCACACGCTCAAGTAATTTTTCGGCAATGGGAGCCGGTACGAGATAGTATGTGTCATCTAAAAGCGTGATAGCTAAAAAACCATTAGCGAGTTGCTGTTGCTGTTTATCGTTGACGAAAAAGTTTTTAACGAATTTGCCAGCTTCGACAAAGTTATAAGTTACATCTGCTTTGGGATCATTTACTTGATGACGTTGAATGAGATCACGTACTTGCGCTTGTAACTCTTTTTCCAAACGTTGCTCTTCTCTTTGGCAATTCAATTCTTTAGCACGTTCAATTTCATCTTCCTGTGCTTTTGCTGCGATATAGGCGATTGATTCCGTATCGACTGGTTCAGGCGTTCTTCGCTTTTTACGCCTTTTTTTCTGCTTTTGTTGCTGATGAGTTTTTAATTTCGCCTGTTTATCAGCTTTTTTAGCTTGATCTTGAGATACCAAGCCACTTTTTAATAATTGATCTTGTAAAGAATGACTCATTGTTCAGTTATCAGTGTTCAGTTATAAACGTTTATCTATGACATTTTTTAGGGCAATCAATAGCCCCAAACCAAAAAATGCCCCTGGGGGCAAAACCGCTAATAAAAACCCCCGATAGTCTTCAAATACCGTAATAGTCATCCATTGCGCTGCTTCTCCAAACATTAAATCCGCCTGGGCAAATAAAGTACCTTGCCCTAATAGTTCACGTAACCCCCCCAACATAGTCAGGGCAAAGGTAAAACCGATCCCCATCATTAAACCATCCAAAAAAGCTTTATCAACCGGTTGTTTAGAAGCAAAAGCTTCTACTCGCCCTATGACAGAACAATTTGTCACAATCAAGGGAATAAAAATGCCCAATGATAAATATAAATTATAGTAAAATGCTTTAATAATCATTTCAATGGCAGTGACAAATGAGGCGATGAGTAATACAAATACAGGTAAACGAATTTCGTCAGGTACAATATTGCGAATAAGCGAAACCGTCACATTAGAAGCCATTAAAATTAATGTCGTAGCAATACCTAAACCTAATCCATTGACTAAAGTGCCAGTTACCGCTAACAGGGAACAAAGCCCCAATAACTGAACAAAACCAAGGTTATTGTGCCATAAACCATCACGAATAATTTGGGAAGACGTTATCATAAGTTTATTAATTGGGAATTTAGAATCAGTAGAAATCCGATTTTTGAAAAAAATCGAATTTCTTGACGACAGAATTTATTTTTTGGAACATCTATATCAACAATGATATGGTAAATACTGCACCAGGTGCTTCTTGATTATTTTCCGCTCGAACTTGCCCACCATGATAACCCGCTATGAGGCGCACCATATATAAGCCAAGTCCCAAATGTGGCTCCCTTTTACCCGACTCAGTGCGTAAAGAAACCATTGATTCAAATAAACGCTCCGGCATATCAGTCGGTAATGCTTTACCACGATTAATGACTTTTAAATGAGCGGTTTTTCCTTTTAGCAATAATTCAACCTTAATAGGGCTATTTTCTAATGAAAAATCAACCGCGTTGGAAATAAGTTTATCCAACATTTGCGCAATGAGATCGGGTGCCCCTTTTAAAATTATTGAAGTTGAGGAAAGTTGTGCCTGAAAATCTTGGTTAGGATAAGCTAAACGATATCCCTCCACGCAACTACTGACTAATTCCGTTAAATCAAATATCTCTCGTTCCACATTTTGTAAAGCTTGCTCAAGGCGAGTCGCTTCACTTAAACGGGTAATAATCGTATTTAGACGTTTTATACCCTGTTTAGCGCGTTCTATATAAATCTGTGATTCACCGTGTTCATATTCTTGTTCAATATTTTCTAAGGAAGAACGCACTACCGCAATAGGCGTTCGTAACTCATGCGATAATCGACTCGCCATCCCCTCAAGATAAGTATTATACTGTTTAAGTTTTTTTAAAATGCTAGAAAAACTGCGCGAAAGATCACCAATTTCATCTTGAGCAGAAGAATCAATTTGACTGGTTGTCACTCGCCCGTTGATATCAATAGCCGTTTCAGCCTGATTGCGTAATGAACGCAAACGCACCGATAAGCGCGTTGCAAATACCAGCAATAACACAGTGACAATTGAAAAAACGATCAAAGTTTTATTAAATAAATTAGCAATGGCTTGACGTTGCACAGTTTGAATGCGACTACTGGTTTCTTCCACCACGACGGCACCAATGACTTGAGCATTAACCCACACTGGATGAGCGGCGGAAACAATCACAGCCTGTTTATCCACCGTAGAATGCCAACGAGTTTCAGCTTGCCCTTGAAGAGCACTATTAATTTCTTCCCCTTCAAGACGTGAAGTTTGTGCTTGATCATCTTTAAAATCTTCAGAAACGGGAGGCAGTAATAAACTATATAATCTATTAAGTGGATGACGGAAAAAGTCACGCTTTAACTCTCCACTTTTTGCCAGCACCCGCCGCTGTTTATCTAACACCCATAAGCGACGACCGGGTGTATCTCCCAAAGAATGAATAATACGTTCAATTTCTGGAGAAGGAATAAATACTTTTCCCACCGTTTCCAAATTTTGTATGGGAGAAGTGCCAATTAAAGTTTTAATTTCCCGTTGTTCAATATTATCAACATCCGCAATAGCAAAGCCCAATCGTTCACCAATTAATGATAATGAAATCCGTAATTCCAGTATATAACCTTCTTTAGTTTCTCGCCATAAGCACTGAATACGTTTTTCCGTCTGCGCTTGATAAGAATAGGCATCGTGATGATCTCGCACCTTATACGCATTAACCCACCCTGGTATATGAGGTGTAATAACATAACGAAAAAATTGTTGATTGGGTTCCTGCATGACAATTTGTAAATGATCACTATGAGCCAGGCGCAAATGAGATTTATCACGGTACACCACTTTTTCATCACGTACAATAAATAGGGCATATAAATAATTCTGATATTTTCCTAAAACATGTTTAAAAGATAAAGAATCTTGTGAATAATCCCCTAAATTTTTCAGGATATGTTTATTACCATAAGCCTCTGCTTGCTCTAAATATTCTTGCCAATCATTGATGTAACCATCTAATTTAATAGGTTCTTTAAAAAAATGGGCAATTAATTCTCCATCTTCACGTACCGTATCAAGCAATTTGCGTGAAAATAATGCAGGGCGTTCATTCAATACACTAGCCAATGCCCGTGCCGTATCCTCCAACGACGTTTCAAGATTATCACGCAAATATTTTTCCATTTCCCGTACATATTCATAACCAACATAGGGAATACTAAACAGTGCCAATGACAGTAATAAAACTTTACTACGAATAGTCAACGTCATAAATTAATAAAATTTGAATTTCTGTAGTGGTTAAGATGATTCTTAACTCATAAAGAAATACGATTTTCTCCAAAAATCGGATTTTTTATAGTGCTAGTCATGGTGCTCTACCCTGATATTTTCTTTTAACTGATAACTGATAACTGACAACTGATTACTGATTCCAACGATACCCCATCCCATAAACCGTTTCAATCGCTGCAAATTTTGGCTCAATACTAACAAACTTTTTCCGAATACGCTTAATATGCGAAGTAATCGTACTATCATCAACAAACACATTCGCTTCTTGCATCAGTTGCTCGCGGTTTTTAACATGCCCTGGGAAACGCACTAAAGCATGTACAATCCAAAATTCAGTCAGTGTCAAATTCACGGCTATGCCCTGCCAAGTTACGGTTAACCGAAGAGTGTCTAATAATAAGGGCCCTTTTTCTATCACATTTTCGGCACAAGGTGGTGTCCTAAGTGCATCTACCCGCCGAAACAATGCCGCAATCCGTGCCAACAAATGGGGCATACTCATATCCTTAGTCAAATAATCATCAGCACCTAAACGTAACCCTGACACGGTATCAAATTCACTATCGCGTGCCGTCAAAAAAATAATCGGTAAATAATGTGATAAAGCGCGTAAGGCTTGGCATAAATCAAAACCACCTTCCACCTCACCTTCTAACCCAATATCTAATAACACCAATTCCGGTAAACGAGCATGAAATGCTTGCATCGCGTCTAAACGGTTAGAATAAGTACTGACTTCATAGCCCTGCCTACGAAGTACGGCAGCATAATTTTCCCGAATAGCCGGCTCATCTTCAACAATCGCAATGTGACGACTCATTATTAACTCCCTTTTATTAATTCAGTCGGAAATTTCCATTTTTTTGCCATATTTTGTCATTAGGTTGCCAGATATAATTTGTACAATCATGAAGTGTTATAAATTTAATAAAAAAGCAACTAAAATGGTGATGACAATAAACATTATTAAAAATAATCAGAATCAATATCATAACTTTCCTTTATATATACTGTACACGGGCATAACTTAAACTTTTAGGTAGGATGGGCAACGTGTTTTGGGTGCAATGGCATTACAATTGTTAGTATTTTGGTAGGCAAAAAAACACTGGAGAGCCTACTTCTAAAAAAATTAAGCTTATTATCGCGCTGAGTATACAATACTGAGGAAAGCAATTAGAATTTAAGATTAAGATTAAGATATTGAATTAAGTTATTTTGTCTATTTCAAAAATATTATTTTGAAACTTGTTTTAATTCATGTTTGTTAGACTTAAGTTACAAACATGGCATTATTTTTTTATACCTGAATCATTATAAAACTTTAATGATTATTTCTAATAATGTATATTTTATCATGAATACTAACACCCACTTTTGCTCAGAAAACTGAAAGAAATGGGTGATTAATTTGGATATAAGTGTATCACTTTTTAACATTGAGGAAAAATTATGGATTTGGTTAAGCCAAATACACAGGCATCACCACTTATTAGTTTGTTTAATTTTTTGGGCATTAGCCTACTAGCGTCTGCGGGGGTATCAGTACTATTAATTGGTATTGTATTACTGCTATCCTTAGTAGGCTAATTTTTGGGTTAAATTGATTGAAAGTATTATCAGTAACGGTACCATGAAAAAACATCTTAGAGGGAGCAGTCTCTTTCTGGGTCTGATTTTAGGCATTGTCACCTGGCAATACAATCAAAACCATGATGTGTATATCCAAGCCTGGTTAGCACATGGTTTGCTACATACGGCTTGGATACGGACCCAAGCGAGTGGTCAGCATGTTAAACCTTGGCCTGGTGCCAACACCTGGCCCCTAGCTCGCTTATCAATCCCACACTTGAATGTTGAACAAGTGGTTCTAACCCGTGCAGGTGATGGAATGTCTGTTTTTGCCCTGGGACATTCAGACAGCAGCGTATTACCAGGTGAATTGGGTAATAGTGTACTCAATGTATACCATCGCGACACTTTTGTGAGTTTTTTGGAAAAACTCAAACCAGGCGATATGTTAGTGCTTGAATCTCTACGTAATGGACGTTGGCATTACCAAGTGTCAGCCGTTGAAGTCGTTAATAAAATAGATACCTACTGGGTTGAACCAAGTTTGAATCGACGTTTAACCTTAGTCAGTTGTTATCCTTGTACCAATATAGAAGATGGTTCGCGTTATGTTGTGGTTGCTGAAGAAATTGAAAGAATCGCATGAATGCCCTATCTTTTTTCCCCCGACATTTACAAATACTATTTCTTCAAGAAATAGTATTTGTGTGTTTTTACCTATTTACAGTTGTGCTTGCTGAAAAAATTGAAAGAATCGCATGAATGCCCTATCTTTTTTCCCCCGACATTTACAAATACTAGATCGAAAAGAAATAGTATTTGTGTGTTTTTACCTATTTACAATGGAACAAAAATAGGGTGAAAAATAATCGGCAAAACCTATATTTAACACCCCAGTTGCAAACCCCAAACTGCGTCATTTTTTAATACCTGAATAGTTACCAATTTTTTTTCATAAGAATCATTTCACCTTGGGGGCGAACACACAGGTTCGCCCCTACATCTTATAATAAGGATTTCAAACATGAGCAACAAAAAAGCTAAAGATCACCTTCTTCCCGCCTATCAGAAAATGATGACGCGGGTTGATAAAACGCAAAAACAATCCACCACAAAAACTTTGCAACAGCATATTCAAGCAGCGATTGAGCGTGCCGTTGAATTGAATGAACTGACTCGTGAAGAAGCTGAACGGATTGGTGATTATTTACGTCGGGATTTACAAGATGCCGCTGATTTTATAGTTACCACTGAACAAGCTTTAGCAGATTGGATGCGTTTTGATTTGGAATTAATCGAAGAACGTTTGTTAAGTATGTTTAGTTTAATGGTTGATCACACTCGACAAGAATTAGAAAATCTGGCTGAACGTGCTCGTCAAGCAACTGAGTGGAACAGCGGCGAAATCACCGCACTCGGTACTTTATATTGTGAACGGTGTACTCATGCAGTGCATTTTCATCAGCCCGACTATATTCCTGCTTGCCCGAATTGTGGGACTACTCGATTTAAGCGGACAATTGAAGCAGAAGAATGAAACGCAGTAACGGAGTAATTGTCAGGTTGTTTCTAATAGCACAACTTTAATTATTAAAGAAAGTTGGGCAATCAATCAAAAGGCAAATTCAAAAATGAATCCTATTATTCAGAAACACACTCATTCAGCGGCAAACGAGTTAAACGGGGTTTATATCGTTCTAAAGATCAAACGTATCTTATCAAAAAGTGTGGGTAAACTTGCCCAAACCTGACAGGTTTTGGAAACCTGTCAGGTTTTTTCCACCGAATTTAGAGAAGATACGATCAAACTTTAATTAATGCTGATGCTAACGGTGCATACAACATTTTAAGAAAAAGTAACCCTAAGTTTTCCTTTGGGGAATTAATTTCAAGGGTAGGCGAGGGGATATTGGATTGGTTGCATCCTTATACACGTTTGAAGATTTATTGATATTTTTCTATATATTTCTACAAATTTCTATAAAATTGTGACCTTGTGGAGCCTTTCCTTGATGTAAAAGTGCAGGAAAGCGGAAATATCCAGACAGCAACAGGGCAACCATAAAGGATTGCCCTTTTTATTTCCCTTATCAGTTAAGTAAATGATTTATTTCCAACTCCCCCTTTTTTTGCTACTGGCTACAGAAATGGCACTTGCAGGTGTTTTTGAACCTCAAAGTTTGGACCAAGCTTATGCTTATTTAAACCAACTCAGAGCAAGCGCGGGTTTAACAGAATTTTCACAAAAAAACCAACTTGAAATAGCCGCTTTTAATCATGCTAACTATTTAGCTGATAATTTTATGACGGGTCATTATGAAGCCCAGGGAACCATTGGATTTACAGGTGTTTTTCCAAAAGATAGGACGATAAACGCAGGTTATCGCAGTTTATCTGTTTCGGAAAATGTTTCTACGGGAAATACAAACAGTATTGATTCTATTGACCGACTGATGAGTGCCATTTACCATCGTCTTGGTTTTTTAGACTTTGTTCACAATGAAATCGGTATTGGTATCGCCAAAGTGTCACTTGAAGACCCTAATAGTTATAGTGCTTATACTTATAATATGGGCAACGCTGAATATAACGCGCTTTGTGAGGACTCAGCTTTTTCAGGGAGTGGACACTATTATTTCAATGTCTGTGAACCCAACATTAATATTAATGCCAACACATATCAAAATGTAAAAGTAAAAGCAATGGGCAATAATCCAAACATTGTCGTATGGCCAGTGAATGGCGATCATAATGTCCCGCCCGTTTTTTTTGAAGAATCCCCCGATCCGTTGCCCGATTACTCCATATCGGGTTATCCCATTTCGATCCAATTCAATCCTTTACTATTTACCAAAGTTAATATCAGCACATTTAAGCTATATCAAGAACAAGATAACAGCGAAGTCCAGCCCACTCGGCTTTTGAGTCAAAGCACCGATCCAAATGGAAAATTATCAACACTTCAATACGCGCTATTTCCCTTAAAACGTTTAGAATGGAACAGGGCTTACTGGGCAGAAGTAGAATACACGAGCAATTTGGGGAAGGATACACTAAGATGGCGTTTTGAAACCAGAGATTTTGGCGTACCCTTATTCACCGTTCAAGGTGAGCATGAAGAAATATTAATCCCAAAAAATACACCCACGTTTCTGGTTTACGTCCCACCAACCCTCAATTTCCCCGATATTGGCAAAATCAATTACACTTTCCCGCAGGGAACAACAGTAGAAACCGCATTTGAAGATAGCAATACATTATGGATAAACATTTCAGCTAAAATTGGTCAAGAAATCAACTTTAATTTTTCCGGGAGACGGCATTTCGTGGTTAAAATGACGGCTGAAGAAAACCTTGAAGAAACGCTTGAAAAAAATCTTGAAGACACGATTGAAGATACAGTTGAAGAATGTGAACAAACAACCTTTTTTTCAAAAGTCATGCATATTCCCACTTTGTACTATAGCCCTTCTCAAGGGGTACCGATTATACTCTGGGCAGATTTAGAACTTATTTCTGATAAGTTATTTAAAGTCAAACATTACGGTTTCAAAGATAAAACGGCAGAACCGTGTGAAACCACAGCAACCCTTTCTCAAAATATGAATTTGCATATTCCTCTGATACCAGAAGAATTAATGCTATTATTCCCAAATTGGTATTCATCTACGGAATCTATTAGCTTGCAATATATAGGTAATTTACAATTTCAAATCGTCGCCGAAAACTTTTCACCCACAACTACTTTCAAGCGTAATAAGCAAAGTTTAAATCAAGATAATACACAAGTTTTCTTAATCCTAATGATAATCTTAATGCTGATAGCAATTGTAATCTTAGGAATGACGATTAAATAATAAATGGAATCCGAGTAAAATTAAACCTAATTATCAATCTTTGGTACTGGGGTTGTTTGATGGGATAGAAAAATAATTTAATGAGAGATTTTATCCAATCAGGAAATATTTTTTTCAATTTTGCTCAAGAAAACTTTTTAAAAGCCGGGTAGGGTGGGCAAACAAGGCTATGGATTCTAGTGCTTTTCTGCCTGAACGATGAGGACTTAAACTGCACCAGCCACTTATGATATTTTTATTTTCTGCAACAAATATTGGGTATTTATGAGGACTATGTTGTTTGAACCACTCTTCCCGGTTAGATACGGTGACATAGTCCAAATCAGCAGTACAAAAGTCTTTATCAACAGCTTGATTATAGCGTTTCCCGATTGCTATCAGCACATTATTCGTAGGGGCAAACCTGCGTGTTTGCCCTGTATTTAACCCAAACGGGAATTGCTATATATATCTCAATGATTGATTTTAAATCAAAAATGGTAGCGACTCTTATATTCATTAGTAAATATCTTTGTACAGGACAAAAATGGGTGCCTATTTATAACTATATGATCCTACATAAGTTTTTTATTTAGCCGTTTACCAAGAATCAATGAGTGACAACTTTTTTTCCTGTACAAAGATGAAATATTTTAAATAAATAAGTTTTTGCAGGATTTAAAAATCCGATTTTTGAAAAATCGGATTTTTTTGAAGCTATTTTTCTGAAAGTCTATATGTTGGTAAAAAACGTTGCAATCTAATGTGATTTACGCAATAGTTTCAACTCCCAAGCAAAGGGCAGACTTAACACGTCAAATTGAAACATTAGAAAATTTTGTTCTAGCGCAAGGCATAAAGGTCGATCAGGTTTTTTCGGTAGTGTCCCTTAGTGGCCTTGATGAGTTTTATCGGGATCAGAAAACAAATATTCAAGTTGAGGAAGTTCATCAATAAATGATGCTGGTACTCGATATGAAAGAAGTTCAGAAGTTGTCCAAATGTGATCAGTAATACCAGCTGCCATAGCAGGGGTTCTGGGTTGCCAACGTCGGTGAGAACCTGTCCCAAGTGTTGGCTCTGAATTAAGAAGTTTTTGGCGCAAACTTTGATGTGGAAGCACTAAATGATAGTAAGCTAAAGAAAGTCACAATTGCTTCTCAAACCAAGACAGTTTTTTAGAAAATCCATTAGAACGTCTGGTAAGTAGCCGATTACTCTGACGTTGGGTAAGATTCTCACGTTCTATAAAACTGGTATTGATGATACGACTGACCGGAGATTCTGCTAATTTTTCGTTCAGCTTATCCTCATCACCAAAGATGATTTTGTTCTTAACATCAACGAGTCGCCCATTACTATTGCGTATTTTTACCACTTGTGCATACACAAGTTCAGTTCGCTGCACACGAATTGATTTTGGATAGCGTCCACGATTACTTTTTCTTGGTGGTTGGTACCATTGTCCATAAGTATGCAACAAAGCGGTTCTGTACTCAGAGAACTGATCGCTGGTAAAAAATGGAACGTGTGTATCGGTTACATGAGCAATTCGATCAAGTAACAAGTTAGCATTTTTCCTGGGTACGCTTTCCAATAACGAAAGCTAAGACCATTCCCCAAACGGGTGCAAAAGCAAGCCATACCCAGGCATCACCATATGATTCAGGGTATATTTTGGCAGAAGCTAAGTTATGTTCCTTGGTATGGATAAAACTCCATAATTCGTCAAGTTGACACTCTGTCACATGAAGAAGGTTTTGGCATGGAATACTCCAGGGTTGATCTCAATCGAATCTTTCGAGGTTAAATTGTTGGTAAATATTGTCACTCTATTTTGTATTTTAGTCAAGCGGGAACCGCTATATATATCAATTAAGCAAATATTTACATTATATTTTACTTTCGCTTATGTTTATTTAACACATTGATTTTTAAGTCAAAATAAAATCGCTCGGTTAAAAAAATATTTTGTTTTATAATCAATTAGTTATATTAAAATAAGCGAAAAGAGGGATTATATTATAAGTTAGCCATTTTGTTACCTCAGTTTTTATGCTTCAATTACTAAGATTTATATTTTATTCTAAATTAACTCTCAAGGTAATTTTTTAATATTAGAAGTTTACGTTTCCGGATGAACACTATTTAAGTTGTTAACCGTTTTTAACTTAGACAAAAATAAGTTGGATAAAATTAAAAAGAAGCTCAAATTCATGGGATGGTTTAAAGATTTTCAAGTGCCTAACAAGTTATTTATCGGTGAGAGAACGATTCAAATTGAAGATCGCTATTTAGATCAAAAAATCACTTTTGATCAAAGAAGTACCAATGAAGGATTTTTGTTTTTGCTGTTTTATTTTTACATCCTGAATAAGAAAAAGTGGTGGTTGCTTATCAAGTTATCCGAGAACTGGATAGATTCAAATGTGGTAAGCGTATTTGTTGGAGATGTATAGAAACGGGTGAATTTCAAGAACAGGGTTTAGAATATGACAACAATGAATATTTTATTGTTGAGCTGATTCTGAAAGGGAAATTGATGGTATCCTATCAAAATTGGGTGGCAATAGGGTGGGTAGGAACTTCGTTGCTACCCACTCTACCTTTAAATTTTGATAAGATACAATTGATGTGTTATTCAACCTATTGGCAGCGAATGCATAATTGCTTGCTTGAGCCACAACCGTTGATGCTTAAATCACAGTCAGAATCCGTTTTAACCGCGCGGCAAGTGAATGAGGCTGATAATTTTAAACTGGGTAATTATTACGTTAAATCAAGAACAAAACCATGTTAAGATGATTCATCCAAACATACCATATTTAAGTATAAACTCCATAAAAGGAATTTTTCATGCCAAAAATTTCTCACCCTGCCCGCCCTTTGGCAGATGTTAATGTTTTACTACAAAAAGATAATTCTTATGAAATTGTTGTGTGTTTTATGCCTGATCCAGTTCTTATCGTTGGAGAAGGGGAATCACACGCTATTGTCGCCCTGGATGCTTCCGCTTCACTACGAAGTGAGTATGGTTATGGCGGTGCATTTGGGGGTACACCCAATTTTGTGGAATTAGTTGCGCGTAAAATCGGTGCTTTGCTAACGGAAGTCACTAAAACAGGCAAAGCGAGTGCCATTTATTGGGCGGTTAGTCACGATGGCAGCCAGTTAGAAACGATTGGCGAGTTTGATAAAGCTGGCTGGGAACAAGCGAATATTACTGGTCCCAAAAAACAGGTTTGGGGTAAAGGAACAAAACTATTGCCCGCTATTCGCTATTGTGTCGAAAAAATTGCCCATAATACCCATTGGTCTATCGGCGTATTTACCACAGATGGTGTCATTGAGGATGAAAAGGAATGTATGGATTACTGTCTGAAAATCGGTAAAGAAATAGCTGTTGGTCAACGTAATCGCTTGAAATTAATCCTAATTGGTGTTGGCAAACAAATTGATAAAGGGCAATTAGAGCGATTTGATGATATGTTTGAGAACACCGATATTAATGTTGATTTATGGTCAACAGGTGTTGCTTATTCCATGCGTGATGAGGCTGATATTTTAAATGTACTTTATGGTGAATTGATGGATGAAGATGCCATTGTTGCTCCAATGGGTGAAGTACGAGATAGTGCTGGCAAGGTGCTAAAATCATGGGCTGATGGTTTACCGGGTAAATTCCGTTTTATTTTGCCCCAGGGTGAGACGCAATTTGTGATTACAGCTGGCGAACATAAAATTGTTCAAGATATTTCTGAAGTATTGGGGGAATAAATAAGGGCGAACAGGTTCACCCCTACAAAGACAACATACTAATAACTGATAACTGAACACTGATAAAACATGTCTATTTTTGATCAATATTTTGGCAAGCCCTCTGGCACTGTCAAAGATTATACAATTGCTTCTAACGAGACAGCTAAAACATTTGGTAAAGTCTATGTCCGTCAAGCTTTCGATAAATTACAAGTCCAATTCACTATTCTTATGCATCCTGAAGGGCAAGGCGCGGAAGGCTGGCAAACGGGTGTGGCTTTAGATGCTAGTTCATCAATGACGACAGCTTATGGACGTGAATTAATTGGTGAATTGCCTGAAAAAGTTTCTAAACGTTATGAAAAAAAAGGCTGGATTACGCATGATGATGAAGATGGGCAACGCTTTAGAATTTTTGATAAGGCGGCAGTGGAAGAGGCACTGAAAAAGGGCTATTTTAAATATAGTGATAACCTGGTTGAACCTACGGCGCGAAAATTTATGGCCTATTTAGCCAGTACACTTGATATAGAGGGTAGTACAACCGTGATTTATTGGGCGGGTGGCAATGGTTCACAATATGAAGAATTGGGCGATATTCGTGCTGAAGATTGTGAAACGTTGACAGTTCAAGGACCGAAAAAAATGAGATTCGGTGTAGGTACTCAATTACAGCCAGCTATTGAATATTTTTGTAATCGCTTTGTGGAAGCTGAACGGGGTATGTATATTTTTATCACGGATGGCTATATTGATGATTTAGAAGCCGTTAAGCGTTATACTAGCCAATTGGCTAAAAATATCGCCGCTGGCAAACGTCATCTGGTGAAATGTATTTTAATCGGCGTGGGTAAAGCAGTTGATGAAAAACAGATGATCGCGTTGGATGATTTGGATACAGGTACCGAAGTCGATATTTGGGATCATAAACTAGCTAATGACATGCGAGATTTAATGGAGATATTTGCCGAATTAGTTGATGAAAATCAAATAGTTACACCTAATGCGGCGATTTATAGTTCACAGGGAGAATTGATTAAAAAATTTACGGATGGATTGCCCGCAAAAGTGGTGTTAGATTTGCCTGTAAATACACAGTGGTTTGAACTGGAAGTGATGGAACAACGTTTTCGGCAAACGGTTTTGCCTTCTCATTAGAACAGCGACAAGAGTTATGTAGTTAGTAGTAGGGTGGGCAAGTCTTTTTTTGCCCACCAACCGTTAAAAAAAGTCCAAAATTTACCCATTAGTAGTATAACTTAAAATTGAAATAAATGATGTACGGAAATATATTTTTTGAAATATCAGGTATTTGTAATGCCAAATGTCCTTGGTGTATTACCAAAAGCCCTTTTGTTGAATCAAAACATCCGATCTATCAAGTCACGCCTGAAAAGGCTCGTTTTATACCGGTAGAAATATTTGAACGGGCTATAAACCGGTTGATTGACATCGGGATTATTGGTCCAACAACGTGTATTCACTTATATAACTGGGGAGAACCCCTGCTCCATCCTCAGTTTGAGGACATTTTGACCGTCTTATATAAGAAAGATTTGGCTATTGCTATCAGTACCAACGCCTCAAAGTTGGTTGAGGTTGCACCTCATCTATTGGCTCATTTAAAACAGTTCACAATATCCATGCCTGGGTTTAATCAAGCAGCTTATGATAGAATTCATGGCTTTCAATTTGACAAGATATGGCATAATATTGATGCTTTGCTTACGACTTTTAAAAGCGCAGATATTATTAGAATAGCCTATCATGTTTATCAATTCAATATAGGTGAAATAAAGGCAGCGAAACAATTTTGTTTAGAAAAAGGTGTGGAATTTTCTCCTTATGCGGCTTTTCCTGTCGATTATAATTTATCACTCGCTTATTTGAATGATGCCCTGAGTTATGAAACTTTAAAGAAGCTGTCAAAAGATTTATTGTTGTATTATATTGATGAGAAGGTGGCTGCAGCCCCAACCGATTATATTTGCCCCCAACATGACAATTATTTAACCATTGATGAATACTGTAATATCCTAACTTGTTGTGTTGTGACAAAAGAACATCCTGATTATTACGCGATAGGTTCACTTTTCGATTTATCTTATGATGAGATGAGGAAACAGAAAGTATCTCAAGCAATTTGTAAAGAGTGCCTTCAATCTGGATTAGCTTATTGGGTACATAATCCGTTAATTTTAGAATGTGGAACCGGGAACCTATCCCACTATTCAATAAATGACGAATAATGAATAAAACAGATTGGCAATTCGCTTTTGAAATAAAACGAGGTTCAAGAAATCCGATTTTTAAAAAAATCGGATTTCTGAAATCAAAAATGAAGAGTGGGATAGGTTCAGATAACACGGATTTTTGACACTGGATTAGCTGGTGTCCATTTGGATAACACTTCCAAAGCTAAGGCTTTGGACTCCAAATAAACAGCAACGATATGTCATTATCAATATCCAAAATTGTCACCACATTACTGCTTATTTGGAACGCATTCTTTTTAGCCAGGTAGGGTGGGCAAACGTCTTTTTGTTTGCCCACCATTTAACGCCTTTAGAAATCCTATTTTTCCAAAAATTTCTTGCCAAAGTCACAAATCTCAAACCTGTCAGGTTTTTTTGCCTTTAAAATAAAATGTGTTAGACTTGATGTTCAAGTTTTTAAAGTTAAAAGGCTTCAAAAAATTTTGACAAAAATAGTATTTTTAAGCGGTAATATACCATCGCTGTTAAGCACAACAACACAACCAATATTACGGAGTTCAATAATGGAAAGCATAACCCTTTCAGAAACTTTTCAGGTGGTTATTCCTGATAATATCCGGGGAAAGTTACATTTACAAACGGGTCAACAATTTATTTGTATTGCTGAAAATAAGACTATCCGTTTGATACCAAAAAACGATATCCAAGCTTTTCGTGGATTACTCAAAGACGCAAATCCAGAAAACTATAGAGAACGACCATGAATAATAAGTATTATTTAATAGACACTTGTGGTTGGATAGAGTGGTTTATAGATGATATTTTGGCTGATCAATTTAGCCCTTATTTTCAACAACTGTCCAATATTATCGTACCCACTGTAATACAATACGAACTCTATAAATGGGTTTGTCGAGAACGGGACAATGATACTGCACAAGCACTCATTGAGCTGACTAAACAGGGTAAAACTATTGTGCTAGATACAGATTTAGCACTCAAAGCAGCAAAACTGGCTGCTCAATATCGACTATCAGTAGCAGATGCTCTGATTTACGCAACGGCTCAACTAGAAAAAGTTGAACTCATTACTTCTGATGATCATTTTTCAGATTTACCAAACGTTTGCTATTTCCCCAAATCGTAAGCGAGCGTAGGTGGGTTTCGCTATCGCGAACCTCTGGTCAGCGAAGCTAAATCCCCATTTTTGCTTATATTAACAGCAATGTGTTAAGCGGAGGCCATAAGGGGTAAAAAAGAAAAAGCGATAAGAAATGTGGTCTGTCCCCTATTATTCCCGATTTATCTTATGATGAGATGAGGAAACGGAAAGTATCTCAAGCAATTTGTAAAGAGTGTCTTCAATCTGGATTAGCTTATTGGGTACATAATCCGTTAATCTTAGAATGTGGAACCGGGAACCTATCCCACTATTCAATAAATGACGAATAATGAATAAAACAGATTGGCAATTCGCTTTTGAAATAAAACGAAGTTCAAGAAATCCGATTTTTAAAAAAATCGGATTTCTGAAATCAAAAATGGGTCATGAATAAAGTAGTGATTTCTCCAAAAAACCTGCTAGGTCTTTGAAATCTAGCAGGTTTACCACTACCTATTGCAGGACTACCCAAATTGTAATGTTTAAAAAACAATTCGACCCTGGCCCCTTTAATTTAACAACGGCAAAGATTTTTGGATTGAAAGGTGGGCAACAAAAATACGTTGCCCACCCTACCCGGCTAGCAAACTCCCACGCCCTACCTGTGGTAACAACACCATAACAAACTTCTGCACCTAATTTAGATACGGCTACCATTTCAGCCAATGCCTGAGCCCAACCTTTTTTCCATTTTTCATCTTTCGCTT
>Ga0233403_10000616_pt1 | contig 16912 bp, 17 predicted proteins | sample Na_oxic_1_MG_FD_179866 | JGI IMG/M metagenome (GOLD analysis project Ga0233403, IMG submission 179866) | Seawater microbial communities from Saanich Inlet, British Columbia, Canada - Na_oxic_1_MG | ecosystem: Environmental > Aquatic > Marine > Inlet | place: Canada: British Columbia | collected...
GTGTGATCCCGATAACAGTATTTTGATACGCTGACGATGTTGAATAATATGCCGGAACATCCCTAAAACCGATTCTTCATCTAATAACCCTTTCTTGAAAATATGCTCTAATGCACTAAACTCGTCTAAAATCAATAACATCGTTTGATTTGAATCAATACTTTGTTCTACTTCATCTAACCATTCATCAAAGCTGGTAAAGGGATCAAGATTCAATTTTTCTCGTGTTAAGGCGGGCAATTGGTGTTCACGATGACGTTTCGCAGAGGTGAGCATGGCGCGACTGATGTTATATAGAAAACCGGCATAGTCTTTCGCTAAAGAAGTCGGGCCTTGTAAATCTACAAACAAGGGTATGATTGTGCTGGGTAATAATTTACCTAAGTTGTTGAGTAATGACGTTTTTCCCGTTCGACGTTGTCCATAAAGCAATAGTGGTGGACAACGACTGTCCAATAATAAGCGTTCAATGCGTTCACTGACATCGCCACGCCCAACAAAGATTTCTTGATGTTCTGTCAACGGAATCCCTATGATATAAGGATTGATGATTTCTTGACGGGTTTCTAAGGCTTGAATCAGTGTTTGCCTATAATTGGCCAGCGTTTGTCGCCACTTTTCAGCAATGGGCCGGAAGCGTCGTGCGTAGGGTTCTGATGAACGAGTCAATTCTCGTTGCAAACCATCTAAGCGTTCTTCTACCGCGCCTAATGCAAGTCTTTGATTATAAGGCGTTTCTTGTGCTAAGGCCGCTTTCACATCATGACTGATACGACTTAAACTCCGAAGTAAGGCACTGGTGGGGCCTTTCAATTCGCCAGCGGCTAAATGGCGAGAAGCGCGACTAATCGCTTTCACATTCGTACAGCTTTGTAATCGTCTTGCATCTAATTCGATTTGCGCTGCTTTAGCAGCCCAACTTTGTCGCGTGTTGTTTAAATAGTCAATAGCCGCTTGCCCACGCGCAGGATCGCGTTCCGCGATCAGGATCAAATAATTGTCTAAGTCATATAAGGGGAGATATTGGTGTTCATCCCAAAATGCGGCATGCCAATGTAATAAGCTGTTTTGGGTGTCCGTTCGTTTTTCATCCGCCTGAAACAGGAGTAGATTCCAAGGCGCTTGGAAAATATAAAACAGGAAGGGCCGCAACCAGTTGAAGCCGAATCCTAATAACAGGGCTAAGCATGTGAAGGGTAAAATCAAAATCAAGGCTTCGTGTTTGATCAAGATGGCAAAAACAATGTAAACGCCAGCACTGCCACAAATACCGGCGATAATGCCCGCCCAAAGATTGGCAACTCGTTTCGCTAACACGCAAGGAAAGGCAAATAACAACATATACAGCATCGCATTTTCAATGCCGCCATGTATCCCAATCACTAAGGGTTTTAAAGGCACAAAAGTGTTAAATTCATTTTTGAGTAAGGTGACTAAGGCAAGCAACAGGCCCGCGATTAGGCCTAATACTAAACCTTGTACCCAACGCGAAGTGAGTAAGCTCCAGATTAAAGCCAAGCCTAAACTGAATACCGCAACAATCAATCCATCATAAGCTAACACATACAAGGCACCAGTTTGCATCCAAGCTGCACTGGGCGCTAAAACGCTCATCAATCCGGCGATGATAAACAAAGTGACACCACTGATGAGTACCCCCATTATGATGCTACCCATTTGACGATATTGTGGTTGACTAGAAGGCGTTTTGGTTGTGCTAGACATGATGATGCCAGCACTACTGGCCGTAAAAATACCTAATGAGACTGTCAATAAGGTGCTTAGATGGGTATTGTGAAAACTGATCTGTAAATCAGGTACAGTGAGCATCAGGGCGAGAACCATGTTTTCGGCCATACTGAAGACTAATAGGTTTTCGAGTTGATCAAACGTATATTCAAAAAGGCCTATCATGCCGATTGGCACACTGAGCAAGAGGCCGCCAATGATACCGGCCATGATGCCAAACGCGACGGAAACGGTGAGACTGGCTAAGATTCCAGCTACAAAACTAAAAAACAAAGCATAAATGCTGACGAAAATCAGCACTTCGCCAGGCGCGTTGAACAATCCTAAACCTAAGAGCAGGAAACTACTGATCCAGATCGGCCATAATCCATGGCCTAAATAGAGTAATTTTCGTAAGGCAGCATCTTGCCAGTGCTGGGGTTTCAAATCGGCCAAGGCAAAATCGGGGGATAGATTGGGATCAATCTTGGCAATATAACGCCGCCAAGCAGAAGGTTTGAATATCAGCCAACTGACGATAATGAGACTGGCTAACAGCGCACTATTGGGTAAGCAATCCTCCCCTTTCTCTTTTAAAAAAGGAAGGGGAACGATTTTCACCTTGGTTAATTGATTCCAAGCTTGCTGTAATGTAGATTCTTTGCTTGTCTTCTGGGCGACTGAGGAAGAATGGGGGGGAGAGGACATTTTATAGGACACGATTACAATCCTTTTTCAAGCAAGTAGCTATACGGTTTCATACGTCGCAAAGCTTCATTTTGCCAATTGTTATTAGTTTGACCTTCTTCTAAGGCCGTCAGCCGTGCATGACAGAAGATTTGCACTAAAGCAGGCCAACAAGCACTTTGTTCGATTATCCATTCAACATCTTGATTTTGAAAGGGTAAAGGTGAACTGTCGATCAAGTCAAAGGCTTCATTTTCGGTTAAGGTACCTAAATTCAAGACATGTCCAAAAATATTGAAAAACGGGGACGGTTTATTGTCATCCATTATCATTTCTTCCGGTGGTTGATGGGCCGTGAAGAGAAAACCCAGTTTACCGCCCGCATGATTACTGCCCAAGGAACGCATACCCCACCAAAATTGTTCATCCAAATCGGGTGAGGCTAAACCCGCACTCATTTCGTCCAACAAAATCAGCGTAGGAAATTCCAAAAATTGATCAATGATTTCCATAAAACTGACTAAATCAGTGGGTTCTGGCACCGGCATATCCAGTTCAATCAAAATATGGCGCAATAAACTTTCCCGATAACCCATACGGGGATCTTGAAAATCCACAAACACCCATTGATAACCAGGCATCAACCAATTATTACGTTGTCCAGGGCGCAATTTGTCCGCAGGGGTATCAATAATATGACGCAAATAATGTAATAAAGATGTTTTACCACAGCGTTTAGGGCCAACGATAGCGATATGTTGCAAAGGCGTATATTTCCAGACATCAAAAATACGTTTCAAAATATAGTCTCGTCCAAAAAACTGGCGCGGTTCAGTAATCGGCGGGCCAATCACAAAAGGACTCATATCAATTGAAGTCAAAGAAATAGGCAAATTAGCTGCAAATGACACAGTCCCCCCTTCAGGCTCAAATTTTGCCGCGAGTAATAATTCATCAGATTCACCAGGATTTAAATTCAGGTGAGTAGCACAACGTAGCACCTCGTCACGTTCCAATGGCAAACTGATTTCATCAGTCATCCACTCTAATAAAATATCGCGACGCACCTTAATTTTTTTAGCCAAATCGGCCGGACGAAGGCTACTGCGTTTAAGATAGGTTTTTAATAGCTCTGCGAATGAGGGCATTATCAGTTATCAGTTATCAGTTATCAGTTCCACATTTCACGCTTAAGTATAGCTTCGCTCAACTTAAGCGTGAAATAAAGTTTTTTGCGCGCAAAAAACTTCTTAAGTGGAAATCAGTTATCAATATCGGGTGGGATCGCATCGTGGCACAATCTCAAACATTATCTCTCAATTTGAGCATCCGCTTGCCCACCTAAAGAATTAAAACGCATCAGTTTTCAGCTTTTTATGCTTCACGATATGCTAAAATGAATATTGAAATAGGTGGAATCTTTGATCTTGATGCTCAAGTTTATAACTACTATAACTACAAGGATTATTTATAAGAAAGGATATAAAGTATTTTTTCACTGAAAAGTGCGCCTGACAATATTTGGCCTTGTTTTGATTTATAAAAGAATTCGTGCTCTTAACTTAAATGACGATCTTATCCTTTCTTATAACTAATCCTTGTAGTTATATCACGAGGAGAAAAATGATGCTTAGATTATCTGTATTGTTGTTTTGCATAACCAGTCTGGTTAGCAGCCTTGTTGTACAGGCCGCGGATCAAGCGGTTGTTTTGCTTGTCAAGTCCACTGATGCCTTTATTGAAGGGCAATTACTTGACGAGAGCAAGGATATCAATCTGCCATTTGGTGCCAAAGTGATTGTGGCATTTGGCAACGGGGATACACAAACCTTGGTTGGCCCGTATTATGGCAAACTCAAGGCCCCAGTTTCCGACTATGTTGATCCGAAAGCCCAGGATTTAATCACGAAATTAGTTGATTTCCAAAAAGAACCACCTACGCGCGGAACAACACAATCCGACACCGATTGGTCGAGAGTCAATGTGAACGCCTCGGCACGCTATCACTGCGTCGCCCCGTCATCCGGTGGTGGTGTCGTTTTGTGGCGGCCTGATAGCATTAGTGCCAGCGACGTGATCATCAAACATAAAGCCACTAGAAAAGCCGTGACAGTGAAATGGCCTGCTTATCAAAGCACACTGAAATGGCCTGAGGACAAATTACCGCTGATTTACGGCGAGATTTACACGGTGAAGATAAAAAACCGCACGGGTTCATCAAGCTTCAAAAAGCTTATATTGTATCAATTACCGGATCGTTTACCCACTCAATCGCATAAAGTGGTTTGGATGGTAGGCAGAGGCTGTATTCCACAAGCCAATATTTTGCTGGCAAGCTTACGTTAAATTAATGTATTTCACGCGTGAAATGGTGGGTAACGTCTTTATGTTGCCCACCATTAATCATGTCGGGTCGTATTTTTGCTGCCCACCAGCCTTCGCAACAAAATGTTAATAAACTTTTGCTAAATTAATGTATTTCACGCGTGAAATGGTGGGTAACGTCTTTATGTTGCCCACCATTAATCATGTCGGGTGGGCAACAAAAACCCGTTACCCACCCAGGTGATATGATCATTGATCATTGACAATTGAAACATAGTCTTTGCTGGCAAAGCCTAAAATGATATCACCCTTTTGATCAGTGTGATTGAGCATAACGAGATGCCATGTTTTACCGATTTGTGAAATACGCAAAGCGGAATCTTTACTGGCAGCTCCGATTATGGGCGACCAAGTACTTGCCTCAAGACGAATATTCAATGGCGATTCTTTCGTGATCACGATCCCACATTTTTCAGGACTTTTGGGAGTCAGTTTTTTGATGTAGTCTCTGCTGCCATAGCCCATTTTGCCATTGTTGAGTTTGACTTTGTACCAAGTCTTCTTCGTTTCCAAAATCCGCAATGTTGAGCCTTTTAGCGCAGTGTCAATCAATTTTGCCCTTTGACTCGGATTTTCACGGATGTTAAGTGAATCTCGCTGAGTGATAACGACACCACACTCGTAAGCCCAAACGGGCACGGTTACGCTGGCTATGAATAATAGCCATAGTGATAATAGTGTTATTATCCCATTCATAGTTAAAATACCTCTGTTATTTCTCTGTGGCACTTCGTGCCACTCTGTGTTCGCCGTAAAGAAAAAAAGATTCTAAACAACCTGATTGCGTAAATAAACAGGCAAAGCCTTTTCAGCACTCACAATCAGCCCTTTTTGGAAAGCCGCTAAGGCGAGTGGTATTATAGCACGCGCCTGAGGATATTTTTCTCCCTGATATCCTTGCACCGCTGGCTCCAAATTCTCCCTTAATATATCCCCATAAGTTGCCCAACCACTCCCCACACCATACCATTGCCCAGTCGTACTCACCGCTTGCGGCGCACAAACCCTTTCTTCATCTTGACAAAGCATAATCCCTTGATTATCAATCACATAGCTTCCCCAATAGACTTCACGCATTCGCGCATCAATGGCCGCCAAAACGTGTTCCGCACCCAATTCAAGATAAGCGCCTTGCGCTAAAGTGGCTAAAGAGGAAATCGGCGCTACGGGGATATCGGCCGCAAAAGCAATGCCTTGAATCACACCACAAGCAATGCGTAAACCGGTAAAACTGCCCGGCCCTCGCCCAAAAGCCAGGCCATCTAATTGAGTCGGTTTCAAATCCGCCTCTGTCAATAATTCATTCGCCTGCTGCAAAATCAAATTTGCATGTTCACGAGGCGCGATGACAGAGCGATCTTCGATTGCCCCATCTAAATATAAAGCACAAGAACAAGCCTCAGTTGAGGTATCAAGAGCAAGTAATTTCATTCGTTTTCCATTATCCGTTATGTGTTCGTCTGCCCCAAAAACAAAAAAGAATAACGCAAAAGGCGCAAAAGACGCAAAAGGCGCTTCAGTCCGCAGATTTTAACTGATAACTGATAACTGATAACTGATTTCCACGCAAAAGTTTTTTGCGCGCAAAAAACTTTTGCGTGGAACTGACTTTTCAGGCATTCAAAAATTTGATTGAAATTGATTAGCAATATCTTATACTATATTTGATCTTCAAATCTAATTACTTTATTCACATTGATATTATTGATTAAAAAAAGAGGTTAATTATGACAGAAAGACAGGCTGTACATAACGGCCAAGTAGAAATCATTCCTGGGATTCAGTGCGATGGTTACGTGCTTGATAATGGCACTGCATGTTTAAGTGAACGTGGGACTGCTGACTTATTGGGTATGAACCAAATGGCATTAAATCGCGTGAAGACTACATGGCCTCTAAAAACGCTGAAACCCTTTGTTGATGAGGGTTTGATCGTGAAGACTACTTTGGTAAAAGTGGTTGCCGAAAATAGTCCACATAAAGGTAGAAATATTGTTGTTTATAGCAGTGATATTATAGAAGCAATAATGCGTGCGTATGCTATGGCAGAAGGAAATAACGCTCTTCAAAAGAATCAGATGCACATTGGACGACATTGTGTCATTTTGGTATGTACTTTAGCACGAACAGCCTTAGAAACCGCCATCAAAGAAGCCTGCGGTTTACCTATAAACGTCCAAACAACCACCCAACAACGTTACACAGACATTGTCGAGTTAATGAAGGAATCGGGTTTAAAATGTTCGGTTAGTGAGGAGATTGCGATTAAAACCGATATTACAGATTTCCTTGATGTTCCATTAAGTACGCTTAATGGTTTTTTGTACAAACGGCGTAATGAAATCAAACCGATTCAACTTGATCGTAAGACTATTTGTGCTATTGGTTCCAAAGCGTTGCGTATGAATGGTTATCATATACAAAATAATTGGGGTCAGAGTAATAATTAATTCTAACAAATCCTTGCAGCCTTTGCCTCAAGCCGCACGGCTGAAGAGGGGTGTTAGGCACAAACAGAAATGAGTAGGTTATAATTTATGTCGTATAGTGATTTTACCTTAAAGAAAGTCAAAGAAGAACTTAATATAAGAGTAGTTGAGAATAGAGATCTGTTCTCTCAAATAAAAGAAGTAGAAGTGAGTGATATTTTGTCAAATATTTTGAAATATAATGTGCCACTTGCTATTGCTATTGGAACAGAAAAAGCCCGTTCAGAGATGATAGTCGTTAATGTTTTAATAGAAGTTAAAAGAATACTAGAAGAAAAAATAAGTCTATTTTCAGGTATAAATTTTGATGTTGATAAAAGCAGAAGTCTCAATGGATTTTGTGATTTTATTATCAGCAAATCACCTGAACAGTTTTATATCAATGCACCTGTTATTGCCATTGTTGAATCAAAAGATGATAAAACGACTAGTGGATTGGGGCAATGTGTAGCTGAGATGTATGCTTTTAGTATTTTTAATGAAAAAGATAACGTGCAATTACCTACTATATATGGTGCAATAACAACGGGTAGTAATTGGAGATTTTTAAAGTATAAGGATAATACAGCTTTTATTGACTTAGATGAATATTCTATTGAAAATACTAAAAAGGTTGTTGGAATTTTGTTGCAAATGATAAGTCAAGAAGCCTAATTTTAATAATTCCTTCAATAATTTTTATAGCAAGCATTATAGCCGGGTAGCGAGCGAGTGTAGCATGGATTAAAAATAATTGGAGTCAGAGTAAAATTAATTCTAACTCTTGCAGCCTTTGCCTCAAGCCGTGCGGCTGAAGAGAGGTGTTAGTCTGCGTGATTCGAGCTTTTGGCACCTCATTTTCCAAAAGGAACGAGACTTGGTGATTAAGCGTTCTTTTGCAGCAGTTAACGGAAAAATTGTGTCAAGAAAAGATTGAGTGTTTCAAATAATGATGCAAATAGGCATAATAATGCCGTTCATTAGAAATAAGGATACTTGTTATGCCGTATGGTACATTTAAAAACAGTATTAGAAGTGACGGAAAAATTTGGTATTGAGGAAGCAGATGCTACGAATTTTATAAGCACTTTAAAATTTGAAGTACTTGAAATGGACATAACTCGTCTTAAAAAAAGGTTGTCCGAAAAAGCAAGTTTTGTCAGTGAAGAGGCTGTTTGCGAAAGAATTATTAGCCGTATTCTGGAACTACTAGACGATCATTATACGGATTTTCTTGTGTGGTCGCACATAGCTTATAATGTGGATGAGAAAAATGATCTTGCAGGTAGACCCGATTTTTTAGTAGCCCCGAAAACAAAACAAGGGCGTATGGATGTACCTCCACTTTGTATCATAGAAGCTAAAAGACAGGATTGGGAGGAAGGTTGGGCACAGGCATTAGCTGAAATGTATGCAGCATCAACACAAGGAGCAAATATTTGTTATGCTGTCGTTACTTCTGGTAAGGCTTGGGAGTTTGGTTTTTCAGGCTAAAGTTTCGCGGAGCGAAACTTTAGCCTGAAAAGTTGAATAATGGCGTTTTCACTAAAGAACCTAATCAAATATCTGCCACAGATAATTTACAAAAAGTTTTTGACACCTTGAATTGGCTGTTTAATGAAGTGGATAAAACAATTAAGAGCAAGGAAAAATAAGAATAATAATTGGGGTTATTGCTGCTCTTACCCATGATGCGAAAGTGACATTGACTGATTATCCGGCCCATTAAATAACGCAAAAGGCGCAAAAGGCGCAACGCCAGATTTCCTTTAGCGCCCTTTAGCGCCCTTAGCGTCTTTTGCGTTTCCTTTAGTAAAGGCCAGAAAATAACACCTCATCAATATGAGAAACGCCTGCAATTAACATCAATAAACGATCTAATCCCAACGCTACCCCTGCACAATCAGGCAAGCCTGATTCCAAGGCTGCTAAAAAGGCTTCATCCAACGGATAAGTCGGTAAATTGATGGCTTGTCTTTTGCGTAAATCGGCTTCAAAACGTTCACGTTGTTCAACCGGATCAGTCAATTCATAAAATCCATTCGCTAATTCAATTCCTTGCACATACACTTCAAAACGTTCTGCCCATTCAGGATCATCAACCCGTTTTCGCGCTAAAGACGCTTGGCTGGCCGGAAAATCTGTAATCACAGTCGGCCGAATTTGCCCTAAATGCGGTTCAATCTGATGAGACAAAATCAATTCTAAACACGTATCGCGATCCCATTCCTCCACATCTGACAATCCAAATTGGGCTGCATAGTCTTGTAAAACAGACAAAGCCGTCTCTAAAGGATGCAAACCCGTATAGTGTTCAAACACGGTGCAATAACGCAAACGCTCTGCGGTTCGACAATGCAATAAGGTTTGCAATAACACATCGACTTCTTCAATTAAATTCTCTTTATTAAAGCCAGGGCGATACCATTCTAATAAACTAAATTCAGGATGATGCCAACGCCCCGCTTCCCCATCACGAAACACTTTACAGATTTGAAAAATAGGCCCACTACCCGCTGCTAACAAGCGTTTCATCGCCAATTCAGGCGAAGTTTGTAAAAACAAACGTTTAGGATTTGGGCCATGATAATCGGTATAAAAAGGTTCAATATTCAGATCAGGTACACAAGCGCCAGACAATATAGGCGTTTCTACTTCCAGCACATCGCGCTGTGCAAAAAAGGCACGAATTGCTTTATAGACACGCGCACGTAAAAGCAACATTTTGAAATGCGCTGTCGGTTGCCATCTTTTTGTCAATCAGTCATCCTTATTAAATTAAACAATTACGGCAAAAAGGCCCAGAAATGATTTTTATAATTTTTATAAACCTCTATAGCGTTTTCCGATCAATCAAATTTTCGCAAAATAACAGGAACGAAAATCAAACGCAAAAGAAATTTGGAACGAAAATCAAATGAAAAATAAATTTGGAACGAAAATCAAACGCAAATTGATTTTGCATTAATCATTGATTTTTGCGATGACTTTGAGATGCCAATCCTCATCTTCAGGGGCAACGCGAAGCATATTAAAATCATATTTTCTCGCTTCAATTTCCACCCCCCTAGCATCATCAATTAACAAATCAATATCAAAAGCGGGCGGATATTTCGTACACCGTATTTTGACATGCTGTTGATGGACAATTAAATTGACAACACCCCCTAAAAAAATACCCTGCCATCGAAACAATAGCCGTAAATAAAATAAATCTCGCATTGATGACGTATAAATCCAAATCTCATTTCCCTGTTTTTGTAAACCTTGCATTAATTCAATCGTATGTTTTCGCAACGCTTCAAATCCCAATAACTTTAAAAACCACTTTTCAGATTGGGCATCCAGTGGAAAAGGATACAGATCACGAATCAATGTATTGTCTAAATCAAAAGCAATTCGCATTGGTTTTTTTTAGCCCTTTTATAAAAATAGCACCAGAGATGAATCCTTTATGATAACTGATAACTGATAACTGATAACTCTAATTTAAACGAATGAAAATAAAGTAAACTTGATGTTTGACAAGATTATTTTATGAGTGTAATTTAATGCCCGTTAAAAATAGGAAGGTATATGTCATGTTTGGGAGTTTCTCTAGTGTCTCTAAAAATCTTAGAAGGTGTCAAACGTATTTATTTAGATTCGGCACCTATCATCTATCAAATTGAAGGAAGTGAAGAATTTAATCACTCAACTCAACTCATTTTCGATATGATAGATGATGGTCAACTGATTGCCATCACTTCATCCATCACGTTGTCTGAAGTTTTGGTGATGCCCTACCGTCTAGGGCGGATTGATTTGGTAGAAAATTATCGTCAGACGTTGAAGTCTAATGAAAACACAGAATATGTGCCAATATTAGATGAAGAGGCGGCTATCACTGTGGCAAAGTTGAGAGCAACCAATGAAGCTCTGAAAAAATTCGATGCTCAACATCTCGCCATCGCCATACAACATCATTGTGATTCATTTCTAACCAATGACATTAGACTTAAACGGGTTATTGATTTACCGGAAGGACTAAAAATAATACTATTGAGCGAATTAGAAGCGGAAATTAGAAGCGGAACTTAACTTCAAACCTGACATTAAGCATCACACTTAATGGTAATTGACGATCACTAATAGAGGGAGTTGTTGTCATGTCCACTCTTCAAGATTTACTCAAACAAACCAATTCTTTAACATACCCTGAACAAAAAATATTGTTAAGCTTTTTGGATGAACAAGTCAAACAACAACAAACAGAGCCCAAAAAAGCCGGTCGTAAATGGCGTAGCATTCGTGGTTCTGCGCCCAACCTGCTGAATGGTGAAGATGCACAAGTATGGATATCTCGTTTCAGAGGTGATGAAATGGATTAAATCCATTTGAACGAGTCGGCCGCATATTTTCAAATTCGTTTCAGGCGAACCTTGTATGAGCGGGCAGCGTGGTGGAGAAATCATTGAAATTAGAAAGATACGTCATGAAATCTCAAAAAAATACGATCATGACTTAAACAAACTGTTGGAGCATTACAAAAAATTGGAAGCGAAATTAAGAGCATCAGGTAAGTACAAATTCTCTGAAGATCGTTAAGAGGAGTGGTGGGTTTTACTCGCAAGCAGAAGTTGCGCGCACCCACCCTAGCTCAGACTCCCTTGCCTCGAATATTATAGCGTTTCCCGATTGCATGAAATAATTAAGTCTATCCATTCGATTAGCGTTTTTTGAAAATCAGTGTCAATCAGTTTCATCATGAAAATCTGCGTTCTATCCGTTTAAATCAATAGAACGCTGATTTAAATGATTAAAATGATTTCAGCTTCGATATCTTGCTAAAGCGAAATTTCCCAAAATCATATCAAAAAATGTATTTAAGCCAATCGGAAAACGCTATAAAAATCATTATTGAACAATTAACCACTCAACTCAATAAGGATGAACTCATATCCTTATCTCGTGTTGTCGTGATTAAACAAGATATACTGCCCACCGTTATAATTTGCGCTTTTGCTGTTAGTCACCTTTAGGTGACTTGAGCTTTTAGACAACTGCTTTAGCTGTTGGCTATTAGAATCAAAAAGCGCAATTCATGACGGTGCCAAGTATAACGAAGGTTTATCGGCAATTAATCAATTTATGCCAGTAGGGGCAATCCCTTGTGGTTGCCCTGTTTTGCTCACCCTACGTTATTTGCTTGAAGAGGGCTGATTTGGATAAATCTTGCCATTGTTAAATCTTCACTTCGATAAACCATTTTGGTTTCATCCGCCCAAAGTCTTTCCTGATATTTGTTTTGAGCGTCTTTTTGGAGTCCAAAACAGATTCTTGTCCGTCTTCTCGCACAAAGACAACCCAATGCCAATAGGGTTTATTCTTTTCTAGGTGCCATTTAATTGAGAGCAATGCACAATTGGGCAATGTGTTCCAGCCTGAAAAGGGGATTGTTTTGTTGTCTACTTGAATACCTAACTGATCTAATAAACGGCGAATAGCGTCTGTTTCCGACCACAATGCGGAATCGTTTGCATAAACACCTATACTATTTGCAACCCTTTTTGCTTTGGCATAAGAAATACCCGCTATCGCTGCCGCGCTGGCAATCGCACACCCAGAAATTTCTTCTTGAACGACTGGTTTCATTTTTAATGCCTCATTAACCGTTATATTAGAGTTATCTTGATCTGCGTAAATCATGACAATCAGTACAATCAGCGTTCTATCAGCTTTTTATCGAATCTGGCGGGGATTCACACCACGAAGCAATCACACACTCACCACACTTCGGCTTACGAGCGAGGCAAGTATAACGCCCATGCAAAATCAGCCAATGATGTGCATCCTTTTTATACTCATCTGGCACACACTTTAACAATTTCTCTTCAACAGCGCGCACCGTTTTACCCGGTGCTAAACCTGTTCGATTAGCCACTCTAAAAATATGGGTATCAACCGCAATAGTCGCTTCACCAAAGGCCGTATTTAAAATGACATTCGCCGTTTTTCGCCCCACCCCGGGCAAGGCTTCCAAAGCAGCGCGTTCAGAGGGCACCGCGCCATCATATTCTTTAAGCAATATTTCACACGTTTTGATAATATTACGCGCTTTAGTATTAAACAAACCAATTGTTTTGATAAATGTCTTGAGCTTTTCTTCCCCCAAAGCCAATATGCCTGAAGCCGTGTTAGCTACTTTAAATAATGAGGGGGTTGCTTTATTAACACTTTTATCAGTTGCCTGTGCTGACAGCATAACCGCTATCAACAATTCAAAAGATGTACTATAATTCAACTCTGTTGTTGGATGAGGATTTTGCGCTTTTAAACGAGCAAAAATCGCATGACGTTGTTGAGTATTCATGTTAGTAAATAAATAACAGGTAGTGATATAATGTGCTGATGTGATTGATAGAATGCTAATAACGCTGATTTTTTTAATCAGTGTTAATCAGGCCATCATCATGATTAATCAGTGTTCTATCTATTAAAAATAAAATGAATCGTTTTGGGCGCATTTCTAAAAAAAGGGTCATCAAGATAAATCGAAAAGGCCCGATTTTCGTTCAAAATTTATTTTGCTTCGGCCAATTGGAGTGCAAAATTTATTTTGCTTTAATTCTATTTTTGTTACAAGTTATTTGCGAAGGCCAAGATTGATAATGACCCTTTTTTTGGGAATGCGCCCATCGTTTTTTATAGGAATTGTCACTCGAACTTCAAGTTTTTAATGTGATTTGCCTTTGCATCAATCACAGATTGAATGTTGAAATAGCTAAGTCATTGATTTCTAATACGCTTAAGTTAAGGAAAAAATAGTTATTTTAAAATCAAGTATTTACAAAAAAATTGAAGTTCGAGTTTTAACTTTTCTCATGGTATTGAAACTGGAGCGATCCTGCACTAGTCGTTTTGTTAGTCTATGTGATATGGAAAATGTCATATTGTCAAATTAACTCATTACAGATACTGAATTTTTAATTATTTTGTAATTAATTTACCCGGAAAATGATAATGAAAGTTCTGCTGAAACAACTCACACGGAAAGGCAAATTCCGTAGAATTTTATATGAACGGCTTACTGAACCATTACATCTGAATGTTCTTTCGCTTTTTGTTGCTTTATTTGGTTCTTTTAGGCAAAAAATTGAATTCGACTTGATTATACGACAACAGAATGCTTTTTGCCTTTTGAAGGCGGCAGAATTTGCGCGATGGAAAAAACTTCACTCAGTCACGGTAATTGAGTTTGGCGTTGCTTCTGGGGCAGGTTTACTCAACATTTGCCATATAGCCAAACAGGTCACGAAAGAAACTGGAGTTCACTTCAATATTTTTGGTTTTGATACCGGTCTAGGATTGCCACCACCACGCGATTATAGAGATCAGCCTGAGATATTTAGTGAAGGCTCTTATCCCATGCTTGATTATGACAAACTGTTAAAGACATTACCTAGTAATGCTAAATTGGTAATTGGAAATGTCGAAAAAACGATTCCTGAGTTTTTGAAAGAGGTTTCTGAAGAAAGTCCAATTGGTTTTATAGCCATAGACGTTGACTATTACTGGTCTGCAAAAGAGTGTTTAAAGATATTGCAAGATGAAAACCCTAAAAAGTATCTGCCTATGACTCTAACTTATCTTGATGACATAGGCTCTGTTACTTCAAATCCTTGGGTAGGAGAACTTCTTGCGGTCAACGAGTTTAATGCAGAAAATGAATGCCGCAAAATTCACCCTTATACGTTCTTACGGACGCAAAGAATATTTAAGCAAACACGATGGATTGACCAAATTTTTGTCATGCACACCTTGGATCATGAGTGGCGTGGTGTAAAAAACCAATCCGAGAAAGTTATTGCGGACAATCCCTATTTATAACTTGCTTTTATATACATGACTTTCCGCTATTTCAAAAAGCGTTAATTTTTATTGTCAGTTGTGTTTCATAGCATCTTATTACTATAAACAAAAAATTGGATTACTGACAAACAAAGTTAACTTTTTTTAAAATGGCGGAAATTCATGTACTAACGGTTTGTTCATTTTTTTTTGAGCCACTTATAATGCTTCTCCATAAGTTGCCTGTAAATTGTCTGTGGGAAACAGAGCAATTTAAAAAGACATTCTCGAATATAGTGATCCTAAATGATTCGTGAAGAAAATCGGCCAGAAAGTGTTTAAAGTCGTGGGAGCAAATTTACAAATCATTTATGATGCCTATATGCCTTTTTTTTGTAAAATGATACAAAGTTTATTGAAACTTGTGGGGTTAAATAACCATCTAGTATTTTTTTAAAAGCAGGAAGTCAAATTTCCTTGGTCGGTTGTTTTGTTTCACGGTTATGCTCACCTGCAAGCGTAAGGTGCGTCTCACGCACCTTCTTCTTATTTCAAAACAGGGATTAATGATGTGTAGAATGTACCCTAAACTGACTGAGTTTAGTGAGTCTAAATGATATTCGTGATACTTGATGATCAAGTTTTTGATGTTATTTTGCTTTACGGTAGTCACAGATTGAGTGTCTTTAAGTTTTAGGCAGAAAAATAATATTTCCTTCTAAATCAACGCTTTACAAAAAAACTTGATCATCGAGTGTCATATAATAATCGTTTTAAATCGTATCACAATCTAGCTGATTTCAAAATCAGCCTCAAACGAAAACATCAACTCAAAGGAGGCCTTAAATATGCCTGAAATGGGAAAATACTCTAAAGCTTATTTAGCCAAAAGTTTCCAAGAATATCCCGCTTGGAAACCCAATTTACAAAATTTACGGCAAGACAAGACAAACGAAAATGGTGCGGATGAACAACGAACAGCATTAGATGACGATGATGTTCTTTATCTCCAAGAAAACTATGTTGTCACCGATGGCATTATAAAAGACGAGAACATTGTCTTTGATGATGTGAACGACGAATGGAAGGCCTTTTGCGAAAAGGTGCTTGAATTTGATCCTCTTGCTTACTTGGTTGAAGACTCAAGCCACTTGACAATGCATTGAAGCATAAAGCTGATAGTTAAGGGCAACCACAAGGGGTTGCCCCTACAAAGACAATATAACGATTATTCACAAGGGGAAACACATTGATGATTGAAACAACGGTATCTAATTTACCATCTATCTTACAACCAGAAGTCCAGCGCCTTTGGGAAGATTATCAAACCAATGCGGGTGCTGACAATCTTGAACACTTGACAGCTTTTCCTCAGATTCTTGACAGTTTACCCAAAGTCTGGGCATCTAGCCTATTTGTGGCGAAAAGCTGTGTGCAACAACCTACTTTGCTCCATGACTTGATTGAAACGGGCGATTTGTTAAAAGTCCCCAATTATGATTCACAATCTCTCACCGAAGTCTTGCAGGATGCCGAAGATGAAATGAGTTTAATGCGTGCCATACGCTTATATCGTCGTCGAGAAATGGTACGCATCGCTTGGCGCGATTTAGCCGGATGGGCCCCCCTAGCAGAAAGCTTAAAATCATTATCCTATTTAGCCGATACCCTGATCGATGCTGCGCTCACTTGGGTTTATCAACGCTTAACCGCTCAATTCGGTACACCCACTGATAGCCAAGGCAACGCGGTGCCCCTAGTCGTGCTTGGGCTCGGTAAATTGGGCGGACAAGAATTGAATTTCTCCTCTGATA
>Ga0233403_10000617_pt1 | contig 16886 bp, 20 predicted proteins | sample Na_oxic_1_MG_FD_179866 | JGI IMG/M metagenome (GOLD analysis project Ga0233403, IMG submission 179866) | Seawater microbial communities from Saanich Inlet, British Columbia, Canada - Na_oxic_1_MG | ecosystem: Environmental > Aquatic > Marine > Inlet | place: Canada: British Columbia | collected...
ACACTATTTTTGAGAGATAAAACAAACTCCAGCGTCTTTTCAAGTTTTTCTACGGAAAGATTATGAATTTCGTATAATAGTCTATTTTCAATTTCAACTTGATTCATTGATTTTATTCTCCTCTGGTTTCCTTTTGGGTTAGCCGGGTAAAATGATGTGTCAGTATAACACACGAAAAAAAGCCCTTTGTCATTATTAGACTTGGGGCTTTTGGTTGAATGCTATCTCAGAAACTCATACGCTCGCAACGTTTGGCGTGTTACGGTTTGTAGATTATTGCCTAGAGTTTTTAGAAGCCGGGAGATTCGAGGAACGGCCTTTTATCAAATCAGCATAGATGAAAATCCATATACCCAAGTAACATAGTAACGCGCCTTCAATAATGAAAGTGCCAAACAATGTTAAATTCCAAGAGGTTGGGTTGATGTCTTTTAACCGCAATTGTCTTATGCTAAACGATTTTAACGTTGACTCCCGGTTGCTTGCTCAACATTTCCAATAAAGGTTTATATTTCAATAAGTCTAGCAAATCTTGAATTTGTTCTTTAGATAATGGATAGACGGTACGTGATTCGATTATATCCTCGTACCTATTCTCCTTCTGGAAATAAAAATCATGTTCTGGCAACCATTTATCTGAGACTGATTCGCGCACAATGGGGATAAGTTGAATATCTATTATTTCTCCAACGACATCAGCATAAAATAATTCATCACTCTCCGGATTTGTGTAGATTTCTCGAAGTTCAATCAATGTGGAAAAGAAATCTTTTAATCGAATTGGCGTGATGGGAACACAAAGAAATCTGTCACTCTGTTCACTACATTCCACAAGTAAGCAGAGATATTGGGTATTGAACTGATCACAAGCTACCAACAATTGGGGGCTATCATAATCAATCAGTGTTTCTTGATGTTGTATAATTCGTCGCATGGTTTTTCTACTAATGTGTCGAATCATTCCCGGTTTGATTGTAGGGCAAGCCAAGCAGGGCGTGCCCTTAAAGTTTTGTCAGTTGCTATTGGCAATGATAATTGTGAGCCTCCATGTAAGATCGTAACAGAATATTTATTAACGATTGATAAGCAATTTTCTGGTTGGCATACCATTCTAGCATATCCGAATCCAAGAATAATTTAATTTCCGTTTTGTTCTGTTGAGGTGCAATGGCTTTGGAAAACATCTCGTCAGTGATTTCAGGCGATTCCTCATCTATTATTATCTCTTCGTCTTTCAAGAGACGTACACGTTGCCAATCGGTTTTATCACTACCGTTCATTTCTAAGCTTTTGAGTTCTTCTGTGGTATATCTAACCATTTTTTCTTTTTTCATTATAAAGTCTCCGTTCTTGTTTACTCGCTTTACGAAGCGAAATAATACGTACTCTTTCCTCTCTGTAAGTATAAACCAACGTGAGTACTACCAGCTCTTTTCCCACTGGTGCAATGTCGACCCATCGTTGTTCGCTGGCATAATTAGATGGTATGGTTAATTTTTCCACTGATTCATAAATTTTATAAGCAATAACAAAGTCTAATCCGTGCTTTTCCAAATTACTTTGCTGTTTATTTTCATCCCACTCATACTCCATAATTTTTCCTCGTTTAAATCAATTCTCAACATTACTTCATTCTTTTTTATATTGGGTAATTAAGTAATCAAGTAATTAAATTTTTTAGGTTAGCCGAGCAAAATAGATGTGTCAGTATAACACACGAAAAAAGGCCCCTTGTCATTATTAAACTTGGGGCTTTTGGTTGAATACTGTCTCAGATATACGCTCGCAACGTATTTTCTAGCAATTGCTAATCATAAATTTGTCCCAATTCATACAGCATTAATTTACCCGGCGTCAGTGGCACGGCTATCCAGCAACCTTTGGGAGTGCTTTGGAAATCAAAATCCCATACTACATTTTTACCTTTGGTAGGCAATTTAATGGTAAACAGTTCACTTTTTTGGAGCAAATCCCAGAGACGCACGGTGTTGTCGCCACTGACTGTGGCTAATTGTTGATTGTCCGGGCTAAAAATGGCACGGATGACGGTGTCTTTATGTCCTTGCAGAATATATTGGTCTAATTCTGGAGAGTGCGGATAGACATTTACCACAAAATAACGTCCGACCATTGCCACTTGTTGGGCGTTAGGGCTTAACGCTGCCCACCATGTTGTTTCTTGGGTAGGTGGATAAGTGCGTACCGGTTTGGCTCTGGTTGCCGATAGTAAATCATGGCTTTTCCAAAGATAAGTTAGGTTGTCATTGGCAGTCAGCACGTAATCGCCGCTCGTATCCCACACTACCGAATTCATATCTGTTTTATAGAGTGGCTTAAATCGTATTTCTTGCGTGTCAAGATTGAACATGCCCATTTGCCCATCATAACTGGCAGTCAATAAGATTTTGTTATCCGGTGAAAACGCCACGGCATTGACACCGGCTTTGTGCTTATTAATTGTAGTCACCGGTATCAATTTATCAGTTTGGACTTGCCACACGGTTGCGCTATTGTCCAAACTTGCCGCCGCCAAATACTTACTATTGGGGCTGAACGCGATACGTTGTATGTCCCGTGCATGAACTTTTTCTTGTTGCCAGATTAATTGTTTGGCGGATAATGAGTAACCTTGCAAGGAGCCATTTTCAAATCCAACCGCTACACTATCACCATCCGGCGCAATAGCAGTCGCGGTAGGTGCGGTGGATAAGTTCAGCGTATATTGATACGGTAACTCAGTATCCCATTGTTTTATCGTACTATCGGTACTACTACTGAAGAGTTTTTTGCCATCGGTGGTGATGCCGGTAACGCTTGCCGTGTGTCCTTGGAATACCCGTAAAGTGATACCGCTTTCCACATCCCATAATCGTAACGTGGAATCGGCACTGCCGGATACTAAATAGCGTCCATCTTCGGTAAATGTTATTCCGAAAACTTTATCTTTATGACCTTTTAGAGAGGCGATACTTTCGCCGGTATCGGTTTTCCACAGGCGCACGGTTTCATCATCGCTACTGGTAGCGAGTAATTGGCCATTAGGACTGAAAATAACCTCTTGCACATTATCGGTATGGGCTTTCAATTGATGTTGCGTTTGTCCATCGTTAAGTTGCCACAAGCGAACGGTATCATCATAAGAGGCACTAGCCAATAGTTCACCATTAGGACTAAACGCAAGTCCGGCAATTGTGTCTTTATGGCCGGGCAATGTTGATTGTTTTTGTCCGGTAGATACATTCCACACCGTAACAACTTTATCTTTACCACCACTGGCTAATAAATCACCGGTAGAATTAATTGCCAATGCCCATACTGCACCATCCGTTTGCCACGGCTTTTCGATGGGTTTGTGGCTGGCAAGTGACCATCGAAGAATTTTTTTATCGTCGCCGGCAGTGGCAAACCATTCACCATTAGGAGCAAATGCCACAGCTTTCAAAGATGTTTTAGCATCATGTCCGACAAAACGTTGCAATAATGCCCCGGTCTTCACATCAAACGCCACCACTGTCCCTCTTTCCCCGACAGCCACTAATTTTTGTTTATCCGGACTAAGAGCAACGGCATATAAAATTGCTTTGGCTCCCTTATATGCTCGTTGTGGTTCACCACTTATTATGGTAATAAAACGGGCCAGTAAATTACGAGCATTGCGTGATGACGCAGTTACACTTGGGTCTAATTCATAAGTGTGGTCTAAAGTTTGTTGAGCACCTGCATAGTTTTCTTCTTGGGTAAGCAAGGCTGCATGCCTACGATAAGATTCAAATAGACTTTCAGTACGTATTTGTTCTGAACGTTCAGCTTGTTGTTGGGCTAATTGTGCATTGTAGCGTTCCCACAAACCCCAACCGGCAAATGCCGTAATGCCTAAAATGCCAGCAATGGCTATTCTTGTTCGTTGTTGAGGTTGCTTCAGTTTAGCTTGCTGCGCTAATTCACGTTTTTGAGTTTCTTTGGTTTGTTGTTCTTCTAACTCTTGTGCATCTTTACTTTTTTGTAAAAATTTCCATGCGAGGTTAAAATTTTGTCCATACCGATTTGTCCATTCCTTTAATTGCTTTTTTTCAGGATATAAATGTTGAAACTTTTCAACCCAATATAAGGCATTATCTAAATCACGTTTATGCCACAATTCTCCTTTTTTTGCCTTCCGGCGTTGAGCAGCACTTTCCCAGTGCCGATAAAATACTGCCCTTTCTGCTTCATCACTGGCCCATTCTCTTAGGCGTTTCCATTGGCGAATAACACTCTCGTGGGTAATGTCTATCTCATCGTCAGCTCGTAAATAGTCACCAGACGACAGCTTATTTCGTGAAGATAGAAGTTTATTTTCTTCAGTCCGAAATCTATCAACTATATCGGAAACTACTTGCCATTGAACATTGGCCAAATTTGCTACATCTCCTAATTTAACCGGATGACGTGTGTATTTTCCTTTTTCATCACGTTTACAAACACGACGAAATAAGATTTCCACCGTTTTTTTGTCATCATCTGAAAAGTCAGTGTATGTTCTTTCAGCGTTTTGTGTTAGAATGGTTGTTAAATCGCCTCCTAAATCAGTATATTGTTCCAAAGTCAATTTTTTTGTAGTAGCATTGACTTTCAACCACATTTGTACCAGCGCATATTGCAAGAGCAGCAATTGATCGAAACGATTAACATCAACCATTTTTCCTACGTCATAAAGCAACTGTGTCACTAGGTTAGCTTCAACTTCTCCATCACAGACTCTTGCTGGTAACTCAATCGTCTCTTTCAATTGATTGCGTGTTAAATGAGGAACTTGAAAAAAACCTCGATTAATGGCTTCAATTAAGCTTTCATATTCCACACAGTCATCCAAAAATTCTGAACGCATGGTGATAACCACATATACTTTAGAATTTGCATGTTGGCAACTGATGAGTAACGATTGAATAAAATCTTCTACCTCTTGTGGTTCGGAAGAATAACGAAATAGTTCTTCAAATTGATCAACCAAAATCAATAGGTTGTGGTTTTCTGGCAAGATTTCTTCTAATTTTTTATAGAAATTTTCTATATCACCAGTAAGAACTGCTTGCAAGTGAGACACAGCACCTTCAGGCTTTACTTTGTCGTAATAGGATAGATATTCCTTTCGCAAAGCCAGCCTTTCAGGGTTTTTAGTATCTTTTAAAAATGCACTTGCCAAGTTGAAAAACGGATTGCTTCCTGGTCGCATATTGGCTACTCGCCAATGTTCTCTTCCACCAACACCGATAATTCTTAGGCGAGCGAGTAAACCAGCACGTACTAGTGAAGATTTACCACTCCCAGAATCACCTATAACAGCAATAAAGTGATGGTAATCTAGTTTTGCAGTGAGTTGAGTAATAAGTTCGTCACGTCCAAAGAAAAGATAACTTTCCTCTTGTTTAAATGGACGCAATCCTGGATAAGGAAAATCAGTCATTCTTCAGAATTTTGATAATGGTAGATAAACAATTTTTTGGGGGATGAAGATATTCTATCCAATATGTATTACTTGTTAATCTAAAATTTAAAGGTTTTGGCTGTGAACTACACACTAAAATATGCTTATGCTCAATACGCCGAATTACACTTCTTTGATAAGTTATTCTTAAATGTTCTACCAACCAACTTAAAGGGGCTTTATCGTAAATTAAAAGAACAGTATTACACAATAATAAATTGTGTATGAAGTCTTCATACATTATTGTCGAAGAATTATTGGAAGTATCATTAGGAGAAAAATATTTGATATCATGTTTTCTCAGTATTTGGATAAACTCAGTAGCTAACTCAAAATCTTCCATTGCAGCATCAATAAATATTAATTTATCTTTCCACTCAGATAAATCTATATCCGGTTTATCTGTTCTTTTTGCTTCTAAGTTTGTTTTTGAGCTAGAATTTAATTCATTTCTAGTAAATTTAGCCAGAATTTCTTCTCGTTTAATATTGCTTTTTATATTGTAATTTTGAACATTTAATTTTTTGACTTCTCCATTTGTCAAATACGCCACCAATTGTTCTATTGCAGCAAGTAACGAATTTCTTCGATATGGATCATCATTAAATGTGGCAAGTATTTCTTCATAGGCATAAAAGGGTACATAAGGAATTTCAACATTTCCCCAATACTCATTTTGTTTTTTCTGAGAAAGCTGTAATAAATTAAAAAACTTAGATTTAGCATATTCTTTTGTTACTTTAAGTTTTTCTTCTTCACTGTATTCAATCCGAGTTAAAACCGGAAAAATACGACATTTATCTTTTAAACGAGTAACATCAGTTTGCCAACAGTCATTCACCGAATTAGCAACCCCAGCTGCCCCTAAAATACTTTGATCATTTGCGGTAAAAAAAACCGCTAAAATATCTGGCATTTGCACAGTACAGATTCCAGAAGTATCGCTTATACCAGTCCGGCTATCTATTAGAATATAATCATATTCATTACGCATTTCTTTTCTTACATAGTTAAGAAATACTCCACCTCCAAAACGTTCATAAAAATTTTGCCAATTAAAAGAGTTTACTCGTTCAGCATAATCTGCGTTTTGCTTACCAGCCGGAACAAAATCTATAAACCCTTCTTTTGGAAAATCCCATTCTAGTGATACAGTATAATGTGCAAGACTAGCAAACGGCTTATACCAATTTTCGTCATCTTCTTCTGAAGGTGTTAATGCTTTATCTATGAAATTTAATAAAAAATCAATAACCCCTTCCGTATAATTCAAACTTTTATCTAAAAGAAATGGATGAAAATACCGGTGAAGTCCCGGTGCTTCTAAATCCCAATCAACTACTAATACTCGCTTACCATTGCTGGCTAAAATCCAAGCAACATTTGCTAATATCATTGAACGTCCAACACCTCCCTTATAGGAGTAGAATGTGATTATTTCGCCCATAGTAGATAAAAAATATTATTCCCTAGTTGCATTTATATTTATTTGTGGCCGGATTTTAGGCCCGTATCCATTTGCTTCACGTTTTACTGGAGACAACATTGTTAAATTTTGCTTTATCCTTTTTATAGCGTCACTAATTGCATTCTCCAATTCAGTTCTTGATTCGATTTGATCATTAAAAATATCAGGAGTTCTCGACAGATATCTATTTCTAAATACGTGACTCAACACAGTTTGTAGTTTTGTATATTGATTTTTGGTTTCATCATCTTCAGAATTAAACGAAACTAAGATAGTGCAATGAAAATGGTTATAACAACCCCGTTCATATTCTTGCATAATATCCTTATACTGCGACAAACAAAGGCTCCAAGGATCAACAATAATAATAACAATGTTGTTTTTTTTCATTGCATTCTTGATCATTTGAGTAAGATTCTCATCCCACTTAAATACTTCGTGAACTAAATTATTAAAACGATTCGAGATTACGGTTTGAGTTATTTTTACTATCGTATATTTTTCAGAAGGCAAATATGGTTTCCAAAACATTGCCCATTCTTTTCTGTCTTCATCTAGTGTTTTACCATCATAATAAGACTCTAAATTTTTTCTTATGTCATCTTTAAATTCATTTGCGTGTCCGGCAAGATAGACAAACTTTGTGTACTCAGGGCCATTATGATTATAAATATTTTTTTGGCTACCCGGTTTTCTTTTGATTTCAAAAGCATTTTCTTGCTCTTTTATTCTAATTGAATCAGCTAGAACCGGTAATGAAAATGCTTTAGCATTTTGGATAATACGTTTTCTTAGATGATCAAGAATATTACGATATTGTAATTTATACCCTTTACATTTCCGTCTTGTAACAATATACCTCAATCCCTCTTTCCGGTATAAAGCCCCACAATCATCATTGTCAAATTGTATGCTAGAAACACATGTAGGCAGCTCTTCTTTATCTTCATTTGGTATTATCCATAAGATAGGAATTATCACCGCCGGTTTTTCTTCACAATCCCGATTATTTTTAATATATTGATCAATACGTGCCGAAAAATATGCCCATTCCTGACCACAATATTCCCTTGTAAAGTATGTGGGAGAATAATTGCAAATCATAACTTTGGCCATACTAAGTGATGTGTTCAAATCTTTTTCCCAAAGTTCTCCGGTTTGGATAGATTCTGAATCACGAAAACAAATTTTTTCCTTTTCTATTAAAGATGTGTGTTTGTGAATTTCTTCAACTAAGTCTTTATAAAATTTCTTTAAATATGGATCCCAATCTTCTCTAGCATAACTAAAAAATGACAAATATGACATTTATTTCCTCATCTTTTGTATTTTGATGTAAAGTAAATACAAAGACTAGCGATACTCATCCTTCAATATCAGTAATATCTTCTACTTCTGCTATAATAGCAAGCATCTTGGTGTAATTTTTCAATTGAACTTGAAGTTGAGATAATTCTTCTCTGAACTTCTGGCGAGAATCTTCTTGTTCAAAGCCCCCTTCAAGTTTTAACTTATGCCATTTAGCAGTAAATGGCCTAACAACTTGATTTAAAATAACTATAGCAATTTTGGCAAACTCAATGCAATCGCTTTTATTACTTTTAATAACGTCTCTAGTAATTTCAAATAGAGAATGAATGCTATTCAAAGCAGTTTCTTCGTCCCCATGATCAGGAGCCAACCCTTGAGTTGAAACTCTAGTTAAAAGCTCAATATATAATTCCCAAGCAGCATTTTTATCCGCTGTGTTAGGAGTCCACTCTATCTCCAAAAATGGTGCCTTTATTCTAAAGCCACTCATGTGAGATTTTTTAAACAAATTTCCCAATATCATAGTTTTATAATTAACATCAATAATTTAAAAGAGGATAAAAAATCTCGGTGAGGTGTTCCAATAGGTACATTTTGTGGCGGGTGAATCGGTAACACTTGCCATACTGACAAACCACAGTCTTTCAGAAAATCGACAAACCGGTAAGCCTGTCTGCCCATCGTACCATTACCCAATGTCGATGGTAAGGAAGTAATATGCAATAAAATACCAGCTCGGCGTTTGTCAAGTAAATTAATTGTGGCCATAGTAATCCAAAATTTGTATTCTTAGTTTTACATTATAAATAATCGTTTAATCATTTACGGTAAATGGTTTTACCAAACGTAGACTATGGAGCAGTAGAACGAATCCCATCATAATCGTATTATTAGATTTAGCAATAAGTATTTAGGTTAATTTCACTCTCTCACAAACAACCACACTGTACACAAGTAAATTGACAAATGCAACCCGCCAATCTTTAGGCAAAATTTCTTTGCTTATCTATATATGTAACACAGTGCTTGGGTTAATTGGCCCTCTCACAATTGGTCGCACTATACCCAAGTCAACTGACAAACGCAACCCGCAAATTTAAGGGTAAAATTTTCTGTGGCCCGTTATAATTTTAACAGATAGTGCTTGGATTAATTAGAAGCCATCATCGCTACGATAGTTTTGGTTGGAATAAAAAGCGTGAGAGATTGGGCGTTTAATTCGTGAAAGCCGTATTGAAAGTAAAACTTTTTGGCTCTCTCATGTTTAGCATCAACTACCAAACCGAATATCCCAATTTTTTTAGAAAGTTTGACACACCGTTTGAAAGCATCCATAACGAGCCATTCACCTAGCCCCTTTCTCTGTGCCGATTTATCGACAGCAAGTCGAATTAATCGTGCAATTGGAATGGGATAGATACTTACGCATAGCCATTTTAGCCTTTTCAGTTGGTTCCGGTGGATTGTCGAGTAGTGAAAACGATCACGTTCTTCATTGGATAGCTTCAAAGTTTCATATTCTGAAATCACTTGTTTAGCATTATCATAAGCAAGATTAGTAAGATAAGTGTTAACGGACATCATCCTCAATTGTGCCGCTTGGATAATGACTTCTTTTAATTCTTCAGTCATTTTTAGATTAATGCTTGCCAGCGGGTTATGGGATATTGTACTCATAGTTTATTTCCAAGCAGTTGTTTGGTAAATTGAACTTATATTCAGATCACAAAATCGTCGCCTTGCCCGGAGGCGGTGCCCCGTCTTTAACTAATACACACAACGCCTTTAAATGATCAACGATAATATGTTTGCTTTTCCTAATTAATTGAAGTGGTAAATTGTTATTAGTAATAAAGTTGTCAATTCTTTTAAGCACGGCACGATAGCTATGGATATCGAAAACCGAATCCGCTCCTTGTAAAATCATGGCGGTGCGCTCGGTACCAATAACCGTTTCAACAAAAGGATCGGCCATCAATTCTATCATATTGGTTTGGGGGTTGAGAGTGCAATGAAAAGTAGATTAGCGAATTTTGCCAAACTATAAATGCTGCTGGCATTTCAAATAAGCTTAAATCGCTAGCATCGTTGCCTACCGATTCGCGGTCAAAATGTCTAAAGCAATCTTGGACCAAAACGAATTTATTGCCCTCACGATTTTTGACATTGGCTAAAGAGGTTTCTATCTGTCCAAGCCCGGCACTCATCACAAAGGACTTATGTACAGATGGATGTAATAAAGGTGCCGGCGGCAACAGACGAAAATCGTTTTGCTGATAATAGGTTATAATGGTTTACCACCTTTTATGAAAAAAAGATTAACATCAATCACCATGCCACGTCTCAACAATTCGCTCATTTTGGCCATCCTGACAGTGCCGATTCTGTTAATTTCCTCTTCATCAGTTTCATAAATTTCTGCATAGAATTCAGCAGATTTGTTCAATTGTTGTTGATTTTCTAATTGTTCGGATAAGTGCTTAATGGTGGCACGGATGGCCTCATTTTTATTTTTAAAGCCATACTCCAAAAACTGAATTTGGGACTTATCAAGAGTGAGTTAATTCAATGGTAGTCATGATTTTCTCCGAAAGTTTTGTTCTAATTGTCCAGCTAAAGAATTTATTGAAACAATTTTACTCTGACCCCAATTATTTGACCCCAATTATTTGATTTGCCAATTATTTGTTTGTTTGAACAATTTTACTCTAACCCCAATTATTCACCAATTATTCATTTGACCCCAATTATTCATTATTTCTAATTCTACTTTGTCATATTCACGCAAAGCCGCTAAGAACGCTAAGTAAGTCTTGAAAACTTTGCGTCTTTGCGTGAGATAAAAAATAAATGTGACAAACTAGAACTAATTACAATAATCTTTCATCAATAGGTAATTCGGGAATTCTTGACCATTCATCCCATGAAGCAAAGTAGTTTCTGAGTTTTTTAAACCCGGCTTCCTTTAGTGCAACATAAGTATTGGAAGCTCTCGCACCCTTGAAACAGTAAATAATGATATCACTATCAGGGTAAATACCTTGTTCTGCACATATTTTTTGAATCTGTTCTGTTGATTTGAAAGCGGGTATTGTAAGAGAACGATCCATAAAATCATACCATTCAATCCATTTTGCACCGGGGATGCGACCTTTTCTAGGCGCAAAATCAATTCCATAAGGTGATGAGCTTTCACCAATCCATTCTGATTTATCTCGGACATCAAGCAACTTTACTGAGGAGCCAGATAATACAGCCACTACATCATCTTTTGTTGCCATAATGCTAGTTTGAGGATTCACCGAGAAATTTGATGGTTCAGGAGTGATCACACTTTGTTCCAATGAAAAACCCGCCTCAATCCAACTTGTGAGTCCACCATCTAAAATACCTACGTTGGGATGCCCCAAATATTTAAGCAACCAATAACCTCTGCATGAACCACCATAGCGATTATCTAAACTGTCTTCGTAAACAATTACCGTTTTATCATTAGTTACACCGGCATTGGAAAAAAGTTTAGTGAATTCTTGGTATAATTCAGATAAACCATTTTCTGTACTTCTACTCAAGTAGTAAAAAACGTTGGGTACGTTGGCCGCACCTTGAATATGCTGTTTTTTATAGGGTTCTTCATCGCGTATATCAATTAACACGACTGAATCTTTTGAAATTAGCTCTTTTACTTCATTGGGTGTATGAAGTATTTTCTCGTTTGGCATTGTAATTTATTCTCAATCTTGATTAATATTTAGATGTAAGAGTCCCCTCCAGTAAAGTCAAATTGCTAATATTCTAACTCCTTTGTTTTCAACAATGTAAATATTAACATTCTCTAATATACCGATATTTTTCGACTTTTCGGAGGGACTCATGTAATTTATCATTACTTGGTATCTTATTAAAATTTAGAGGTAAATAAAAATGTAGGGTGGGTAGGAACGCAGTGGAAACCCACTGTTAAGTATGGTGGATTTCTGGCTCAACGTTTATCAATCACTTAAATAGTTTATGATGAATAGTTTTGCCAAGCGCAGACTATGGAGCAGTAGAGCGAATCCCATCATAATTGTGTTATTAATAGTTAGCAATAAGTATTTATGTTAATAGGCCCTCTCCCGCAACAATCACACTGTACACAAGTAAATTGACAAATGCAACCCGCCAATCTTTAGGCGAAATTGTAACACAGTGCTTGGGTTAATTGGCCCTCTCACAATTGGTTGCACCGTACACAAGTCAACTGACAAATGCTAATAAATGTTTGATTATATATAACGATGAACCATCCAGCGTGAGAATTTTATATTATTAACAATTGTTTAAATATTTGTTATTGAGCCTTAAAATTTGCGGTTTTCAAATGAGGGCCAATATAACATATCGTCATTCGATAGCTATCCTTAAGTTGTCGGGCAAGTGCCTGGATTTCACGATCCACTAGAGCATCTTCCAACCATTCCTGATAACCATAATCCTCCGTCAGATCAATGTCATAAAAATATTTATCAGTCCTTATTGTCCTTTTGCAAATATGCTTGCCATTAATTTCCTCATCAATCAAATCAGCAACCGCTTCCATCATGTCAGTCAACCATGCTCTGGCGACTTCTATTGTTGGGGCGGTGGTAATAGAAAGATCATTAAAAACCAGTTCCGCTTCCATTATTTCCCCTTTTTGGTATTGCGACGTTTACGACGATGTGATGCTAAAGCCGCCAGATTGCGGACAGATTCATCAAAAAAACCGGCGGGCCAATTATCAATACGCCCTTCTGCATTGATTTTTGGTGTCTGCAACTGAATTTTGCCGTCTTCATCACGATCAAAGTAATGGAAACTAGTTTGCGTCGGCTTAATAAGTCCTTCAAAAACCGCCAGCCGTATCCCGTCAAGTACATGGTCACTATGCGTTTCGACAATAACCTGAGTTCCGGCCGCCGCTACTTGTGCCATCAGTTTGCCCATGAGCGTTTGTCCTTTCGGGTGTAAATGCGCTTCCGGATTTTCCAGCAGGATTAAACCGTTTTTGGGAAGTGATAATAATGCCACAATAATGGGCAAAGTATAACTCAAACCAAAGCCAACATTGGTTGGTCTAAATGGTGGAGAAAGGCCCTCTCTGCCTTTAAATGAAAAATTTACCGTACCAATATTTTTCTTTTCGTACTCAGGGTGGCAAATAATTTCCGATCATTAACTCAATGAAACGTTCTTTAATTTCCACTCGATGTTTGAATAAAGTATTAATCTGTTTATTATTACATTTGGAAAGTTCAACTGCCCACGTTTCAAATAATCCTCTATTGATAGGTAGGGTTCGATACTGACGTTTTTTATAACGTTTACGAAAGGCTTGAGTACCAAAAATTTTGCGGGCGGCTCGCATAGATTTATAAAAATCCAGTTGAAGCTTTTTAAAAAGTTGCGGTGATGCCTGATTAAGATGTACCAATTGTTTGCGACAAAAAACCGTCCATGTCACGCAACTTATCATAACGTTCTATGGGTTCCATAACAAAAGCCAAGTAGCGCAAAATACATTCATGGTCAGTCATACGATCATCAATAATGTCATAATTTGTAGCCCTTTTGAAAGGTGTACTATCAGCTAATTTTAAAAAAAAATCAACTGATGCCCCTTGATAAAGCGCATGACGAATTTCTTGAGCCGAAAGTGGTAAACCGCTGGTATTAATACGCTTAAAAATGGTATGAGTGACCTCTTTAGGTGCGCTTGGTCGAATAACATGAATCACAAATTCGGTTTCTAAAATTCGCCTTTGCATATTGCGTGGCAACTGCGAAAAACGCATGGCATTAAATTGATTAAGAAACTCAAAATTGCTTAGGACAAAGGCTTGTTGATGGATAAAACCATACAAGGTATGCAAGCGTTGCTGCCCATCCACAATAATCCAATCATCTTTGGTATCGGCGGCAGTGTAAAAAGCTGGAATAGGAATGCGTAACAACAAAGACTCAATCAAACGACTTTTTTGTGTAACATCCCAAATGCCGGCTTTACGCTGAAAACCCGGCTGCAAATCAATTTCACGACGCTGAATACGATTCATTAGGAGATCAACCGTATGATGCCGAGTTGTCATCTCAACATCTGAAGGATTAAAAGGTGTCGTGATTTCAGTCAGATTATTCTCGGCATTTTTTTCAGCTTCGATACCAGTCGCATAACCATCAGAAGAAAATTCTTCTTTGACATTTATTTGTTGAGTCATTCAATTTGAAAAATGGTAGTTATCCAAAACGTAAGTCCTTGTTTATACTGAATACAAAATTTATACTAAACTAAACCTAACCTGTTTGGCTATATTAAGTACTGAAGCACAAGTTTTCTAGCATTATAAACAAATAATAATGTAGGGTGGGTAACGTCGTTGCCCACCTTAGGCAAATCGCAAAAAATAATATACCAGTCAGGGGCAACCACAAGGGATTGCCCCTACAATATTCAATCAACGTAGGGGCAATCCTTTATGGTTGCCCAGTGGTATATTATTTTTTTCTAGTTACCTTAAGCTTCAGTACTTATATTTACAGTGCTTTGACAATTTCCAAAGTTAAGCCGGTAATGCTGGCTATTTCTTCTTCGGTTAACTTACCGTATGCCTTAAAATTGCGAGCGGTTTCCTTTATTCCTTCATCCTTGCCATCTTTCCATCCCTTTTCCTTACCATCTTTGAAAAACTGCATCGCAGCTTCCTCATGATTGTGTTCTTCCTTCATACGCGCCCGCTCTTCCGGCGTGATTTTATCTTTCTCAATCACTTCAAAAAGTGCTTGAATTGAGGGATTGGTATACTCATCCTCATTCACTTTCTTGTCTAAGCTATCATCAATCGCCAGCATCCATTCGCGGCAGGTTTCCGGTGTATCCGCATGAGCCGAGTCACTGGTAAAAACAAAAATGAGCTTATGTTTACGCTGATAAACCTTATCAAGCAATCTACCCGTCGTGAAATCTCTGGCTTCAAAATCATGCACCACAAGCCCGCTATCCGGACTTGGCGTTTTTTTGCCGGTAAAAAAGACTAAAGTGATAACAGTTACTGGAAAACTGTAATTATCAGAACTGGCAATGGTTTCTACCATCGCACTACATTGATAATATAAAAAACGTTCGTAAGTATCTGAATAATGGGCATGTTGTACCTCGACAATCACCCGATTTTTTTTATCTTCAGCAAATAAGTCAAATCTGGTAGCAACTTTGCCCACCGATGGAACAAAAACTTTGTCATGTTCCACCTCATCAATTTCCAATTGGATGCCAAGAAAATCTTTGACTAACGCGGTGAAAAGGGGCGGGTGACTAAAGGCTTTTTTGAAAATGACATCATAACGTAAAGGAGCGACTTGTTTCATCGTGTTGGTTTCTATAGGTTTGAGGTTTGAATAGGATTTAACGATCTGAGTATGATGATATAGTGATCCTAAATAGATTTGTAAATAAAACGTTACGTTTGGTGTTGCAAACACCAAACAGCGATTCCACAAATCCTTTAGGATCACTATAGCACCAAGAACACCAAAGTTGCACACACATTTTACAGTGCTTTGACAATTTCCAAAGTTAAGCCGGTAATGCTGGCTATTTCTTCTTCGGTTAACTTACCGTATGCCTTAAAATTGCGAGCGGTTTCCTTTATTCCCTTTTCCTTACCATCTTTGAAAAACTGCATCGCAGCTTCCTCATGATTGTGCTCTTCCTTCATACGCGCCCGCTCTTCCGGCGTGATTTTATCTTTCTCAATCACTTCAAAAAGTGCTTGAATTGAGGGATTGGTATACTCATCCTCATTCACTTTCTTGTCTAAGCTATCATCAATCGCCAGCATCCATTCGCGGCAGGTTTCCGGTGTATCCGCATGAGCCGAGTCACTGGTAAAAACAAAAATGAGCTTATGTTTACGCTGATAAACCTTATCAAGCAATCTACCCGTCGTGAAATCTCTGGCTTCAAAATCATGCACCACAAGCCCGCTATCCGGACTTGGCGTTTTTTTGCCGGTAAAAAAGACTAAAGTGATAACAGTTACTGGAAAACTGTAATTATCAGAACTGGCAATGGTTTCTACCATCGCACTACATTGATAATATAAAAAACGTTCGTAAGTATCTGAATAATGGGCATGTTGTACCTCGATAATCACCCGATTTTTTTTATCTTCAGCAAATAAGTCAAATCTGGTAGCAACGGAGCCCACCGATGGAACAAAAGCTTTGTCATGTTCCACCTCATCAATTTCCAATTGGATGCCAACAAAATCTTTGACTAACGCGGTGAAAAGGGGCGGGTGACTAAAGGCTTTTTTGAAAATGACATCGTAACGTAAAGGAGCTACTTGTTTCATCGTGTTGGTTTCGATAGGTTTGAGGTTTGAATAGGATTTTTTTTGCTGTGATTTAGTTGGAGTCCAAACCGAGAGAATTTGGCATTTAGTTGGAGCCCAAAAAGTAATAAAACTTTTTTTGATTGTACTTATACTTAGCGCGGTCATAAACTGAACTTTTTGCCGATGTAAAAAATACTATTTCTTGAAGAAATAGTATTTTTAGAAAAGTTAAATTTATGATCATGTGCAGTATAGTATAGAGTAAGTATTTAGGTTAATTTCCATT
>Ga0233403_10000618_pt1 | contig 16876 bp, 12 predicted proteins | sample Na_oxic_1_MG_FD_179866 | JGI IMG/M metagenome (GOLD analysis project Ga0233403, IMG submission 179866) | Seawater microbial communities from Saanich Inlet, British Columbia, Canada - Na_oxic_1_MG | ecosystem: Environmental > Aquatic > Marine > Inlet | place: Canada: British Columbia | collected...
TACTAATCAATAGGTTAAATTTTTTATTCGGAAGCTCTTATACTGAACCTATAAAATCTTCACCTTCTGGCATGTATTGTAACCTATTAAATCTTAAAGTGCTACGGCTTTTTCTGTCAGGCACTAGGTATGAGAATTAAATAAAACCCGATACTCAAACCTGACCAGTTTTTAAAACCGGTCAGGTTTAGCAATTTATTGGAAGTGATTAAATCCTCATTCCTTCCTTCCTTCCTTAGTTTTCATACTGATTTTGCATGCTCATTTGAAGAATACCAGCCATTTCATAGTCAGGATAAATTTTCAGCATAGCAGCAATCGCATCTTCAGCAGTTTCTTCCGCTTCTACCACCTCACTGAACTTTTCAAGATATTCAATGGTAGAATCAACACATGCTGGATCATTGTCAAGCGTTGCTGGATACTTATGCCCTGGAATGACATATTTAGGATTCATCTCTTTAATTTGATTAAGACTATTAATCCATCCACTTCGAGATTCTGCATTGGTTTCCACATTCCAAGCATGTACACCACAATAAAGCAAATCACTTGCTATCAGAGTCTCAAGCGAAGGCACATAAACAGCCGTGCTATTTTCCGTATCGCCTTGTGCAAACAACTTAATCTCAATACTTTCACCATCTAGCTCCAAAGAGCCATCTAGCACCTCGGGTACCGTTAGATCATCGCTCAATCCAAACTGTTCCTGCCAGCTAGGAATCCTTTGGTTAATACTGTCAACAACTTCTGTGGTTGAATAGACTGGTGTATTGGGATATTGCTCCAATAGGGCTTCAAGACCTACAAAGTGGTCTGGATGTGCATGGGTAATCCAGATAGCATTGAGTTTTTTGCCTGAATCTTCAATCATCTTAACCACATCTTGGGCATTTTCAGCGGAAAATTGTGTATCCACTAAAATCGCTTCTTCTGTTCCTTCAATTAAGGTTGAAGTGACGAAACCATTAGGGTCTGCTACATACACAGTCGTTTTTAATTGAGAAGAAGTATCTTCTTCTCCAGAGTCTCCTGCATCTTCACCAGAGTCTCCTGAGTCTCCTGCATCTTCACCAGAGTCTTCAGAATCAGAATCTCCGGCATCTTCACCAGATTCTCCTTCATCACTCGGATAACTACCAGCAAGGCTAGCCGCTAAAATGCCAGGCAAGGTATCATAATCAGGATACTTAGCTTGTATAGCAGCCTGTGCTTCTTCCTTTGTGGCACTTTCACTCACAATGCGAGTGTAGGTTTTTATGTAGTCGAGTGTTTCATCAAATACCTCTGGTCCACGATCCGCTTGAAATGCTGATGCAGCATGCCCTGTGATAACCTGTTTCGGCTTCTTCGCTTTCAGTTTCTCAATGACATTTAACCAATTTTGGTAAAGCGGTCCATCCACAGTCATTACTGAGTGACCACCGCGAGTCGCTATATCAGCAGAAAATAGGGTCTGGGTTGAGTGAATATACAAAGCTGTGTAACTTTGCATACCATCAACTTTGCTAAATGGCATAATTTCAACACATTGACCTTCTATGACTAAATAGTCTCGTTCATAGGGCTCAGGAACAATGAAATCACTCGGTGCATCATCCCCAAATTGGTTTTGTGTTTCGATCAGGTTAGTCTCCCCTAGCAACCGGATATCTTCAATAACGTCCATAGTCGCGTAAACCGGTGTTCCAGGGAATTTATCCAAAATGGCTTGGATACCCATACTGCGATTGGGATGGGCATGGCTGATAAAGATTTTTTTGAGCTGTTTACCCGATTTTTCAATCCAATCAGCGACCTTTTTGCCTTCACTGAGTCTGTTTTGTGCACCGACCAAAATGGCTTCATCTTTGCCTTGAATGAGCAGGGATGACACAGAAGTGCCTGTTTCACCAGACCAATAGACATCCACTTTTAATGGAGAATTGGTCTTTTCTTTGACATTGTTGCCTAAGACGCTCTGACACCGTTTATCTTGAGCAGTTTTATAAAATTCAGTCAGTTGTCCTTTGTTAAGGAAAGCGTGAACCACGGGATATCCAAACCGTTGTTCTAAAGCCAAGTACATGTCAATTTGCAGCCCTTGATCGAAGTAGGTATTATATTCATCAGGACTGAATAGAATACCATCAAATACTATAGGGAATTGAGAAATATCCTTGATGGTATTTTTCTTGAGGGTTTTGGCTGTAACCTTATCCAGATTAGTCAAAACTTCTTCCTCAGTCTTAAAGGCATGCAGAACTTCTTTCCCATTCTCATCTTGACCCCAGACAACGTGGGCTGTTATCTCGCCACCGGCTTTAAAAACCGTGACATACTGGTCACGTTCAAAGGGAACCCCCTCATAAATGCCTGACATTTCTGGTAGATTATCCACATTATCGGCATGTAGGGTTAGCCTTGAATCAGGTCTTTTAAAGGTTTGTGGTGTGGGTTCAAATGATTCATCACGCGGACCGGCTGGCACTAAACCTATTTCTGCTTCATACTCTTCATACATGGCGAGCATTTTTGCCTTTTTTTCGGGTTCTTGGGCTGATAAGTCATTTTGTTCAGCTGGATCAGTGGTGAGATTGAAAAGTTTCCAAGTACCATCTCCCCAAGGGGCCACTTGGGTTACGATTTTATAATCGCCTAAATACAATGATTTATTGTCATTTGGCTTACCTTTGACTTCAAAGGCGATTGGTTCATTGTCACGATAGATGTCTGTCTGCCAGCCTTCCCAAATAGGACGCATGGATTTACCATCCATTGGGAATACAAAACGACCTTTGTAGTTGATACCCGGATGCTCAACGTCGGCGTAATCTAAAATCGTTGGGGTCAGATCAAGTACTGAGATAAAGGCATGATTGATGTTTTGTTTGTTGAGGTTAAGTTTGGGATAATGAACAAAAAAAGCAGCCCGTGTACCGCCTTCGGTTTGAGTCGCTTTTTCGCCCCAGAATGGGGTCATGCCAAGTTGTGTCCATCCAGGGGTAAGGGTAAGCCACGAGAGCGGACCGCCTAAATTGTCCAGGTTATCATTATCAACCCCAATTTCTTCAAACCACTTGATCATAAATGGCAGAGTATCTTTGTCATGAGCATCACCACCATTATCAGAAAAAAAGATTATTATGGTGTTCTTATATTCCCCAAGTTCTTTGAGTTTATCAATAATTCTCTGGACCTGTTCATCCACATATTTTAACATACCAGCATAAACTGCCCGTTCAGTCGCTTCTTGCAGTTGTTCTTCTTCAGTCAGAAACTCCCATCTATCCACAGTGATTATTTTGGTTTCATCATCAGGATCGAGTATTGCTGGCCAAGTAGGAGGCGTTTCAATATCGGCTGTGATAATACCCATCTCCTTCATGTTTTGAAAGCGATCTTTCTGTAATTCATCCCAACCTTTCATGTACAGGTCAATGTTTTCCTGAGTTATGTACTCTTTAGGTACTTGAAGGGGGTAATGAGGTGCGGTATAGGAAACAAACGCAAAAAATGGTTTGCCATCCTCCTTATCTTCCTCAACATACTCAAGCACTTTTTCAGTAATATACTCAGTGATATAAAAATCGTCTTGTTCAGGGTTGTCAGGGAGTTGGGTAATCACCCTCTGATCTATTTTAGGTGGTTCAGACGGTTGCTCTTCGCATTGATAATAAGGGGCGTTGAGTGGAAGTTTAATAGGTTGATCATCTTCCACAAACCTGACACATCCGTATGTTCCATCCAAACCCAGATTGCTATAAAAACCTCCAGCACCATCCAAGAGGGCAAAATTTCTCTCGAAACCACGTTGTCCTGGCAATTTTCCGGCTTGTTGTCCTTCAGCACCGCCGAGATGCCATTTTCCGGCCATATAGGTATTATAGCCGGCATCTTTTAACAAGCTAGCCGTTGTGACCACTCGGTCATTCAGGTAGCCTTCATAACCTGGTCGTCCAACTTGATTGGGAGCTAGCTGTTCTAGCATGGCACCCATTCCGCCCCGATGGCTATCAACCCCGGTGTTGAACATAGCGCGACTCGGTGAACAAATGGAACCAGCGTGGAAATTGGTAAAGAGGACACCTTCATCGGCTAGGGAACTTAATGTGGGAGTTTCAATTTCACCACCATAAAAATCCAAATCAGAATAGCTCATATCATCAACCACTATCATGACGATGTTGGGACGTTCGTCTAATTGAGCTTTTACGCTGGTGGTCACCGACGTAAAGCCAATAGCTGCTAGTGTGACAATACTTGCTATGCTTTGGGTTTGAAAATATTTCGATACCTCATATAAAGTCTCGTGTTAATCATCAAAGAAAGAAAAGGATAATTTTCCAAATAGTTGTGTTTGAGAAGGGAGGATACGATTTTTTTCTCCATAAACTTGATCACTACTGGATGGTAGACTACCCAAAGTAGGTCTGTTTTCAGTCAAAGTTCTTCACAACAGATAGTTTTGCTTCATATTAATTGTGACGACTTTTTCAATATTCATTTTGATCAAAACAGTATTACTCAAAAGTGCAACACTTTAATTTTAACTGGATACTTTAAGAAATGCTGAGAAAAATACTTCAGTTTTTAACAGTGTTCAGTTATTAAAAACTTTTGGCTTGTCATTAAACATTGAATAGATTTCTAAATAACAAAAATTTAGACCAAAAAATAATCTGTTGCACATTGAATACAAAAGAATATCCTGGTTAAAAACAATTTAAAGTCCGTATCCACCAATATAATAACTGTTCGCAACATATATCAAGTTAATAATTAATGCTACTTGAGTGTGACGAGAAATAATTTGCTTATTTCTTGAGTTATTAATTTAAGATAAATTGTTTTTATTTAGATAACATTAGTGTCAAAAAAATCCAAAAATGGGACTTTATGCCAATGTTTTTATTCTGGAATACTAGAAAAAATCTTGAAACATATCATGAAAAAATGATTTATATTGAATAACTCCCCAACATAATTGATTAATGTTGCCACTGAGAAGTTAAGCATAAATTTTAAAGAGAAACTCAAAATATATCATTTAAAAAATGATTGAAATGATAAATTTGAAATAGCAGAAAAACTCATGAAGAGAAACTTTAAAGTAAAAATATTACAAAAAAAATTAACCACCTGTACTAGAGTTGATATCCTACAATAAAAACAACTTTTTTACAATAAGGTTCTAGTTTTTAAGATACTGAAATAAATTTTCACTAAAGGTTACTTTAAGTAATAATACCTTCACCATAAATTTGACTATTAAAGTAGGCTATTATAAAAATGTTTAAGAATCAATGAGATTCAAAACAAGCTTAATTTAAGTCAAAATATTAGTAAATAATTGAATTTAAATAAATATTATATAATAACCTTTTTATTTAGTAGGATATTTGGCGAAGGTATTTGTAGTAATTAAATTTATGATTAATTCTTAACCCGTTCACAGTATATATTGAAGCAGAAATTATCATGAGAATTCTTTCAGTAAGTTAAGTTGCAAATGAGAGAATTTCTAGCTAGATCAGGTCAATTTTATTTACTTTTTTAGCAATTCCCACTCATATCCCACCCATACAAAAAGTTTATAAAAATTAATAATTTATGAAAATTCGTAAAATTTTTTAAGAACGATTCTATTATAATCAAATAGTTAAATTAAATTTGAGCGGAAATAGCTGTTACTTTTTAATGGTGTTTGATTTTTTTTTAAATTTAAGTTATTGAACAGGTATTACTTAAAATTTATTGTTAATACCTTAATTTGAAAAATGGGGTAGGGGGATTTAAAGAAGAAAGTTGTCTCAATTTCTCATTGACAGACAACTTTTTATTTGCGGGCAAATCTATTATATGGAATTTCGACAATAGACATTCATTATAAAGATGGAGATAAAAGTGAGGATTTTTTGAATGGAAAAAGAAGTTGATTCCACTAAATGTTAGGATAGCTATTCTAAAAATTTCTTGCTACGTTTATTTATCATTTTAGCGAAAAATTTGGTAGTCCTCTTAAAGTAGTGATATTGGAATTCAAAGCTTTGCGAAGTGCAGGAATTAGCAAAGCGTAGCGAAGAACTCCGTCACTACCGATTTAGGACTACCGATTTTTAAGCTTGATGCTTAACTACTGTAGCGTTAAATTACATCATTCCCATGTCGCCCATTCCACCACCACCCGGTGGCATGTGAGCATGTTCATCTTTCTTCGGTGTTTCCGCGACCATGGCTTCTGTAGTAATCATCAAACCAGCGATAGAAGCGGCATTTTGTAACGCAGAACGGGTGACTTTGGTTGGATCCAAAATACCCATTGCAACCATATCACCAAATTCTTCAGTGGCTGCATTGTAGCCATAGTTGCCTTCACCCTGTGCTATTTTATTTAAAATGACAGAGGCTTCTTGACCAGCATTGGTGACGATTTGACGCAAAGGTTCTTCCAGAGCACGTAGGGCAATTTTAACACCCATATCTTGATCGGCATTATCACCTTTAATCTCTTGAATAGCCTTCTTGGTCCGAATTAACGCAACACCACCGCCTGGTACCACACCTTCTTCTACGGCAGCACGGGTGGCATGGAGTGCATCTTCAACACGCGCTTTCTTCTCTTTCATTTCAACTTCAGTTGCAGCACCAACTTTAATGACTGCAACACCGCCGGCTAATTTAGCAACGCGCTCTTGCAATTTTTCACGATCATAGTCAGAAGAGGCTTCTTCAATTTGGGCCCGAATTTGTTCAACACGCCCTTGAATATCTGCCGGTTTACCAGCACCATCAATAATTGTGGTGTTTTCTTTGGTAATATTGATGCGTTTGGCACTACCTAAGTCATCTAAACTGGCTTTTTCTAAGCTTAAACCAACTTCTTCAGAGACAACTTGCCCACCGGTCAAAATGGCAATATCTTGCAACATGGCTTTACGACGATCACCAAAGCCTGGTGCTTTAACGGCTGCCACTTTCACTACACCACGAATGGTATTTACGACTAAAGTGGCCAGGGCTTCACCTTCAACATCTTCAGCGATAATGAGTAAGGATTTACCGGCTTTAGCAACTCCTTCCAAAATTGGCAGCATGTCCCGAATATTGGAAATTTTCTTGTCGTGTAAGAGGATGAGCGGATTTTCTAATTCCGTTGTCATCGTTTGTTGATTGGTAGCAAAATAGGGCGATAAATAGCCTCTATCAAATTGCATCCCTTCAACAACATCCAGTTCATTTTCTAAACCAGAACCTTCTTCAACGGTAATAACACCTTCTTTGCCCACTTTATCCATGGCTTTGGCAATGATACTACCAATGGAGTCATCAGCATTGGCTGAAATGGTACCAACTTGTGCAATCGCTTTGTCATCAGCACAAGGTTTTGACAAGTTTTTCAATTCATTGACTGCTACAATGACGGCTTTGTCAATTCCCCGTTTTAAATCCATTGGGTTCATACCAGCAGCAACCGCTTTCATGCCTTCTATCAAGATAGATTGTGCTAAGACGGTAGCTGTGGTGGTGCCATCCCCTGCTGTGTCAGAAGTTTTGGAGGCCACTTCCTTGACCATTTGGGCCCCCATATTTTCAAATTTATTTTCTAATTCGATTTCCTTAGCAACAGAAACACCATCTTTAGTGACAGTAGGTGCACCAAAAGATTTGTCAAGGACAACGTTGCGACCCTTTGGTCCCAGGGTAATTTTGACGGCATTAGCTAAAACACTTACGCCTTTAATCATGTGTTGACGGGCATCATCAGAAAAACGTACTTCTTTTGCAGCCATAATATTTATTTCCTCTTAAAAATAATTTTAGTTTTTGAGAATAATGGAATAGTGAATTAAGATATTAGTGGACATGAATGATTCAGAATGAATTTAAAAAATTCAAACTAAATAAAGTGAGTGATTCACTTTAATATGGTTCATGCCTTAATTCACTTACGATAAATTAACCTTCAAGGACACCCATGATGTCTTCTTCGCGCATCACTAATAGTTCGTCACCATCAACTTTAACTTCGGTGCCGGAGTATTTGCCAAATAGGATGGTGTCACCCACTTTGACATCAAGAGGACGGACTTCTCCATTGTCCATAATTTTCCCCTTGCCTACGGCTTTAACGAGGCCACGAATGGGTTTTTCAGTAGCTGAATCAGGAATGACGATACCACCAGGCGTTTTTCTTTCTTCTTCAACACGCTTGACGATGACTCGATCATGTAATGGGCGAAATTGCATAACATTTATCTCCTTAATTTAAGTACAAGGATTAGGATTAAAATAAACGGGAATCATTAGCTCACCTAATATTCCTACATTTTTTATTAATTCCCTTTTAAAAAAGGGATTTTTAAATATTGTTTTTATGAGTTATTAGCACTCACCTTAAGTGGCTGCTAATAGTAAGGACTCAAATTTTAATATCAAGGGGTATTTTTTGATGTGAATAAAAATGAGAAATTGTTGGTAAAACCATCATTGTGCCAATTTTGGTAATACAACCATTTGATTTTATTAGTGTAAAAAAAATAAAAATGGGATTTACTAATAGCATCTAAAGTAATGAATGAAAATTCGATTTTTATTGTGGAATCCAATCTAGGCAAAAGTTTCTCCGAAACTTTTGCCTAGATTATTTATTTTGGCTCCAGCAAGATTCAAAATAAATTTTGGATTTTAAACTTGCGTTGAAATTTATGTCTATCCAATATGTAAAGTTTTATGCGAGGCTCAACTGTTTATAATTTATTGAAAATATTATATGTTATTTCTAGTGGATTGGGCGTTTGGTAGTCCCACTTTTAATCAAAAATAATTGATGAATAGTGACTTATAAAATTATATGATGAAAATGATTTCATCAATTTTTTTTGAAGAACCCTAATCAAATTTATCAGTCATTAACATTTTTTTATATTTTGAACGCCAATCAGTTACAAAAAGTTGTTGTTATTTTTTTACTAAGGCAACTCGCAAATAATAAAATACCCGTTTCAATTCCTGATATTGAAGTTGGATACGATGTTTCGTTGGTATATTATTTCTTGCGAGTTGCCTAATATACTGATTTTAAAATTAATCGATTAAATTGAAGCAATATTCGTTAAAAAATGAGATTCCTTTGATAATTTTTAGACGATAATTATGAGTAAAAATGCACCAATTGGTTTTAGCCAAATCATTAAATATGCTTGGTTAGATTTTACCGCTCAAAAAAAATTAGAAGGCTATTCCTCGGCTGAAGTCAGAGCAGCTTTAGAGCATTTTCTATCTAATCAAATTTCAGTGGGTAATAATAGCCGACGGAATAGTCGACAAAAAGCTATATCTATATTGTCAAAAATTTGGCTCCATGTACCACAGTCGCTTGTGCCATTTCGGGATGAAGGATTAGTGTTATTTAAATCAGCACCAAAAAATACACGTATTGCATTGCATTTTGGAATGGCGATGGCCGTTTATCCTTTTTTTGCCACAAGTGCAGAAAATATGGGACGTTTATTGAAACTCCAAAGTGAAGTTTCTACAGCACAGTTGCAAAAGCGTATGCGTGAAAAATTAGGGGAGCGAGATACGGTGGTCAGAGCAACTCGTCAATTAATACGTTGTTGGGCTGAATGGGATATTTTGAAGGCTGATGAAAAAAAAGGTGTGTATAAAGGAATGGAGCCACAAACGATTATTGATAGCCAATTAACTAGTTGGTTATTGGAAAGTGCATTGATTGCCAGTCAAGGACAATCAGCTATTTTGCATAATTTAGCTAATTATACGCCGGCTTTATTTCCATTTCGTTTGTCATCAAATTATTTTATCCCTAATGATCGATTGGAGACGTTTAACCAAGGTGTTAGGGAAGTGGGGGTGACGTTTAGTGATTATCGCAATGCGAAGCCATTGAAATGATGAATGGTGAATTAAAAACTAGCCAGAATTCAAAGTAAAAGCTTTAGTTTTTGGAGTTCAAAGCTTTAGCTTTGGGTTTTGGAGTCAAAGCTTTAGCTTTGGGTTTTTGGAGTCCAAAGCTTTAGCTTTGGGCTACTTTGGATTTTTAAAAATTATCTTCTTCTATTTTCAGAGATTTATATTCACAATAGTCATTAAATTGCTGGACTAAATTAGTACGTCCGATTTTCTCAAAATAAGATTGAAAACTAGAAAAAGGATAATCATTGAGGTTAGTTACATAACCATGTTTAATGGGATTATTGAATAGATAATTCAAACGAATCAAGTAATCTTTCTCGTCTCGTGGACAATAAAATAATCCCAATAATTCCACCAGACAGGTTTTTCACAGTTTGTCTTTTGACTGATCAAAAAACCTGATTGGGCATGAATGCTTTTTATCATGTTTGGTAAATATTCACCTTTACTACTATTACCTAATAAATGATAATGATTATCTAAAATCACCCAATGTTCCAATGTCCAACTGTTTTCCTGAAAAATTTTCTGAATCAAATTCAAGAGTTTAGTTTTTATCTGTTCATCTGCTAACAACGGACGTTTTTCATAAATGGCGGCAGTAATAAAATAGGGCGAATTATCACAGAAAAAATGAATGGGCGTATTTGAATGTCGTTTGTATGTCATATTATTAAGAGCTAAAGCTTTGGATTTTGGGTTTTGGAGTCCAAAGCTTTAGGTTTTGGATTTTGGAGTCCAAAGCTTTAGCTTTGGGTTTTGGATTTTGGAGTCCAAAGCTTTAGCTTTGGGTTTTGGATTTTGGAGTCCAAAGCTTTAGCTTTGGGTTTTGGATTATAATTGCAAAAACATAAATCTTCAATACAATACCAAAGCTAAAGCTTTGGACTCCAATGCCAAAGCTAAAGCTTTGGACTCCAATGCCAAAGCTAAAGCTTTGGACTCCAATGCCAAAGCTAAAGCTTTGGACTCCAATGCCAAAGCTAAAGCTTTGGACTCCGCTAAAGCTTTGGACTCCAATTGGCACTTACTTGTTATGCGATACGTTTTTTCACATAACGCCCAGGGGCTGGTTCAATCACGGGATAGTCAGCATTGCCCAATGTGGTTAGGGCTTCGATTTGGCTATCATCTTGTTTTTTAAGCCATTCATCCCAATAGGGCCACCAACTGCCAGGATGAGATTGGGCCGTTTCTAACCAATGGGCGGCATCTTTTTCCATCACGCCATTTATCCAATAATTGCGTTTTTTCTTAGCCGGGGGATTTATTACGCCAGCGATGTGTCCACTGGCTCCAAGTACATATTCCACCGGGCCTTCAATCAATTGGGCCCCACTAAATGTGGTCTGCCAGGGCGCAATATGATCGTCAATGGTAGAGAGGAAAAAACTCGGCGTTTTGATATTGCCTAAATTGATAGGCACGCCGCACATTGTTAGCGCATTGGGCTTTATCAAATTGTTTTCCATATACATATTACGAATGTAATATTTATACATATTGACCGGCAAGTTAGTGGAATCGCTATTCCAATACAAAATGTCAAATGGTGTTGGCGATTGTCCTTTGAGGTAGTTGTTGACGACATAGGACCAAATCAAATCATTAGCCCGAATCATCGAAAAGGCAATGGCTAAATCTTTGCCCGACAAAATTCCTTTTTGGTCTAAAACCGATTCACGTTGTGCTTGTTGTGCTTCATCAATAAATACGCCCAACTCACCTGGTTCGGAGAAATCCAACATGCTGGTAAAGTAAGTTGCTGATGCGACTGGATTATCGGGTTTATCATGCAGTACCGCTAATGCTGTCGCTAACAGTGTGCCACCAATACACCAAGAGGCGGTATTGATTTTTTCAGCACAGGTAATGGCTTGAATGACTTCAAGGGCCTTAAAAACGCCTAAGTTGAGATAATCCTCCCACCCAATATCAGTCAACTCTTTGTCTGGATTCACCCAAGAAATGACAAAAACGGTATTGCCTTGATCGACGGCATACTTGATAAAAGAATTTTTGGGTTGTAAATCTAAAATGTAGTATTTGTTAATATAAGGCGGGACAATCAACAACGGACGTTCTAACACTGTTTCTGTTGTTGGTGTATATTGAATGAGTTGCATCAACGCATTTTCATAGACAACAGCCCCAGGTGTGATGGCAAGATTTTTACCCACTTCAAAAGCCGATTCGTCCGTCTGGCTGATACGACCTTTTTGCATATCGGTGAGCAAATTTTTCAGTCCATCAATCAAACTTTGCCCTTTCGTTTCTGTCGCCAGACGCATGACTTCCGGATTTGTCGCTGCAAAATTGGCTGGCGACATAGCATCAATAAAATACTTGGTGTAAAAATTCAGTTTGTTCTGATTTTTTTCATCCAAATCTGCGGCGGTTGCCATGTCTGTTAGCATATTAGAAGCCAACAAATAGGATTGTTTGAGATAATCAAACACTGGATTTGTCTGCCATTCTTGGTCCGCAAAACGACGATCATTGGGTTTAGGGGCTACAACTTGCTCAAAGTTTTCACCCGGCTTAGTCCCCAACATTTTCAGCCACAAATTCATTTGCTCTTGCTGATAATGGGTCATAATTTCCACCCATTTTTGCGGGTTTTGTAATGCCGGCGTTGTCAACGCATTCCAAGATTGCATAAAACCTTTAAGCATTTCTTGCATTTGCTGGTTAGCAAAGCTTTGGAAAAATTCGTCGGTTTGTTTGGAAAAGGCTTGAATAATTTCTTGAGGATCAGTAAATTGTTGCTCTGACATTAGTTCTCCTGAGTTAAGCATGGTCAAAATAAGCCGGCTATTATACCATCCGAAATGATTTTTTCTTGTTCCAACGTTAGATAGGCGTAAAAGAACTCAATCAATCACCCATTTTTACTCATAACCCATTAATTTTTATGTGTATAAATAACTAAAGTCGAGTTATTTTATAATCTCTAATGCGCCCATGAAAGCATTTTATCAGTATGGTGAAAGTCACATAAACTTTGTATTGCGTCGCAGTAAATGGTTAAAATAATATCTGATACTCGATGGTTCAAATTTTAGATAGTCCTTACAAACTGATAGAGATATTGATATGGGCGGATCGATTATTAGCACTATTCAAGATTATAGCACCCGCTGCCCCAATGCCATTAAGTTAAGGATTTTAATTGGGGTAACCACAAGGGATTACCCCTACAAATCATCATCTTATGTAGGGGCAATCCTTTATGGTTGCCCTTAACTTAATGGCAGTGACCCGCTGCCCCAGGCTTCATCCAAGTTCTTTGTCACTCATTGATTTTTAATACCTACATTGCTTGTAGGGACTAGCAAGTTTTAGGTATTGATTGAGATTTCAAAAAGTTTATTTTTTTCCACAGGGCTTGTCATTTCAGGCGAAGCGAGAAATCTTGTTTTATCGGTTTAGATATCTCGCGTCGTCTTAAATAATAATAAAATCAGATGATTATAAAAAACTTGGACATCGAGTGATAATGATAATGTCAGATGAGGAAAGATCCGATATTCAATAGGATGAAATGAAAAGATGGTGTTTTTTTCAAAAGAGTGTGCTATTGATCGTCGCTTCGAACGAAACGAAGGTGTAGGGTGGACAACGTGTTTTTGTTGTCCACCATTCTGATTCAGATAATAAAAGAATGGACAAAATTAAGGTGGCCCCGGCATTTCTGAAGGTGGCCCATCATGGTGTCGTCGCCAAGGAGGTCGTCGAGGTCGTCTATGCGTTGCCTCTGATAATTGTTGTCTTTCTTTCTCATCCAATTGGCTGGCGATTTCAATTAATTGAGTGTGCATCTGTTGCTGAGTATTTCCCATTTCTTGTCTGAGTATTGTTAAAGCCTTTGACAACAATTCTCTATTAAAATCCGGTGCCGTTAATTGCTCATGGACTGCCTGACGTGCTTTCCTAAAACGGTGCATTTGAGAGCGCATTTTTGAACGAGATTTTTGCATTAATGGGCGAATTTTGGCTTGGCTTTCTTCTGGTAATGCTTGTACCATCCAATGTAATCTTGGTCCCATCGGGTGATGAGGGAAATGTTTTGGCCCTGAAAAATAACCAAAATATTTACCAACAAACACTCCGCCCAAAAAGAAATTCAAAGCCAGTGAACTGAGCAGAATAATAGCAAAAAACCGTTGTTTTCCTTGAATCATCATCATTACTCCATTGGGCCCAAAGCTAATAAACTGATTTCTTCTTCAACCCACACATTCTCACTCTCAGCGGCTAAACTTTCATTTGTTGGAGAGTCTGCCAAATTGAAGCCAAGAAGCATACCGAATAAAAGCGGTACCATCAATGCAAACGCTGGGCGCAAAAAATGTTCACGGATGGTTGTCCCCATCAGCCAATGAATAAACCACTGCCAAGCATCTTGGGCCGGCTCCGTATAACGCTGAGTTTGTGTAAGAATGCGTTGTCGTAGCATAGCCGTTGGTGGCGAAATAGGCACACTGTCCAATAAATGATCTAAATTTGAAGCTGAACATTGTAAATGACGTGCTTCTACAGATTCTTCAAGTAATTTTAAGGCAGCTGCTTGTTTTTCGATGGGCCACCGTTTAGTATCTCCACCATAAGCATCTACTAATTGTGAAAATTGTTCTCGTGTTATTTTATGTTGGTGAATAATATTTTGTAGATTCATTAAATTTCTCCCAATAGATCAGCCGATTGCGCTTGTAGTATTTTTTTAAGTTTACGTCGACCTCTGGCCATCAGCGATTCTAACGCGGAAACGCTGATAGCTAAAACATCTGCGGCTTCACGGTTGCTCATCTCTTGATAATGACACAGAATGATAGCACTTCGTTGACTTTCTGGGAGTTGCTGTAATGCGATTTGGACTTGAAGCGCGACATCTTGTTGCTGTCGGCTAGTGGCAGGTTGATGAGGGTCTATCAGTTCGACTTCCATTATATCGACGGTTTCTCCTTTGATGCGCCGATAAAAATCCATGCAAAGATTGTGAGCAATGCTGTGGAGCCAAGTGGAGACTTTGGCTTTTGGGTGCCATTGAGAGGCTTTTTGCCAAACGCGCACAAAAGTTTCTTGCACAATATCCTCAGCATCAGCCGGATTGCCCAACATGCGTTGGACAAATCCATGTAATGCGCCCAGATGTCGATCAACGAGTATGGTAAAAGCTTGATGATCGCCCTGTTGGATTTGCAGCATAAGCGTATCATCTGATGTCTGTTTCACTGGTTTTTAATTGCGCTAATGAGTTAGTGAAATAGCAAAAGCTAAAGCTTTGAATTTAAAAGGGATAAAAATATTATAACTGCTTACTTTTCACCTTCTGCTTGTTGCTCTGCTTCCTTTGCCAAATTATCTAGTTGCGTCGCTAATTCTGGTGGAACAGAATGGTTGAGGGCTACACCGTAAAGAAGCACTAAAATTACGACTAGCACACTACCTACAGCGGCAACCCATTTATTTTGTAAATGATTTAAAATATTTTTAAAATTCAATATAATATGAGATATAGCTGCAATTACCATGAGCAATCCAAACAATTTATGTACTGGATGCATTTGTAAGGTAAAAGATGTCTGATTGATAAAAAACATCATTAGTCCAGAGGTGGACATAGCGAGAAAAGAGATTAATAAAGTAATTGCAACCAGTTTACGGAACATTTTTTATTGGGATATTGATTGAATGGGATATTGATTGAATAGGAATTAAGAATTCAATAAGAGCCGAAACTAAACCTGACCGTTTTTAAAACCGGTCAGGTTTGGCTATTCAAGTTTCGGAAGTTGTTGAAAGCCTCATTCCTTCTTTAAAAGTACCAAGTAAAATAATCACTATTCCTTAAGTGTAAGGTACACTATCTTGTTGGAATCAGAGGATATTTCAAATCCAGTCTCGCATATCAGCCTATCGACGACCACGACCACGCATTTGGCTCAACTCTTCCTGAGTTAAGATGCCATTTTCATCCGCATCAAATCTATCGAACAGAGGCACATTTGCGGTAAATTCGCTAAAAGAAATTTGTCCATCTCCATCATTATCCAAACGTTCAATCTGATTGCCTCTTCCACGACCCTCACCAAGGCAACCGCCCTTGTTTCCCCGTTGTCCTTTGCCACGTTGGTTTTGTGCGTTGTCGTTCTGATACTGTTCTCTCATTTTGGCCTTAAAATTTTCTAATTCCTCAGCACTTACCAAGCTATTCCCATCAGCATCCATTTGTCCAAAGTGTTCAGTACGCACCGATTGGACTTCATCAAGCGTGATTTGTCCATCTTGATTGACATCAAATTTTGCCATTAGCGAATCTACCCGTTTTTGCATCCGTTCTTGGCGCATTTGGGCCCTATCGCCATTGCCTTGCTCTTGTCCAGAACCCCAGCCACCACCTGGTTGAGCAACGGTGATGTTAGCAGCAAGACTCAGTGCAATCGCAGATGATAATGCAATAATTGTTTTCATAATAATACTCCTGACAAAAAAACTAGTAGTAAATAGTGAGAAAGAGTTGTGTAACTCATTTACAAGGTTAAACGCCGGTCAGATATTTTCCTGTCGATCTTTATGAAAAAAATTTTGTATTTTGGCACAAATACTTTATAAATAATTGTTATTACAAACATTATTAATTTTTAATGTTTTGTACCGGACATTCAATTTTGAAGTTAAAATCAATGAAATTGTACAAAGTCATTTCAATTAAAATCTTAATCCGTCGGTAAACGCTATATCAGTGAAATAATTTTTCTGAACTATATTCTTCTCCAATTTTAAGCTTGATTATTTTAAACCTTGTCATCAAACTGTCATATATTCTTAATAAGTACTGAACCACAAATTTTCAGGTATTATAAATTATGAATTTTTATGAATTTTATGGTATAATAATTTACTTGAAATTAACTAAAATATGTGAGGTCAATTAATGAAAGTTGCAGTCAAATTT
>Ga0233403_10000619_pt1 | contig 16858 bp, 10 predicted proteins | sample Na_oxic_1_MG_FD_179866 | JGI IMG/M metagenome (GOLD analysis project Ga0233403, IMG submission 179866) | Seawater microbial communities from Saanich Inlet, British Columbia, Canada - Na_oxic_1_MG | ecosystem: Environmental > Aquatic > Marine > Inlet | place: Canada: British Columbia | collected...
TGACAGAATAGAAATGCCTATAAACCCCATGATTCGTTTTGCTACCCCCGTTTTTGATCATCAAAACCAGAAACGGGGTATTATCCTATTAAATTATAAGGGAAATGATTTGCTCAACAAAATGGACGCGCTGTCAGACAACGCCATTGGGAAAATCATGCTCGTTAATTCCAATGGTTACTGGCTTAAACATTGGAAACCAGAACGTGAATGGGGATTCATGTTTAAAGCGCGTGAAACTGAAACAATGCAAAATGATTTTCCACAAGTCTGGCAACAAATCTCTCGCCAAAAATCGGGCCATAAGTTTGATACGAATGCTTTGTTTGCGTTTACAACCGTTTATCCTGCTGAAAAATCAGCAATACCTCATAGCCATAACTGGAAAATTGTTTCTTATCTGCCAAAAAGTGTTTTATTGGCCCATTCAAACACGCTATTAATTAAACTACTTCTGATTGGACTCCCTTTGATTCTGATTTTGGGTATCAGTTTATTTAAATTGGCTAATGCCAAAATCAGGCAAAAACAGTCGGCAGAATACATCAAAAAACAAAATGCCTCTTTTGCCCGTTTTGTGCCAGCCCGTTTTCTCCGATTACTCAATAAGAAAGACATTATTGAAATCGAATTGGGTGATCAAAGCGAACAAGAAATGACCGTTTTGGTCTCAAATATTTATGGTTTTACCACCCTATCGGAAAACATGACAGCAGGGGAAACGATAGATTTTATCAATGCCTATTTAAAACAGGTTGAACCCATTATCAGAGAGCATCAGGGTTTTGTCAGTAATTATATGGGCGAAAAATTTATCGCGTTATTTTCAAATCCTAATGAGGCGATTAATGCAGCCAATGCTATGTTAAAACAATTGGGCGAATATAATCAGGTACGCTATAAACAGAATTTGCCTCCGATCCTGAACCATTTGGGCATAGATACCGGTCATTTAGTGCTTGGCACGATTGGGGGTACTCAGCGCATGGAGAGCAGTGTGATTGGCAATACCGTCAATCTGGCATTTTCTCTGGAATCCATGAACAATATTTATGGCACGACGCTTTTGATCAGTGAACACACCTACACGATATTAAAAGCACCATCACAATATGCGATTCGTTTTATTGAGCGTATCAAACCAGAAGGATTGTCAATCCCCCTGTCGGTTTATGATGTGTTTCAGAAGGATGCGCCCGACATTTACGCGCAGAAATTAGCGGCCATTAAACAATTTGAAGAAGCCGTTTCTTATTATCAATTTAAACAAATTGACAAAGCGGTTGATTTATTTGAACAAATTGTCAAAAAAACGCCAGACGATAAAGCAGCCCAAGTGTATCTGCAACGTTGTTATAAACAACTCAGCAAGGAACACCATGACGGATTAAGTGATCTGACCTCCACCATAAAATGGTCAGATAACCTAGCCATCGGTATTCCCTTAATCGATCAACAACATCAGGACTTAATTAATAATGTGAATGAGCTGATTGAAGCCATTCGCACTGGCAAGGGACAAGAACATATCCAGAAAATAACCGTCTTTTTGGAAAACTACGTTGTCAAACATTTCAATGATGAAGAAGTGTTAATGCAAGAATATCAGTACCCCGGCTATCCCGCGCACAAATCGCTTCATTTAAAGTTTATTGAAGCCTTCAACGCCCTGAAAGAAGAACTGCGCGACAAACACGACAAAGGATTGTATCTGGTATTTCGCGTACAAACCCTAATAATGGATTGGTTCGTCAACCATATTGTTAAAGTCGATAAACAATTGGGGGTCTTTTTAAGTACCCAACTGGAAAAATATAACCGTACTTTGGAGAACAAAGTTGCTGAAAGAACCCAAATACTCAAAGAAAGGGAAGCACAGCTAAAAGAAGCCAAAAAAGTCGCAGAATCCGCTAACAAAGCCAAAAGCGAATTTTTGGCCAATATGAGCCACGAAATTCGCACCCCTATGAACGCCATTACTGGCTTAACTCGGCTGGCTTTAAAAACGGAAATGACCGATAAACAGTATAACTACTTGATTCAAATAGAAAACTCTGCACAAGCCCTACTCGGTATTATCAACGACATTCTGGATTTTTCCAAGATTGAAGCCGGTATGTTGGACATGGAATCGGTGGATTTTCATTTAGATGAAGTGCTCAATAAGCTGTCTAGTCTGTTTGGGTTACGAATTGAAGAAAAAGGCCTAGAATTGCTTTTAGCCATTGATAAGGATGTTCCCCGTTATTTAGTGGGAGATTCCTTACGACTCAGTCAAATACTGATTAATCTGACAACCAATGCCATCAAATTTACAACGCAAGGTAATATTGTTATCAAAACAGAAGTCGTCAAACTAGAGGCAGAACAAGTCACACTCCGTTTTTCGGTGCAGGATAGCGGCATTGGCATTTCACAAGAGGGCATTTCTAAACTATTCGATGCCTTCACTCAAGCAGACACCAGCACCACGCGCCAATATGGAGGAACGGGATTAGGATTAACCATCTGCAAACGCTTAACAGAAATGATGGGTGGCAAAATCTGGGCAGAATCTCAACAGGGCAAGGGAAGCACTTTTAGTTTCACTGCGCGCTTTGGTTGCCAAATCAATACGCCTAAAATCACTTACCAGACACCCGAAGAACTCTGTGGTATCAGGATACTGATTGTCGATGACAATGATATCTCGCTTGAAATTATGCAAGACGAATTGTCAGCCCTCTCCTTTGAAGACATTTCGCTAGTCAGTTCTAGCACAGCAGCATTGACAGAACTAGAAACGGAAGCCAAAGCACACCCTTATGATTTGGTACTATTGGATTGGAAAATGCCAGAGATGGATGGGCTAGAAACCGCCAATCGCATTAAAAACAATCCTCGTTTGCCTCAGAAACCGGCCATTATTATGATGACCGCTTTTTCTAGGGAAGAGGTTTTTAAAAGTGCGGACAAACACTGCATAGAGGCCTTTTTAAGCAAACCGATAACCCAATCAACGTTATTTGACACCATTATGAGTGTCTTTGGCGAACAGATTGCAAAAACGTCACAATCGTTGCAAAAACAGGCTGAAATGAGTACCCATGTCAATGCCATCCAAGGTGCTAGGATTTTGTTAGTGGAAGATAATTCTATTAATCAACAAGTTGCAAGAGAAACGATAGAAAGTGAAGGATTAATGGTGGACATTGCCAACAATGGTCAAGAAGCCATCGCAATGATTGCCAAAACCGATTTTGATGCCGTACTCATGGATGTCCAAATGCCCGAAATGGATGGTTATGAGGCAACCCGATTAATCCGAGAAACCCCCCAATATAGTGAATTGCCCATTATCGCCATGACAGCCCATGCCATGAGTGGTGACAAAGAAAAATGTCTCGCTGCGGGCATGAATGACTATATTACTAAACCCATTGAAGTAGATCGACTGTTTAGCACCCTAAAAAAATGGGTAAGGCCTCAGAGCCGCGAACTGCCTCGTCTTTGTGAAATAGAGGCAAGCTCTGAGGATATGGATTTTGACACGCTGTTTCCAGACGAATTACCCAACATTGACACACCGTTTCCAGACGAATTGCCCGGCATTGACATAGCTGATGGCCTCAACAGATTGCTTGGCAATCGCGAATTGTACTTTGAACTCTTGCGAGACTTTCGTACAGAGTATCATGATATTGTAAACCAGATAAAAGCTTGTTTAAAGCAGGGTAATACCGAAAAGTTTCGGCATTTGCTTCATTCGTTCAAAGGCGTGACGGGTAATCTTGCTATCAACAATTTATCAGAAGCCTCAAAAGCGTTGGAAATGGTTTTAAAAACGGGAAATGAAATCACGCCTGAATTGCTCAAACCATTTGAAGAAGAGGTGACAGTTGTGATGAACACACTCGCTGTCCTCAATAATACCCAAGTTGATCAGCGCGAATCATGATAATCAGCGCAATCAGCGTTCTATCGGTTTTTTAGACTTAGCCACTTTTTTTAAATGTGACAGCTAACAGATCAAGTCAGGTGGTGGCTAACCAAATATATAGATAGCGTTTCCCTATTTGTTTTTCAGTACAAAGGCGAATCAATCATAAAAATTAAAACGCACAATACCGAAGGTATTGAATGTGAAACTTCGGATCGAAGCTACGCGAGATCATAGCCCTTCGTTACACCTGGGGTTCCTTGGTTTTCGCAAAATTAATTTGGAACGAAAATAGGCCTTTGCAAAATTAATTTGGAACGAAAATCAATAGCCGCAAAATAAATTTGGAACGAAAATCACGCAAAATAAATTGGGTGCAGTTCCTTTTCTACGACGTACAACCTAGATGATTATTGATATTTAAGATTGACACTCTATATATATTACCCAATATAACCAATACTTGAAATAAAGCCAACAGCTAAAGCAGTTGTCTAAAAGCTCAAGTCACCTAAAGGTGACTAACATGCTGCACTTTTTTAATAAAACGAGCAACTTTAAATGGATTTATACTTCCAAAAAAGCGCAAATTATAATTGTGAATAGTATTGACAATTTTATTATAATAACGATGCTAATAAATACGATTGTGTGGATGTAGTCACCTTTAGGTGACTTGAGCTTTTAGACAACTGCTTTAGCTGTTGGCTGGTTGGCAGGGTGGTCTCGATATTGGAGCGATCCTGCACTAGATTATTTGATTATTTGGGCGCTTTGACGGGGTTGTCCCTTGCTCAATTTTAAATAATAACTACAAGGGTATATAAGAAGGGATTAAAACAGAGTATAACCTCGAACCAATCCATATCAATTATACAATCCCGATAGTTATTGTTTTTTTGTAATCCGTATTGATTTTTCTAAATTGTTTCTATTTCTGGATTGAATGTATTGAAGTATTGTTTTGCAAAACTCAACAATCTCTTATCACAAGCGACAAAATAGTCTATTGCAATCCATTGATGAATAAGAACCGAGCTAGATAGTTGAATGGCATCTAAAGTACCTAAATTAGCTTTAGGTGCAATGCCTTCTAAAAACTGCATTGCCAAATTTTTTACAATGATATTGACTTCTACCACGTTAAACCTCCGCATATCATTGTCAAACGTTTCCATCATGTTTTGTGCGGTTTTCAATTTTATATCTTTAATTCTAACACGCTTCATCACAGCCGAACGAAATTCAAGCCTTGAAATATCAGCAATCAAAAGAGTCAAATTATCAGAATGACGTTGTAAGGAATTAATCAGATTATTGGTGCCTGTTTCCTTATGGTAAAGTTTTACCACCGCACTGGTATCAAAAAACAAGTTCATGCTGTATCCCTTTCTTTGGCAATATCGTCAGAAAGGTTGCCGCTGATAGACTGGCTCAATACTTGAGCTTGTTCAAACAACATTTTTTCTAAGTCCACCTTGGGAAAAATGATGACATTAACGAAGGCATCATCAGAAAATGGCAGATCATTGAGTTCCAAATGCCCATTTTTAATATGAACTTCTCTTGTGACTTTATACATAATCGATTTCCTTTGATGTGAAAAAATTTGGAACTTTTGTAATTTTATCAAGTAAACCCAAAAAAGCAAGCTGAATTTGATTTGGGTGCGGTTCCTTTAAGACGTTGCTTTGATGAAACAAATTGAGTAGATATGTTAGTATTTTAAGACAAGTATAAATAATGTCTTTTTGAATCAATTCCAATACTTACTTTTTTTGTTGGGTAATTATATTTACAAGACAAGAATAAAAAATTTTCGGGCTGTGAGTTAGCCTTCTTCTTTTTCAGATTTTCAAGTCTGCCAGAAAATCTAAAATTCTCTAAAATTCTAAATTGATAATCTCAATAATATTCTGGGTTGTTCGTCGTCGAAAAGGAACTGCACCCAAATAAATGTGGAACGAAAATCACGCAAAATAAATTTGGAACGAAAATCAATAGCCGCAAAATAAATTTGGAACGAAAATCACGCAAAATAAATTTGGAACGAAAATTGGGCAAAATAAATTTTGCACTCCATGCAAATTTGGAACAAAAATCATGAAATGTACAATTTTATCCAAATAAGGATTGTTGTTCTTTTGCTTGTGTTTCATAATCCTGTTCAACAATGACATAACGTACTGGTTTTTTGAGTTTCTTAATTCGGCCCATGTCTAAACCGCGTTTTAACCACAAACGCAATTGTTTGATTTCTATATTCAAACACTCAGCGAGTGCTTGCTCCGTTTTGTCGGTTACCAGTTGTTGTTCAATAGTCGGCCAGACAACATTAAATAAATCTATCGTTTTTTCACTCACGTCATCATCAATTTCCGCCTGTTCACTCACTTCCGTGGTGATTGATGTTTCTACATCATGACGATAATCCGCAGACTTGCTTTCAGTCACTTGCTGTGGTTTTGTATCCGCCAATTGCGATAATTGTTCACGCAAATCGGTCAAATCCTGCAACCTATTTTGTTCTAGTGCAATTGCGCCTTGATTAAGCAATTCTTGATTACCGACAGGCATAGATTTATCCTTGCGGACAAACAATGGCACCCATTCCGCCTTTAAATTTTCCTGTGCGCCTGCCCAAGTGCCCCCTTCTTTATAAGCACTATTGACAACTACCGCCCAATCTGACAACGTATAAACATATTTATTACGCGCCATCGCATTACCCACATTAAAACCCGTGTTAGGATCAAAAGGAGAAATGAGTACCAACCGTTCTTCTCGTAAAGCGTCTCGATATTTGCTGGCAACCGCCGCACGTACTAAACTATCGGTCAAAACACCAACGGCCGTACCACCATGTATCAAAGCGGTCAACATCGCCTCTGTATCAACGCCACGCGCACCACCAGAAATAATCGGCATCCTTTGTTGGGCCGCTTTTTTAGAAACAAGTTTAGTAAAATCAATGATTTGCTGATCAACATCACGCGAACCGACAACCGCTAACCCCCCCTTTTGCAATAAAGCCTGTTCGCCTACCCCATAAAAAATAGGCGGCGCGGCTTGTCCTAACTGTTTTTTCAGGCGCATAGGATAAGCAGCATCACTACGACTGATCACCCACAATCCTTTATTACTCCAAGCCTCAATAGCCAACGCCAAGGCCCCCCCTCGCATTAATAAGGCCAGCAAACGCCCGGCCGTTATCGTCTTATCAGCAATATGTTTTATTTTGACAGCCGAAGAAGTGTCTAATAAATCCCCAGGCCGCATCTCTTGTATTTGCAACCATTGAGCAAGCCTAGCATATTCTGACACCATTAATGGTTTAATATCGCTTTTTTTGCCAAAATGCCCACAAAGCAATAAAATCGCCTGCGTATCAGCACTTAATTGTTGTTCCATCAGACTCATAACTCAAAATAGGCAAAACGCCTAGCCTCCTGAAATTTTAAATTTGTAACAAACATTTCGGCTCACGCAGAGCCGCAGAGCCGCAGAGAATGAGAGAAGATTGATATCAGGGTTGGACAAGTCTGCTTGTCTCAATCTCGCATCGATCCTCTGCGCCTCTGCGGCTCTGCGTGAGCCGAAATGCTGAAAACCATTGGAATAAAATTGTCCAAATTGGCTTGTCTTGGTAGGGGCAATCCTGTTGCCCCTTCCTACCCTTTTCCCTTAAATATCATACGGATTTTCCCAAATCCGATTCGCTTTTTCATAAATTAATCCATTCGTCATGCGAATCACGGTTTCAAGTTCAAGTGTGTCTAATTTTAATTTCAAATCAAACGCATCTAAACTCGGTGAAATCTCAACAATGGCTTTCTTACTTCTTTGCAAAACGCTTGGTATGCTATTTGAAAGCAGATCAGATATATTATTATCGCCAAGTTTTAAAATAGCCTCAGATTGACTCGCCAGCTTGTTGCTGTTCATAATCCGCAAACACATTTTGATGCTATTAAAGATAATTTTCATGCCATTCCTCAGTTCTTTCAGTCTATGAATCATATTGAAGACACTTGAAGCTAAAAACAAAACCCTCAGTTCATCAGGCAACCTTTGCTCTACCACGACATCATTAGCTCCTTCGTCATCAACACCGGCTATCAGAAATTCAGAGACACCAATGATTAATAATAACTTCTCATTGAGCAAACCAATCAGCTTATCACTGACATCGTTTATTTTTTCAAAATGAAGTTTGGCATCATGTTGAGACATAGCAATTTGTTCGTTTTCTAGCATCACTTTGATTTGAACAAGATTGGGTTCCTCAATACTGAGTGCTAAAGCATTGCTGATTTCTATCAGAACAGGATCATTTTCTTGATGATTTTCTTTCTCTTGTTTTTTCAGAAGCGCCTTAATAACCGGAATAACCTCATTCATTCGGATAATATTTTTATAGAAGTGCTTAAGCGTGAGAATGATCAAGTTAATATTTTTAAGGATTTGAGTCAGTAATTTCAGTTGTAATGACTGCGGTTTTTTTTGTTGTATGAAGGATTTTAAAGCTTTGTTTTTCGCTTCCAGTGATTGGATTAATTGTTTTAAGCTATCAGCATCTAATTTTTTCTCCATATTAATTTCATAGAGGCTCCCAGCAGCGATGTTAATCGCTTTTTCAATCTCTAAAAGCTTTTTTGATTCTTCATAAACTCGAATATACTTTTTCATTTGCAGATATTCACCAACCCGATCTTCAAGGCTGCTAGAAATTCTATCAAAGTAATTTTGAAGTGAGGAATAAGCAGCATTATTGCGGGCCCTTGGATTTTTTGGCAGTTTCTTTTTCATTATCAGTTATCAGTTATCAGTTATCAGTTATCAGTTATCAGTTATCAGTTATCAGTTATCAGTTATCAGTTATCAAAAGAAATCTATTTGCCCTATTGTGTAGGGGCAATGGAATAGCACCATCGAGAGTTGCCCTGTCGTTTTTGCACGCAAAAATGGTGCTGCAAAGAAATCAGAAAAAACCGTGAAGCAAATATTGTGTGGGGGCAATGTGAATAGCCCGGCACAGGGTAAGCATCAAACAATGATGGGCAACCGGAATATCGATGATTCTCAATGCAAACGATTCGCAATTTGCAAATTTTGGAAAGATTTTGGAAAGCTTTAAGCGTCTGGCTGTTTTAGCCTTTAACGCTTATCCTTTGTTCATAAAAAATCGTTGTTAGTTTTTGCGGTAGAGATAATTCCAAATTCGCTATTGGCGAGGATATCATATTATGATAGCATAGCCTCCATCATCCCCTTTGATTAGGAGATAAAGTATTGATTTCTTTGTACTTTTTGATTCTCATTCTTTTTTGACTTATTATGTTTGATTGACGCTTTGGTTTGGCTTTGGTTTGGATTAACGGGTTTTTCAATCAAAATTTCAGGCAAAAGTTTAGCGAAGCGAAACTTTTGCCTGAAATAGAAAATCAAAAAAATAAATAATATGATAGGGCTAATGACGACAGATTTAACTTCCCAAAGATTGGCACCTGTTCTTCTGACAATTTGGGTAGTTTTCATCTGTACATCTCATATTATACACAAAAACCACAAAAAAAAGTCAATACAATATATTGACAAACAATAATGACTTGTAATAAAATTAATATTGGAACTATCGGGAAGTTCAAGAAGGCAGGTATTAGCGGTTCAGTATGGAATGTCATACTGGTAAAACCTAGACTTATAATTAACATAAGATTAGCTTCAAAATCTATTGTGTCTATTATAGATAGAGTCACAGATAATTATCTGTGACGTGGGGAGCTTACCCCTTAAACATAACTAATTCTACTCGTTTTTGGTCGTTTTGGCGTTTTTAAGTAAGAGTTACCGATTAGGATAACTGAAAATCCGCTCAAGCCCAAACTGAGCTTAAAGTTATTTACTATAAAATAAAGGACTATAAAATAAAGGCATGATGTATGCAAGATTGATGCCTTATTATGTTCTCTTTTTGCCACGGTTTGTAGTGTAGCTTTATGATCAGTACCACAAATTCCTTATTTAATTCTAGCACAGGCGATACGCCAAACCTCGAAGTTTGGCTGGCACACATTACCCAAGATCGTCCTGAGGCTTGCCAACAAGCGATTATTGATGCTTGTACTTGGGCTGAACAAATACATCAGTCCCAAACTTACGCTGGTGTGCCTTATCTTGTTCATCTCGTCGCGGTAGCTGACATACTGGCACAATTGGGCATGGATACTGATGTGTTAGTCGCGGCTATTTTGCATGATGTGATTGTTGATCAGCAGATCAGGCTTGATGATATTCAAAAACGTTTTAACCCTGTTGTTATGCGCTTGGTTGATGGCGTTGCTAAAATGAAATTGATTGAGGAACTCAATGATCATTCGCATAAAACGAATACCAAACATCAACCTGAAAGGCTGCGTAAAATGCTATTGGCGATGGCCGAAGATGTGCGGGTTGTTCTGATCAAATTAGCAGATCGTTTAGATAATATGCGTCTTTTGCGCCATCAGCCCGATGATAAACGACAGCGGATTGCCCGTGAAACGCTCGATCTGTTTGCCCCCCTTGCTAACCGGCTGGGTATTTGGCAAATCAAATGGGAACTAGAAGATCTCTCATTGCGTTATTTGGAACCAGAAACGTATAAAAAACTAGCACGATTGCTTGATGAACGTCGAGTTGATAGAGAAAATTATATTCAGCAACTCATGACAAGTTTGTATGACGCTCTGAAACAAGCGGGTATTAAGGCCGAAGTCTCTGGACGCCCTAAGCATATTTACAGCATTTGGCACAAGATGCTTCGAAAAGAACTGGATTTTGAAAAAATTTTTGATGTGCGGGCCGTGCGCGTTCACGTCGTTTCTGTGACTGAATGCTACATGGCCTTGGGTATTATTCATAACAAATGGCAACCCTTGCGTAATGAATTTGATGATTATATTGCCAACCCAAAAAGCAATAATTATCAATCCTTGCATACGGCCGTGATTGGCCCAGAACTGAAAATTTTTGAAGTACAAATCCGTACTCACGCCATGCATCATCATGCTGAACTCGGCGTTGCAGCCCATTGGCGTTATAAAGAAGATGGCACGCAACATGACAAGGGATTTGAACAAAAAATTGCTTGGTTGAGAAAAATTTTACAATGGAAAGATGAAGAAGCTGATATCGGCGATTTTCTTGATCGTTTCAAGTCAGAAATTTTTGAAGACCGCGTTTATGTCTTATCTCCACAAGGGCAAGTCATTGATTTACAACAAGGTGCCACACCGCTTGATTTTGCTTACTCTATTCACACTCAGCTAGGGCATTGTTGTCGTGGTGCCAAAATCAATAATCGCATTGTCCCTTTGACGTACACACTTAAGAGTGGCGATTTGGTTGAAATTTTGAGTTCTAAAGAGGAAAAGCCTAGCCGAGATTGGCTGATTCCACAAGCAGGTTACTTAAGAACCTCACGGGCTCGGTCTAAAGTCAGGCAATGGCTTAAAAAGCTGGATAATCAACAACATATTGTAGAAGGGCGTGCTTTATTAGAACGGGTATTACGCCGTCTCAATATTAAAGATTGCAACTTTGAACAATTAGCGCATAACTTGTGTTTTAAAACGGTGGACGACTTATTATCTTCAATAGGTAAAGGTGATACAGCAATGGCTCAAATTGCAAGTCACTTCAATGAACAAGTCTTGCCTAAAAAACAAGAAGTGCTTCCCATCGTTGCTGTTCCTAATCGCCCAGATAATGGTGATAATGGCGGTATTCATATCGAAGGGATCGGTGGTTTACTGAGTCAGATGGCTCGTTGTTGTCATCCTGTCCCTTATGATCCAATAATCGGTTACATCACAAAAGGGCGGGGTGTCGTTGTGCATCGCCGAGATTGTCCCAATGTTTTACGCTGGCAAGATGAAGGTAATAAACGCCTGATTGAAGTCCAATGGAGCCATTCCGAGAAACCACAAACTTTGATCTATCCTGTCGATATTGAAATCAGTGCTTATGATCGTCCTGGGTTATTGCGCGATATTTGTTCCATTACCACTGTTGAAAAAATCAACATTATTGCTAGTCAAACCAGTACAGATAAAAGCGATAATCGTGTAAAAATGGTATTGACATTAGAAGTCAACACGCTAGATCAATTAAGTCGTGCTTTATCCAAAATGGACAATTTGTCTAATGTTATGAAAGTGTGGCGTAAGATATAACTTAGATTCCTTCGCAATTGTTTTGGACGTTTCTTTCAAAAGGCCCCTTGCGCGGGGCAACCACCCCGCGCAAGCCCAGATTGTTCTGATTTCTACAAAACACTTTTCAGCGCATTAACAATTTTAATCTGCATTGGTTCAGTCAAATAAGGATGCATAGGTAAACTCAAGACGCGCTGTGCTATCGTTTTGGCAACTTGGAAACTGTTTTCAGGATAATTCAGATAGGCAAAAACGGGTTGTAAATTCAGTGGCACAGGATAATGCACAACCGTCGGAATGCCGCGTTGTTGTAATTGTTGTTGAACCTCATCGCGGTTATTAACTTCAATCGTGTATTGACTATAAACACAGCTATTGTGAGAAGGAATAAATGGGATTTTGATTTCTTCTTCTTGTTTCAATAAGCGAGTGTAAGTAGCCGCAATAATGGCACAATCTTCGATTTCTTTAGGAAAGCGGGCTAATTTCGCCAGCAATAAACTGGCTTGTAGGGTATCTAAATGCCCATTTATGCCGATAACTTGATGATGATAACGTTTATCTTGTCCATGATCACGCAATTGCCGCATTAAGTTTGCTAAGTCATCATCATCAGTAAAACACGCACCAGCATTGCCATACGCGCCCAGTGATTGGGAAGGATAAAAACTGGTACAACCGATTGCTGACAGCGTACAGGATTTTTTATCATGGTAAGTTGCACCAAAACTTTGGCTCGCCTCTTCAATCACAGGTAAATTATATTGGTTAGCAATTTTATTAATCTGATAAAAATCAGCACATTGCCCAAATAAATTGCTGGCAATAATCGCTTTAGTTTGTCGTGTAATAGCCGATCTCAACAAAGAGGGGTTGAGCGTGTAAGTGATTGGCTCTATATCTACAAACACCGGTTTGGCACCCAGTAAAGCAATCATCTCGGCTGAGGCAACAAAATTAAACGGTGAAGTAATGACTTCATCCCCCGCTTTCACATCGATTGCCATTAAAGCAATGAGCATCGCAAAGCTGCCACTGGCAACACTGATGCAATGTTTAACACCAACATAGTCTGCTAATTGGTTTTCAAGGGCTTGCACTTCAGCACCGGCAATATATTGCCCATGCTTTAACACATTGAAAATGTGTTTTTCCAGCGTCGGGCGTAGAATCAATTGCTGACTTTCCAAATCAATCAGTGACGGTTCTGTTTCATAGGGTGCCAACATCGCATAAACAAATTCATGATCACCGCCTTCGATATCAGGATGCAGCGACGTAAAATCGGGTTGATTAGTCCAAATAATCGTTGTACCGGGCAAGGTAGCCGCATCTAAACTCATCAATGCTTGAATTTTATTTGGACAATCAGCCGGGATTTCGTGCCAATGTGCTGCCAAAGACGATAGCCATTGCACCTTTTTGTCTAATAAGGTTGCTAAGGGCTGATGACTGAATGACTGCATTTGCATTTCAAGTAAAGACAGCGAGCAGCAGGGTAGCCAAAAGCGAACAGGTGATTTTTGTAAGCGGATAAAAGAATGTGTGGTATCGTTTTTTTTATGAGATAATAATTCCAAAACGATATCGTTATCTAAAATGATATTTAACATAATCAGTAATCGAAAACCTGACAGGTTTTTAAAACCTGTCAGGTTTAGTAATCGAAAACCTGACAGGTTTAGTAATCAAAAACCTGTCAGGTTTCTAGTAACGAAAACCTAACAAGTTTTTAAAACCTGTCAGGTTTATAAAACAAACCCAAAAATTAAATCATGCCAGATACACCCAGACAAATACTTTGTGATCTCATCAAGCATCATGGCACAGAGTTGTGTGATGATGCCAAGCACTTTGAAACAAGACTACGCGAAAAATGCCCAGATCAATATAAGCGCGAAGTCTTTATGCTCGTCAATGCCCTTTCTGAAAAAGTCGCATTTGATTTATTGCATCCCCCAAAAAACACCCCTCACAGCCAACTATTATCCCATTTAACACAACGTTTATGTGATAACTTAGGATTGGAGCAAACCCTTGCAGAATGGACAGTGCAAAGTTGGGAAAAGGCTTTAATTCAAAGCCCTGAACCCGTGGTGACGAAACCGGCCGATGCCAACGCATTAGAAATCACGCCAGAATTTGCCAAAGCGTATGAATTAATGGAACAAACCAACCAGTGTCTTTTTATCACCGGTAAAGCGGGCACAGGCAAATCAACTTTATTGGCGCATTTTAAACGAAAAAGCCAGAAAAAAGTGGTTGTGTTGGCTCCCACAGGGGTAGCAGCACTCAACGTAGGCGGTGCCACCTTACATTCCTTTTTTAGACTACCGCCTCGCGCCATTCATCTTGATGAAATCAAACCATTGCGTTCCAAAAAAAGACGCAAGCTTTATCAATCCATTGACACCATTATCATAGATGAAGTCTCCATGGTTCGATCCGACATGATGGATGTCATTGATCGTTTTATGCGCTTAAATGGTAAAGAGCCTAGCAAGCCATTTGGTGGAACTCAAATGATTTTTATAGGTGATTTATTTCAACTTCCCCCAGTCGTTTCTAGTGATGATGAGGCCAAGTTATTTACGACAACCTATCAAAGTCCATTCTTTTTCAGTGCCATAGTATTTGATGATTTGAGGATGGAATTGGTAGAACTAACAAAGGTTTATCGTCAAAAAGAGCAAGATTTTCTTCACTTGCTCAATAGCATCCGCAACAACCAAGCCAGTACCAGCGATATACAGCAGATTAATCAGCGTTATCAACCGCAATTTGAATCAGAACTCAAGGAATATTACATCACCTTAACGACAACGAATCAATTAGCCTCAAAAATCAATACGGCGCATTTAGAGAAATTATCCACGCCAAAGCATCAATTTGAAGGCGAAATCAAGGGCAAATTTGACAAAGGCACATTCCCAACCGATTTATCTTTATCTCTCAAAGACGGGGCCCAAGTCATGTTCGTCAAAAACGACAGTGAAGGGCGTTGGGTAAATGGTACTTTAGGGCGCATCAAGAAAATAAAACGCGATCAGATTCAAGTCGAAACGCCTGATAAAATCAGCTACACCGTTAAAAAAGCGAAATGGGAAATAGTGAATTATCAATTTGAGGAAAAAACGCAAACCGTGACAACGGATGTCACAGGCTCATTTACCCAATACCCGCTTAAACTGGCTTGGGCAATCACCATTCACAAAAGCCAAGGCAAACAATTTGATAAAGTGATTGTCGATTTAGGCTGGGGCACTTTTGCCCACGGACAACTTTACGTAGCCCTCAGTCGCTGTAAAACCCTAGAAGGCTTGATTCTCAAAAGCCAAGTGCGTCCAAAAGACGTTATTGTAGACAATCGTGTCATCGCATTTTGCACTTCGCAAACAGATTCGCAAGCCTTTGAATTATCAGATATTCCCTTTTAATTGCAATCCATTTTGAAGGCCCACTTTTCAAACCCAATTTATTTTGCTTCTTTGCTATTTTAGTTTCAAATTTATTTTGCAACTTGGAGCGCAAAATTTTCGTTTTTTAGTTCAAATTTATTTTCTGACTTGGAGTGCAAAATTTATTTTGCGATTTTCGTTTAAAATTTCTGACTTGGAGTGCAAAATTTATTTTGCGATTTTCGTTTAAAATTTCTGACTTGGAGTGCAAAATTTATTTTGCGATTTTCGTTTCAAATTTCTAACTTGGAGTGCAAAATTTATTTTGCGATTTTCGTTTCAAAAATTTTTTGACTTGGAGTGCAAAATTTATTTTGCTTCGATTGGAGTCTTCAAAAACTGGATTTATAACAATTTTTGTAGGGTCAAATTGATATTGAACTGATTAATTAATAATTATAATTTAGAAAAACGATGTGGCAAGATAACGTAAAACAAATTGCATTAGGTATTCGCAGACGAGTTTTTGAACATACGATCAAAAATAACGGGGGCTATTTAATTAAGCCAAGCTTGCTCATCAGCAGATTTTTTAGCCACCCTGTATGTTAAAACGATGAAATTAGGGCCAAGTATTGCGCCACCGATTCCAGCCCCCTTTGCAGGGCCCCCCAGTGTGCATAATCCTAAAAGTTTTACTGGTGCCAGGTATCACGGCCCCAAAAGCCCTGAATTATAGCGATTTTTTATCAGTCCGGCCCATTACGCGCTCGTGATTTATGCCACCCTTGTGGAAACTGGACGCATGGCCCCGAAGGATTAGAAATGTTTAATCAAGATGGGGGTAGCGTTGAAATGATTGGTGCCGAACATTCTCCCTGAATGGAAGTCACAACCGGTTCACTTGCACAAGGACTCAGTATGGCAGCCGGTGTCGCGCTGGCCAGACGACTTAAAAAAGAAACAGGGCGCGTTTGGGTATTCATGTCCGACGGCGAACTTCAAGAAGGCCAAACTTGGGAAGCCTTTCAAGTGATCAGCCATTACAATTTACATAATATGGCGATTATCGTTGATATAAATAGGCAACAATGTGATGGTGCAATGGACACCGTGCTAAATATGGGAGAGATTGCAGATAAACTCGCAGCTTTTGGGGCTCATGTGAGCGAAGTCGATGGACATGATATAGCGTTTCCCGATTGAATGAAGTACAAATTATTTGACTGAAAAATTTATTTTGCGGTTTTTTTTACGTTCCAAATTGATTTTGCGGTTTTTTTTACGTTCCAAATTGATTTTGCGGTTTTTTTTACGTTCCAAATTGATTTTGCGGTTTTTTT
>Ga0233403_10000621_pt1 | contig 16803 bp, 5 predicted proteins | sample Na_oxic_1_MG_FD_179866 | JGI IMG/M metagenome (GOLD analysis project Ga0233403, IMG submission 179866) | Seawater microbial communities from Saanich Inlet, British Columbia, Canada - Na_oxic_1_MG | ecosystem: Environmental > Aquatic > Marine > Inlet | place: Canada: British Columbia | collected...
AAAACCTCTTAAAATGTTCTCTTATTTTTCTCAATTTTTCCCAAAATTCTGTTTTTGATATATCTGATATCTGTTTTTGGCGAATCTATTTTTGTTAAAATCAGCTTTTTCTGTCAGGCACTAAATAGCAGCACAGCGACGTTAAGTGGTACGCCAACCAATAGCGAAGTCGGTAATCATAATGTCATCTTGCAAGTCACTGATGGCACGACCACTGTTGACCAAAATTTCACCATCACCGTCAACGGCATTAACGACGCACCGGTCGCGGATGACAAAACCTTCACCACCGCTGAAAATACTAACTTGAGCAACAGCCTCACCGCTACCGATGCCGAAGGCAGCACGCTAACTTACAGTATCGTCAGTCAAGGTAGCAAAGGTACCGCTACCATTAACGGGGCCACTAACGGTGCTTTTACCTATTCGCCCAATACCAATATCAACGGTGTCGAGACGTTTAGTTACAAAGTCAATGACGGCTCGCTCAACTCCAATATTGCCACCGTCACCATTAATATTACAGCCACCAGCGATGCGCCACTGTTTAACACCACCCCGATAAGCTCAGTCAATGAAAATACGCTTTACACCTACGACATCGTAACCAGTGATGTGGACGGTGATACCTTAACGATTACTGCACCAACCAAACCCAGTTGGTTGACCCTGACCGCAACCGGCAATGGCACCGCTACGTTCACAGGTACGCCCGGCGACAATGATACCGGGAATCATAATATCACTTTGCAAGTGAATGATGGCAGTAACACAATCGCACAAAGTTTCACCTTGACCGTGAATCCTATCAACGATCCGCCCAGCTTTACCGCCAGCAATCCGCCCACCAGCCAAGAAAATGCGGGCATCCAAACCCTTACCGGTTGGATAACCAGCTTTGTTGCGGGCCCTGTGGATGAGGGAACCCAAACCGCCAGCTATACCGTAAGCAACGTCACCAACCCTGGACTGTTTGCCGTCAACCCAGCCATCAGTCCTAGCGGCGTATTAACCTATACCACCGCCACTGATGCCAACGGTTCCTCTAACTTCAGCGTTCAAGTGATTGATAATGGCGGTACTGCCAATGGTGGCCTCAACACGTCAGCGGCCCAAAGCTTTACGCTTACGATTGAACCATTAGCCAACACGCCAGGTGTCACTCCAGCCAGCACGGTAGAAGATATCATGACCACCAGTGGGCTCGTCATCAGTCGCCACCCAGCCGACGGCCCCGAGGTCACGCACTTCAAAATTACCAATATCCAAGGGGGCACCTTATATCACAACAACGGCCTTACCCAAATCAACAACGGTGATTTCATTACCTTCATCCAAGCCAATGTTGGGCTACGCTTCTTACCAGCGTCCAATTCCTTTGCCAGTGGAAGTTTTGGTATTCAATCGGCCCAAGGCAATACCGACGCTGATCTCAATGGTGGTCTCACAACCGCTACCATTACCGTCACCGCCGTCAATGATGCACCCAGCTTCACCGGCAGCAACCCGCCCACCAGCCAAGAAAATGCCGGCACCCAAACCATTACCGGGTGGATAACCAATTTTGTGCCGGGCCCTGCGGATGAAGCAAGCCAAATTGCAAGCTATACCGTGAGCAATATCACTAACCCTGGGCTATTTGCAATCAATCCAGCCATCAGTTCCAGCGGCGTATTAACCTATACCACCGCCACCGATGCCAACGGTTCCGCCAGCTTCAGCGTTCAAGCGCGTGACAGCGGAGGCACCGCCAATGGCGGCATTGACACCTCAGCCGCCCAAACCTTTACCATTATCGTTGAAGCGTTAGCCAACACGCCGGGTGCCACCCCAGCCAGCACGGTAGAAGATATCATGACCACCAATGGACTCGTCATCAGCCGTCACCCCGCTGATGGCCCAGAGGTCACACACTTCAAAATCACCAACGTCCAAGGGGGAACCTTATATCACAACAACGGTATCACCCTGATAAACGACGGAGATTTCATTACTTTTGCACAAGCCAATGTCGGTTTACGCTTCTTACCGGCCCCCAATTCTTTCGCCCAAGGCAGCTTTGACATTCAATCGGCCCAAGGCAATACCGATGCCGATCTCAATGGTGGACTCCAAACAGCCATCATTACCGTCAGCCCAATAGCCGATACCCCATCCGTCACAAATACTTCTACCGAAGAAGGTCTACAATCGACTGATGGTCTGGTGATTTCACGCAACGAAGCCGATGGAGAAGAAGTCACGCACTTCAAAATCACCAATATTCAATTTGGGAGTCTTTATCAAAATGATGGGATTACGCCTATTAATCTTAATGATTTTATCACGGTTGAAGAAGGTCAAGCCGGTCTCAAATTTACCCCATTGAGTATTACTAACGGTCAATTTGATATTCAAGCGTCACTTTCAGCCGACGATACCGGTTTAGGCGGCGATGTGATCACAGCCACCATCAATCTTGATCTCACCAATGATGCGCCCAAGTTATCGCTCAATTGCACCGAAACCGAAACCCAATGTACGTTGGAATGTCTGGAACAACCCTTGACTGAAGGCAGCCCAGAAACGCAAACCGTTTGTACCATGATCCAACTATTTGGCGGCTTAGTTGAACTGACCGCTACTGCCACCGATCCGGACGTGCCAGAACAAAACATGCGCTTTAGCCTCACTGGCGCACCTCCTGGAGCCCTAATTAATCCATTGACAGGTAAATTTGATTGGCAACCGACTGAACCTGGAACATTTACGTTTAGTGTCATCGTTACCGATGATGGCACCAATCCAGATAACTTGACGGATAGCCATGAATTGGCTTTGAAACTCACGACCGATCCCGTTTTAATTCCAATTGGTGATCAAATAGCACCCGTTGATAATCTGCTAGCCTTTACCGTTGCAGCTATTCATCATAACGCTTTTACGTTTAGCTTAGAAAATGGGCCACCTGATGCGACTCTTGATTTTGACAGTGGGATTTTCAATTGGACACCGACTGAAGAAGGGGAATTTACGGCCACGATTCGGGTAACCGAAGTGGGCGGACTCTTTACCGAAGAAACCATTGCCATTACTGTCGAACGGAATCTGCCACCGGTTTTAGAACCACTTGAGCCGGTCAATGTCTTACCCAATACCATTATCAACTTTACGGCTCTTGCCACTGACCCCAATGAAAATGCGTTGATTTATCGCCTCAATGAGGCACCCAGTGGGGCAACGATTCACCCACTCTCAGGAACCTTTACGTGGATTCCGACTCAAACGGGTAGTTTCACCGTCACCGTGATAGCTGAAGAAACCAATGGCTTTCCAGAAAATTTAAGTGATGAGCAAAGTATAGACATTTTTGTCAATGATAAACCGGTTATTTTACCGCTTATTACGCAAAATACCCCGATTAATATTCCATTACTCTTCACAATCAATGCGATGCACGCTGAAGATCATCCCCTGGCTTATACATTAGTAAAAGCACCGTCAGGGGCCAGCATTAATCCAGAGACTGGTGAGTTTACCTGGATTCCAGATGCCGAAGGTGATTATGAAGTGACCGTTCAAGTCACTGAAACCACTGATAATCTCAGTAGTGAAGCCACTTTTAAAATCGCGGTCAGCAACAATACCCCACCAGAACTGACACCGGTTGAAAATCAAGTGGCCCCATTGAATCGGCTCTTTAAACTGCAAGTAGAAGCCATTGACGCACAAGAAAATCAACTGCTGTACCAAATCGACGAAGCTCCTGAAGGGACAGTTTTGCATCCGTTAAATGGTGAACTCACTTGGATACCTGATAACGTGGGCACCTACGCCTTAAAACTCTCCGTGACTGAAATTGATGGCATACCCATTAATTTGACGGTCAGCACCGAATTTCAAATCACGGTAAACACCCAACCGGCGATTGATGACTTGGAAAATCAAAGTGTCAACATGGGCAACACCTTGACTTATCGGGTAACCGCCTTCCATCCGTTAGGCAATCCATTAGGATTCCGCTTAGTTAATAACTTATCCGGTGCTGAGATTCATCCAGATACAGGAATTTTCACTTGGACACCAGAAGAAGCAGGGATTTATGATCTTCAAATCCAAGCCTTTGATAAAACCAATGAAGAATTTACGGATACCAAAGTCATTACCTTAACCGCTAATCAGGTTGAAACGCGCTTAGCACTTGAACTCAGTAGCAACACCATCCTGATCAATGGGCCCCTTAAAGTCACCGGCAATGTGTTTAGAGAAGTCGAAACTTCCATCAGTTTAGGCCAATTACCCATTGAATTGACTATTTTAGGGCCCAATCAAACGTGGAATGTGGCAGGCCAAACCCAAGCCGATGGTTCCTTACAATTCGACGCGTTACCAGTCCTAGAAAAAGAAGGCAGCTATCTATTTCAAGCTAATTTTAAGGGGGATAATTATTTTGCGGAATCCCAATCCGATCAACAAACCTTGATGGTGCGTAATTTGGCTGGTTATGCCATTTTGATTGAAGGGCGTACAGCCGATGATGAGGAAGGATTGGCGAGTTACAACAAAACCATGAACCGCATTTACCAAAAAATGAAACAGCGCGGTTTCAAAGATCAAGACATTGAATACTTCAACTTTAATCTTGATCAAAGTAATGTAGGGATTCAAGTCGATGCGGAACCGAGTATATCAGCCATCAAAGCCGCTTTTGATAAGGTACAAACACGCCTCAATGCGGCCCCAGCTCCCTTGTTTGTTGTCATGGTGGATCATGGCGGGATTGACGGCAGTTTTTATATTGATAAAGGTGATGGTGCTAGCATTAAACCCTCTCATGTATCAGGTTGGATGAACACCCTAGAAAAAGGCTTAAATCCAGACGCACTGGCAGAATCGCGTGTAGTCATTATTGGTTCCTGCTATGCCGGTACCTTCTTATCACCCTTATCTAAACAAGGTCGTGTTATCATCGCCAGTGCCGATACCGATGAAGAATCGTTCAAAGGGCCAAAAGAACCGGATGAAACCCGCAGCGGTGAATTTTTCACCGAAGCCATGTTTTCACAGCTTGCACGTGGCAAATCCCTTAAAACGGCCTTTGAACTCGCTACAGAAACAACGGAAACTCTGACCCGAGCTGGCACTGCTACCAATAACCGTTTCCAAGACAGTGCCGCCCAACATCCACTGTTAGATGACGATGCGGATAAAACCGGTAGCAACGCTCTCTCCACCGGCATTGGTGATGGTGTTATTTCCGAAGACATTTACTTGGGCAGTGGTATCAGTATAGAAGATGAAAACGGTGCTAATAATCCGGCTGAAATTCTGAACGTGACGGAAACCCTTCACTTAGAAGCCACCACCTCAGCCAGCGAATTATTTGCTGTCGTCAACAACGCCAGCCGTGTGAAAGACAATCAAGTGATTGTTGATATTCGATCGCCCTCAATTTCCTTAGTTTCGGAAGGGACTGAAGCCAAAAGTGGTGCTGAAATTAATGATTTAATGAGAATGTTTCTCTCTCCTAGCGGTGAACCGAATCGTTTTAGCGGTAATCTTGATGTATTCCAAGAACCGGGCCAATATGAAATTATGTATTTTGTCGTTGATACTGAGACCGGAGAAATGTCTCCCTTCAGTCGTTCAACCGTTTACAAAGAAAAAGCGGGTAATCGTCCGCCTAAAGCCTTTCAGTTAATAAAACCGGCCCATGAAAGTAAACCGGAAACCACCATGATTTTAAATTGGGAAAGTACTTTTGATCCCGATGGAGACCCGTTTACTTATAGCTTATTCATAGCGACTGACCCCGAATTTAACAAAGTGGTCTATCGTGAAGAGGAACTGACATTTGCCGTTACTTATGTCGATAGAAATACCCCTTTTAATGATTCGTTAAAGGAAAGTGGTTTAGGGCTGCGCGACGGAACCCAATATTATTGGAAAGTCGAAGCCAATGATCCTTTTGGTGGTCAAACCGTCAGCCCAGTTTTTTCGTTTACCACCAACAATACCAATGCACCTCCGGGGATTGGCAGTGTATTTGTATCGAGTGCCTTAGATTTTAATGGTATTGATAATGCCCAACTGACTTTTTTAGACGAATTTGGCAATCCCATCCCAAGTCCAGATATTATGCAAGATCAGGGCAATTACAACATGTTATTACCGGCTGGTCGTCGTCGGGCCATTATTAAAGCCGCTGGCTTTGAAGATCAAGAAGTTGAAATTGATACGAGTTCTGGGTTTGCATCACTTAACATTACGCTAGAACCAAAAGGAGGTATTCCGCCTAGCCCTGGTCAACTACAATTTACCATTGATAACACGACCATTGACGAAAATCAGGAAACCATCAGTATGTTGGTCAAACGTGAGGAAGGGAGTGATGGGGAAATCACCGTCAACTACGCTTGTGTTGAAGAAACCGCAATAGAAGGGAGTGATTATGATTGTCCACAAGAAGTATTAACTTGGGCCGATCAGGATACCTTGTCGAAACGTATCACGCTTAACATTATTAACGACTCGGCTGTTGAAGCCAATGAAAGCTTCAACTTAATCTTATCCAATCCCACCGGTGGCGCAAAACTATTGACTCGTCAAATGACAGTCACCATTGCCGATGACGATCTGTTAGTCACTTCAGAACGGGGAACGCTACAATTTAGTCAGGAGAATTATACCGCTAATGAAGCTGATGGTCGTTTATTGACCCTACAAGTTAATCGTACTAGCGGTAGTGATGGGCAAGTGTCAGTGCAATATACAACGACTACTGACAGTTCTGCAACCATTGGTACTGATTATACTGGTGGCAATGGTAGCCTACTTTGGGCCGAGGGTGATACGGCACCTAAAACCATCAATATTACCCTAATTAATGAGGGTGAAATTGAAGAATCGGAAGAAGTACGCTTCATGCTATTTAATCCGACCGGTGACGCGCAATTAGGCGTACCTTTCCAAACCACCTTGACCATTAACGATTCAGGGCTATCAGTACCGGTCATCAACAACAATGAGGATGAACTCCCTCTTCCTCCGGGAGAAGAGGGCCAATTGGGAGAGAGCCAAGGTCAATTGGGTGAGGCCCAGAATGAGGGCCAACTGGGCGAGAACCAAGGTGAGGGCCAACTCCCTCTTCCCCCGGGAGAGGGCCGGGATGAGGGCCCCACGCTACAATTTTTAGCTGATACCTATCTCACTCATGAAAAAATAGGGCCCTTAACCACCTTCACCGTCATTCGCACGGGTGACAGTGCTGGGCGTGTTTCCGTGCAATATCGCATCATGCCTGACAGTACCGCCATATTGGATCAAGATTATACCGGCGGCACTGGGACATTAACTTGGCCCGATGGCGATAATCGTCCACAATCTATTGACTTAACCTTATTGGATGACGAGGACATTGAAGGCCCGGAAACTCTGGTGCTAGAACTTTATGAACCGAGCGGGATGTCATTAGGTACTCCTTCTCAAAGCACCTTAATCATCACTGATGATGACCAGCCACCACCAACGGAATCTCCTAGTGATAACGAAGGCACAATAATAGAGGAATCCTTCGAGTTGCCTAATGCGGTTCAATTTTCGTCAAAAGTGTATGCCGTTACCGAAGAAGAAGGCGTTGCACTGTTACCAGTCGAGCGGATTGGTGATAATGGTGAAGCCATCCAAGTCCAATACTTTGCTTCTGGGAACAGCACAGCAACAGTGGGCGTGGATTATAAAGATCACATAGGTACGCTGACTTGGGCCGCCGGTGATACAGAACCTAAACTGATGGTATTACGTTTAATAGATGATAATATCACTGAAGCAGTGGAAACCGTTCATTTAATGTTATTTAATCCCAGCCAAGGTTTGGCATTAGGTACGCCCGCGGATACCCGCTTGCTCATCGTTGATAATCAAAGCGATCCCTTATTCTTACCCAGTTTAGGACGAGGAATCGTGATTACCGAAGCGAATCAAACACGAGCGACTCAACCGACCCAAGACGCTGAAACCACGCCAGTTACTACCGCATTTCGCGGTGGCGCGTCAGTGAACGGTTTAGATTACCAAACACAACTGTTCATGTCACCCATGCAATACGTCAACATAATCGGTGACATTCAGATTAACAGCCAACATGTTGGCCAAGTCGCTGATATTTTAATCGTAGTAGCAGTATTATCGACAATTGGTGACATTGAATTGTTTGTCATGCGTAATACACAAGGTGATATTGAAGTTTGGGAGGGTGAAGACATGACTCGCTTAGTCCCAGTCCTAGAAAATATCACCCTAGGAGAAACACAACGTGTTGATATTTATCAAGGGTTATTGGGCAATGGTCACTTATTCGTCTTTTTTGGCTATCGCCTTAAAGACTCAGGCTTCATTGTCTATAATGGTGAGCAACCCATTGAAGTTAATATTGAAAATGAAGTGATTGCACAACCACAAGCTGTCGTTTGGCAAGCCGATTTTAGTCCAGATGGTGACATGATTGTCACCGCTTCCCATGATGGTAACATTCGCCTTTGGGATGCCAAAACCGGTGACCGACTGGCTCTATTGAAGGGCCACACAGAAGCTGTGAAATCAATGACCTTTAATTCATCCGGGACTCAATTGGTAACGGCTTCCAATGATGGCACTGCTAGAATCTGGGATATTGATTTTCAAACCGAATTGACTCAATTAAAAGAGCATACCAGTACCGTGGAATCGGCTTCGTTTAGCACGGATGACCAACAAATTATTACGGCTTCGCAAGATGGCACAGCACGAATTTGGGATGCGGAGACGGGCCAACTCATCAATATCTTGAAAGGTCATCAAGGCGCGGTCAATATGGCCACTTTCAATACCAGTGGTACACAGATTGTCACCGCGTCTCAAGATAACACCGCCCGGTTATGGCATGCAGAAACGAGTGAAACGCTTGCCATCCTCAAACATGATCACGTTGTTGAACACGCTGCTTTTAGCCCAGATGGGAAACTCGTGGTCACTGCTTCATGGGATGGGACCGCTCGCGTTTGGAATGCTGAAAGTGGTGAAGAAATATCAGAACTCAAACATCACAATGGTGTCTCTTATGCCACATTCAGTCCTGATGGTTCGCTGATTGTCACTACCTCTTGGGATAAAACCGCATGTCTTTGGGAAACACCAAATCGGTCGTTGAGCTTGTCGAAACGAGAAGGAGAGCCGATTGAAACTGAGGCGATTTCAAGTCAATCGCTTGCTATCTTAATTGGACATCAAGGTGTGGTGAATTATGCCACGTTCAGTCCCGATGGACAACGGCTAGTGACCGCTTCAAGTGATAACACGGCGCGAGTTTGGGAAGTTGAAACGGGCCAACCATTAGCTATTCTCAAGGGCCATACGAATAATGTTGGCTATGCCGCGTTTAGTCCAGACGGTGAAAAAGTAGTCACCGCTTCGTGGGATAATACGGCGCGAGTTTGGAATGCTCAAACCGGTGAATTATTGATGCTGTTGAAAGATTAATTTTCCAAAGCTAAAGCTTTGGACTCCAAAGCACGGTTCTGGAGTCCAAAGCTTTAGCTTTGGAGCATTTAATACACCGTTTGCCACACCATTCTATCAAAGCCCACCGCAACCACACTGATAAGTTGTAATTTTAATACGTCACCTCCTTCTTTTGATTTCAAGCAAGTTTGATAATCCAGCAATTGCTGTTTCGCTTCCGCTATTTTTTCCTTAACCGGTTCTAAAGCGGCTAATTCGGTAATACTCAGTTTTTTGATTTCTGCACCGCTTAATTTGACCTCTGATATTTTTAAATACTTAAATTCAAAGATAAAATCATACAAGGGTAGCTCACGAAAATCTGGACGGATAATCAGCGTTAAATCTGTGTATCGTCGTTTACATGCCATTTCTGAATCCATCAGATACCAAGTATCGTTAAAAAGGACGGTCAAAAAAGCCGTTTTGATGGTTAATTCATTCGCCGTTGCATAATCACGATTATCAAACACTTCAAAATAACGCTGTTCCATAAAATCACAAACCGGTTGCAAATCGCCGGTTTGATAAAACTCTTCCGCCATGTCATGGATAGCTTCACGTTCTGGTCCTTGGGGTAACAGCATTTCTAACAGATGTTCCACATAGAGTTTTCGCACGACCAAATTGGGAATTTTGAAGCGTAGTTTTCTCAGGGCGGTTTCGCCATCCAAAGTCAAAATGCCCAAATAATAAAGCAAAGACACGATAAACTGGTTGCTTTGAGTGGTTTTTAACATTTGGTCAACCCCAAAGCGATTCTCTAGTAACGAGAGAACCAAAGGCGGTGTTCCATTCAAGGCTTGCCATAAGATAGCTCTCCCATTCGGCAACCGGGAAAGATAAGTGAGTTTACTTAAATCCATCATCAAATTGCTATCCAACATTTGTTCTGGATATCGACAATCTTTTTGAAACGAGTCAAAAAAATAGAGGGCTAAAGTCGGATTATAAATGTCTTTTGAACCATATTTACTAAAACAATAGCCATCATAAAAAGTTTGTATCAGATTCAATGCTTGACCGATTTTATCTTCTTCAAATTCACATTCTTTCACAATTTGAGTCAAGACGGCTTTAATCTCCGGTTCTTGAAATCCACACAACTCGTTAAATTCCGGTTCCAAGTAAATGTTTTTTGCCACATTATAAGCACTGGTAATATCACTCATCAAAACCGGAGAAACACCAGTCATAAAAACCCGCTCCAAACCTCCACCACTACTCGCCGATTTAACCGCTCGGAAAAGTGCTTTGAGAGAACCTTCCGTTGATAGTAATGCTTTATAACGTTCAGGGCTGGTTTGTCCCTGACTCATCATTAAGTCATTGGCAAAATTATCGTATTCGTCAATTAACAAATAAAGGCGGTAAGGCGTTTGTCGTACTGCGCTCAATAGGGAGAGAAATGAATCAATAGCATCAACAGGTTCAATCTGAATATTTTTCAAAAGCACCGTTTGATACTTATCGGCAAAATCTTGAATACAACGGTTGATATAGCGAGTTAATCGTTCTTGTATTTGCGGTGCGCCACCTTCTGGGTTGACATTAGAAAAATCCCACTTCATGACCAAATATTGATTATGTTTTTCCGTTGGATTTTGCCCGATGGCTAAATTTCCAAACAACCGCTCAAACTCCGAAGCTTTTGCCACATCGTAATAATTCTCTAGCATGGATAACAATAAACTTTTACCAAAGCGACGTGGACGTAGAAATAGTAGTTGATGTCCGGCTTCTTCAATTAATCGAATATGTGAACTACGATCCACATAAAAATAATTTTCAGTCCTAAGCAGATAAAAATCACTAAAGCCATAAGGAAATTTAAGCATAATGAAAACACCATTGTTAATTGAATCAAAATTCATTTAATTTCCGCTAAGTATATCTTATTTCCGGTTTTGACCCAAAAATAGAAAAATGCCGCCAAACGGTCCTTCCCAACAAACGGCTCGCAACATGTTGGCCAATGGCTTAGATTTTGCTATAGATTTTCATAAAAATAACTTCACAAATGCGGTGCAAAAAATCTGTTTTACAGGTATAATTTAAACAATAAAAAATTTCAATACAATTTCTATCAAAAGGAGAAAAGATATGATAGACATTACGTTTTCTAAACCAATTCTTGATAAACTGCATGAAGAACTTCAACCTCTAGTAAAGTAAATCACCCCAAGGGTCGAAGTTTTGTTATGGGCGATCCGGGCCATTTTTGGCAATTAGAATTAGCCATTGGTGGGCCGGTTCGCGCATGAATAGAGGCGTTACGCATCCCCATGAGGGGTTATGAGTGTGACATAACCCACACAGTTTTTCCGCAGCCGGGAAGTTACGCATCCCCATGAGGGGTTATGAGATCAATTTCTAGTTCTTCAGTGACTTCCGCAACAAAGTTACGCATCCCCATGAGGGGTTATGAGAACCTAAAAACGACACAAACAACAAGATCATAAAAGACGTTACGCATCCCCATGAGGGGTTATGAGTGTTTTTTTACTTACTCAATGAGGTCGACCTGTTTTGTTACGCATCCCCATGAGGGGTTATGAGACAAATTGCATAATTACGGGTGAAAAAGCAAACGGAGTTACGCATCCCCATGAGGGGTTATGAGAAAAAACAGTACAGAAGCCAAGAAGATAAACATAGTTACGCATCCCCATGAGGGGTTATGAGAAGCATCACCCCCACCAAATCAGAAGTTTTATAAAAATCGGGTTACGCATCCCCATGAGGGGTTATGAGTCATTGACTTCTTGAATGGTCAAGGAATCTTCTGAGTACGTTACGCATCCCCATGAGGGGTTATGAGATATATTTAATTTATCAAGTCTTTGCTTCTTTTGCTAGTTACGCATCCCCATGAGGGGTTATGAGCACTCCCCACATTCCCACCAAATCGTAAAGCGATTCCAGGTTACGCATCCCCATGAGGGGTTATGAGGCGGGCATCGGTGTCAAGTAACATAGGATCGGGAGTGTTACGCATCCCCATGAGGGGTTATGAGTTTACAGAAAAGCTGAGGGGTTTAATTCAACTCCTTGTTACGCATCCCCATGAGGGGTTATGAGCCTATAAAGAAGTTCTTATTAGGGTGTATGCCATTTGTTACGCATCCCCATGAGGGGTTATGAGAAAGCATAAGCGATGGTGAATATTTCGGATAAAAAGCGCGTTACGCATCCCCATGAGGGGTTATGAGTGAGTCTAAACAAACGACGACTGGGATATCTAACTCGGGTTACGCATCCCCATGAGGGGTTATGAGTCAGTGGCGTTTCTATTCGCTTTTCGGTTTTCTGTATTGTTACGCATCCCCATGAGGGGTTATGAGGTGTTATTTTGTGCACGTTCTCCTGCTAATTCTGTTGTTACGCATCCCCATGAGGGGTTATGAGATTATAATTCCAGCATTGGTTTGTGTTGCAGCACTAGTTACGCATCCCCATGAGGGGTTATGAGCTGCACCTGACAGAAAAAGGCAAAAGAATTGCGAACGTTACGCATCCCCATGAGGGATTATAAGTTCATTTTTGAAAGGGTTAATAGAAAGATTCCACTTGTTACGCATCCCATGAGAAAAAGCCTCGTTTTGAACTTCAAATGATTTAATGTTCATTCCTTGATAAATTTAGTGCATAATATAAGTTAATTTGGCACTACTTTTTTCACTCACGACAGATCAAATCCTGAGTGACTTTTCAAAATTCACTTTTCTTATGTCAGGATCATTATAAATGCTTTCTAAAAATCAAGCACTTGCTGACGCATTTCAATCAATCCGCGAATTTTTGAATGAACAACAGGTACACCTTAATCGCCTAGAACAACGTATTGTATATTTAGATCAACAACAAATACGTGTTGACGTTTTAGAAGAATATATTGAACATTTTGAGCAAGAATTAGAACGTTTTAATATTATTGAAAAATTGCTCAAAAAATTAGAACCATTACAAACCCATATTGCATTCATTGACAAAATAAGCCAACACTGGGAACAGCAACAAGCCTCTCTCAAAATCCTGGAAAAACGCACTGCAAGTATCGAATCCATTCAAACGCGCCTAGCAAATTTAGAAAATCTTACCCATCATATAGAACACATAAAAAGAGAAATCAATAACAATATTGTTGAAAATGTAAAAACGCTTCAAAATCAAAATCAAGGTATCGAAAAACAGATTGAAGAATTAAAACAACAACAAACCCATCTAGAAATTTTTAAAAATGCAATTGAACAACTAGAACAACCTCAAATCCATGAAGTTGTCATTCGTTTAAGTTATATTGAACAAGCGTTAAAACGTGTTGATGATTTAGAACATCAATTGAATGATGCAGAATTGAGAACGCGGGAAATGGCAAGAGCATTGCCTCATGCTATTCGCCAAGCCAGTCAATCAAACGATTCCGAAAATTCTTATGAAGCCGAATTGACAGAATCCCTACAAAAACCCATAGAATTATGTATTAAGCAATCCATTAGTCAAGATACCCAACCATTTGCTGATGCTTTATTTCCGGTCATGGGCCCGGCCATTCGCAAATCGATGAATGAGTCATTGAAAAATCTGGTTCAATCCATTAACCAAAGTGTCGAACAAAGTTTATCAATGCAAGGATTAACTTGGCGCGTACAAGCGTGGCGTAGTGGGCGATCTTTTTCAGAAATGGTGTTGCAAAATACGCTCATCTATCAGATTGAACAAGTTTTTTTAATCCATCGTGAAACCGGTTTACTCATCAAACATCTGCATCAAGAAGGGGTAAATTTTGGAGATATCGACGCAGTTTCAGGCATGTTCACTGCCATACAAGATTTTATCCGCGATTCCTTTTCCAGCACCAAAACCGAAGAGCTTGATAGCGTCGAAGTCGGTGAATATACCGTCTGGTTAGAGCGTAGCCCTTATGCCGTCTTAGCCTGTGTCATTCGTGGCGCAGCCCCCTACCGTTTTAGAAATACCATGCGTTCCGTCTTAGAAACATTGCATGGTCGTTATGGCAACTTATTGCGACAATTTTCTGGAGACAGTGAGCCCTTACAAGTGTGTCACTCCTTATTAGAAAATACCCTACAATCGGAAAAAAAAGCACTCGCACAAACAAAAACCTCACACCGATTTTTATCACCACAATTTATTGGACTAATCGGCACAATTCTACTGTTGTTTTTTGGATGGGGCTATTGGCAATATCAACAAGAACAACGTTTTAATCACTATCTTCAAGCATTACAAGAGGCCCCCGGTATAGTAGTTCTTTCTAACCAAGAACAAAATGGCAAACGATTAATTTATGGGATGCGCGATCCATTAGCCGATGATCCAATCGAAATCGCTTGTGGTTTTGGATTAAAAGATGAGATAGAAACGCAATGGATACCTTATTTAGATTTAACACAACCGTTTATTGAACAACGTGCGCGATTACGTTTAACGCCACCCACCACCGTATCAATCCGTATTGAGGGCGATGTACTACATTTAACGGGACATGCCTCGCCAACCTGGATACAAAAAGCGATTCACGCGCCTTTTGTTACCGGGATTAATCATTTAAACACGAAAACGTTATTAGAAACCGATCAATTTTTATTAGCCCAAGCCGAAGAGAAATTAAAACCACCTGAAAATATAACGCTTACCGTACAAGATCGCATTTTGCATCTCAATGGCTTAGCTGACTCGAAAACTTATAAAACATTACAACAACGTCTAGCAAATTTACCCATTTCTGAAGAAGCGTTTGCGGCTATTGATACCAGCAATTTAGTCGATGCAGAACATGAACGAAATAATCTTATTAATACAATTGAAACCACAAACATATATTTTTTGGGTGAATCCACAAAATTTAGCATTGAACAAGAAACCGCATTACAATCATTACTGAAAAATATACAAAAATTATTAGTGCTGAGCCAAACCTTATCTCAACCGACCGACCTACAAATTATTGGTGACACTGATGGGCGTGGCTCGAAAAGTTATAATGAACAACTCAGCCAACAACGAGCAAAAGTGGTATTTAATTGGTTAGAGCAAGAGGGAATAGAAAAAACCTTTTTAAAAATCGTTTCTCCAGAGAATACACGTTTTGGAGAATCTATACCCGATCCAACACATAGAAAAGTGAATTTCAAAGTCAATTTTAATTCGCCAATGGGCAATGGCAAATAAATGAAAAAATGGCTTATTTATTGCTAACTATAGATATAGTTAAAGATTTCAGAATCAGAAAACGTAGTTGCGAATAACGATTTGAAAGGAAGAAAAGTTCAAACAAAGTCACCAGCAGGTTAATGGTGAATCGCAAATTTGCAAATTGCAAATTTGCAAATTGCGAATATTGATTGAATTTATATTGAACATCAAAAATGGATTTCCAAAGCTAAAACTTTGGTTTTTTGGAAATTCGCAAAAGCGTAGGAAATAAAATTATGTATACAATTCCCATGAATATTGCCCAATACATTTATTCTCTCAAAATGGCTGACACTGTGTTAGCTTATTTGTCAATTGATGAAAATGACAACTTAATCAATTGTGGTGGACAACTCCACTACTATGGATTATCTAATTTAATGCTTGGAGAACCGGTCACAGAACAATTGTTGTTTTTGGATGGCATGTTACCCATTTCAGACAACTTGGTATTACCATTTTTAAGTTTGGACGATGATTGTTGTGCCCATGTCCATATTGTCCCCCATAACAATGGTGTTTATGTTTTGTTATTTGATGCCACTTGCGAACATAAAAAGCAACAAAAAATCCAACAACAACTCAATAATCTCCAATTATCAATGTATCGTAAAGATCAATTTATACATAGTTTGAAAGAAGAAAATCGCCAACTGAGACAACATGGCTGAAAGAGGAAAGGGAACCGGGGACAGGGAATTATTAAAAAAATTTTCCTACAAACAAATAGTATTTCTTAAAGAAATACTATTTGTTAAGAATGCGTAAATTATTTTTTGCGGCATCCCTTATTATAGATTTTCGCTTTTCCGTACGCCTTTCCATTTTTTTAAGACTTTTTTCAACTCTGCCTTCCCTTTTTTCTCCATTTCTAAAAAAAAACCTTTTAAGTGTTTATACCAATTTAATGACAAATCGTTAATTTTATTAAAATAAATATTTAATAAAAATCATGAAATCAAGCACTTAAACTTAATCACTCATGTTACGCACTGTGCTTCAACCAGAAAAATCTCCTTAACCTTAATATTATTTAGAAGCACGATCTCTCCCTCCCCCTAACCTAGG
>Ga0233403_10000622_pt1 | contig 16801 bp, 12 predicted proteins | sample Na_oxic_1_MG_FD_179866 | JGI IMG/M metagenome (GOLD analysis project Ga0233403, IMG submission 179866) | Seawater microbial communities from Saanich Inlet, British Columbia, Canada - Na_oxic_1_MG | ecosystem: Environmental > Aquatic > Marine > Inlet | place: Canada: British Columbia | collected...
CGTTCTTGTTGTACCTGTTGCCATTGTTCATACCCGTCAATGGCATGTTGAGTCAATATCGTTCCAATAGTGGCAATCAGAATCAGCAGGAAGGTTGCACCACAGCTATTTTTGACTTTTATCGTTCTCAATAAAAAGCTACCGACGGCGAACCAGGCAACAAATACCAGTAACATTGTTATAAATGACATACGGTCAAGCCCTCTTATGGTTTCAAAAAGTATTCTTATGGCCTATTCCCTTATTGAAGGGTAGTGAACTCAAACAAATTTATCCTCACATCGAAATGACAAGGTACCGCAATAGGCACGACTGTGTCAAAAAAATTCAAAAAAACTATGTTTATTCTAAAAAGTATTATTCATTTTATTAACGCCCTGAGCGAATGGACTGGGCGAATCATCGCCTGGTTGATATTAGTTATGGTATTAATTATTGTTTATCAAGCGAGTATGGTTGCCCTATTTTCTATCGGCTCCGTTGCGTTACAGGAATTGCAGTGGCATTTATTTGCCCTAGTGTTTTTGCTGGGTGCCGCTTATACCTTAAAACATGATGATCATGTGCGAGTCGATATTCTTTACCAAAGTCATTGGATGAATGATCGGCGACGCGCTTGGGTGAATCTTCTCGGCAGCCTAATCTTTCTGGTACCCTTTTGTGTATTGATCATCATCGCGTCATGGCCTTTTGTATCTAATGCGTTTATTCATGGCGAAGGTTCGCCCGATCCGGGGGGGCTGCCTTATCGTTTTGTACTGAAAGCCGCCATTCCAATCGGGTTTGCGTTGCTGATGTTACAAGGCATTGCTAACAGTTTAACCAGTCTGTTATATTTGCTTGAAACCAAAGGGGAGCAAAATTAATGGAACTTTTCAGTATGGAAGTCTGGGCACTGATTATGTTTGCAGTGCTGATGGTGACGTTGTTTTTCGGCTATCCGGTCGCTTTTACGTTAGGCGCGATATCATTATTATTTGGCATGATTTTTCTCGATCTCTCTTTTTTTAATTTGTTGCCGATGCGAATTTGGGGAGTGATGACTAATTTTACGCTATTAGCGGTGCCGCTATTTGTGTTCATGGGCGTGATATTGGAAAAATCGGGACTGGCCGAAGATTTGTTGGAAACAATGGGACTCTTATTTGGGCGATTACGCGGCGGTTTAGCGTTATCCATTGTCGTTGTGGGAGGCTTGTTAGCGGCAACGACCGGTGTTGTGGGCGCGACGGTCGTGACAATGGGCATCATTGCGTTGCCTTCTATGCTTAAAAATGGTTATTCTCCAGCCCTTGCAACCGGAACCATTGCCACTTCCGGTACCTTGGGACAAATTATTCCGCCGAGCATTGTCTTGATTTTATTAGGTGATATGGTAGGAGTCCCGGTTGGCCAATTATTTTTGGCAGCGGTTTTACCCGGCAGCCTATTGATTTTGCTTTATCTGTTATATATCGCTTGGAAAGCTTGGCGCGATCCGCACAGTGCCCCAGCATTAGCGGGTGAGGATCATCAATGGGATAGGCATTTTGTGGTGCGTGTGTTAAAGAGCGTGTTGCCGGTATTGCTGCTGATGATTGCAGTCTTGGGCAGCATTTTTTTTGGTATCGCAACTCCGACAGAATCAGCCGCTTTTGGCGCGATAGGCGCATTGTTGTTAGCCTTTATAAAACATGTCACTCATCCAATCATTTTACTCCAAAACGTGCGCGATGCGGTGCAACAGACAACGCGCTTGACGAGTATGGTATTTTTAATTTTGATTGGCGCAACCGCCTTTGGTTTAGTCTTTCGCGGTATGGGCGGCGATCAGTTAGTGCATGACATTTTGACCCAATTACCAGGCGGCAAATGGGGATTTATTTTAGTCAGTCTACTATTGATTTTCCTTCTAGGCTTTTTTTTAGATTTTCTGGAAATTTGTTTTATTGTGGTACCAATACTCACTCCGATTGCTGACCATTTTCAAATCAACTTGCTTTGGTTTGCTATTTTGATTGCGGTCAATTTGCAAACTTCTTTTTTAACCCCCCCCTTTGGCTTTTCGCTATTTTATCTCAAAGCCGTGGCTCCGCCTACTATGCGTATTGCGGTCATTTATCGCGGTATCGTACCTTTTGTCATGTTACAGATATTGGGATTAGCCCTGTTAGTGATTTTTCCGCAAATAACGTTGTGGCTGCCTAATCTGATCGATCAATGGCTAAATCTTTGATATCCGGTTTTTTCTGTTTTTAACAACCGCGTTTATAATATGCCCACCGCCTTTTCATTTAGTGGGTTACATGCTTAATTTTTTCTGGTCTGAATCAGAATGGACAGAATTTTATAATTTTCCGAATAAAAAGACCGAAAAGTGAAAAAAATCAGCCAAATGGATTCAAATTGAAACCCCAGTGACTGGCTTAATGCCATATCGTGTCTCAGCCAAGCCAAGTACAACGGATACCCGAAACGAAGTTCAGCGAAGCTAAATAAACGGATTTTAGGAACGAATAATGTTGGTAAAACTCTCATTTTAAAAAGGTTTTTTAATCCGTTGGTTTCGAGTATCCGTTGTACTACTTTGAGCGAATGAGTTAGCTATTCGTTACGATAGGCCGCATTGAGTGACAGGCCCCTGCTTTCCTCACAATTGATGAAAAATACTATGTTGAATGCCATTAAACAAGAAGTGACTGTTTTGCCAAACGGCCTTGTTTCATTTCGTTCTCCAGAACTTAAAGCCGGTTCGCGTGTAGAAGTTATTGTGATCTTAAAAGAAACTTCGCCTCCGCCACTATATGATGCAATTCAAAATGAAGAAATGGAGGCAAAACCGACATTAACTGAACTATTGGCCCAAGTTGCAACCGAAAAAGAACGTATGACGCTGACATACCGAAAAAAAGTATTTTTGGCCGTCGTGCCAATAGAAGATACCGAGGTGGCAAAACAACTTAAAAAGTGTCTTCAGAATTATACCCAGACTCAGGTGGAAACTCTCTGTGTAGATGATGCTTTGGGAGAGTTTATTGAAACCAAAGCGGACGAAAAAGCCTATTTGACTTTAACCTACCAAAACCAAATTTTTTTAGCGGTTGTGCCGATAGAAAAGGTTGACGCGATTAAACAACTTGAAGACTGCATTGACAACGCCGATGCTGACGATGCGCTTAAAGAAGAAGGTGAATCATTCACATCGGAACAAGTAGACAAAATATTAGGGTGGTAATTTATGGCTTACTTTATTAAATACCGCCCGGCGGCGTTACGTCAACTTGAAAAGCTTGATACCCAAGCTAAAGCGCGATTAAAACCCAAAATAAATACCTTATCTGAAAACCCTCGCCCACACGGCTATATAAAGCTCCAAGGCTTTGAAAATCGTTACCGTATTCGGGTGAGGGATTATCGCGTGATCTATGAAATACATGATGAAGTGTTGCTGGTTTTGATTGTCAAAATAGGTCCTAGACGAGATATTTATTGATAGAATACAACAAATATCGATCTAAACAAATACTTTAGCCTACCCCAACAATTCTACCGTGATGAAAACTACCGAAAAGAGGTTTATATGGCTTATGGTGATTTTGATCTAAAAAAAGTGAAATCCCAATTTGGTCTTGAAATAGTAGAAACCGAAGATTTATTTTCTTCTGTTAAAGAGGTTGAAATCAGCGATTTTTTGGCTGAAATATTAAAACAGAATGTTCCAATAGCACTCGCCATAGGAACCGAAAAAGCCAGTTCGGAACTTATTATTATCAATATCTTTCTGGAAATCAAGAAGCAACTGAATATCAGTTTTTTCTCTGGAATAGATTTTACTGTTGATAAAGATAAAGGACTCAATGGTTTTTGTGATTTCATCATTAGCAAATCATCTGAACAACTTTTTTTAGACACGCCGATTGTTATTATCACGGAAGCCCAAAATGAAAAAATCATCGGGGGGTTGGGGCAATGTGTAGCAGAAATGATAGCCGCTCAACTTTATAATGAAAAAGAGGGCAAAACATTACCCGGTGTATATGGAGCGGTTACAACCGGGCATGCCTGGAAATTTTTGAAGTTAGAAGAAATGACCGTGTATATAGATATTGAGGATTATTATATTAAAAATCCCGATAAAATTATTAGTATACTGACCTTTATGGCAACAAATTAGCTTTGGTAGGAGTCTTCTGCCCAATGGCTTCAGTTGGAGTACAAAGCTTCAGCTTTGTGCCGCATGTTATCTAAAAAAACTTCCGTCCGAAAGCGTTGCCCTTGCGCCTCACAAGCTCCACGCATCATCAATGCCGTTTGTGAAGTCATTGATTGGACGGCTTCACAAATAGCCTCAATACTGGGAGGCGATTCTAGCAGCCAGCCGGTTTCTTCCGGTATCACGGTTTCTAATAGCCCGCCTTCAGCCACACCAATCACCGGCTTGCCGGCTGCCATCGATTCTAATGGTGACATGCCGAAGTCTTCGTCTTTAGGTAAGTATAAAGTTGCAATGGCATGACCCACTAAACTGGCTAATTGGGATTCACTAACCCAACCGGTGAACGAGATATTAGCAGCCTTGTTAGCCAATCGTTGTAATCGCTGCAATTCTTCGCCGCCGGACGCTACGATAAGACGCTTTTGGGGCATTTTTAAAAACGCGTTGATGATTAAATCGACTCTCTTTAACGGATCCAAACGACCCATTGATAAATAATAATCGTCCTGCCCTTGCCAAACAAAACGTGTGGTATCGCAGGGGGGGGGGATCACAATCGCTTCTTTACCTAAGTAATGTTTAATCCGTCGGCGGACATTGTCAGAATTGGCTATCAGAATGTCCATCTGGGCAACGGCTTCTTCATAGCGAGGCTGCAAATAATCAATAAATGCTTGTAAGGCGGGACGTAAATAAAAAGGCAATCGTTTCAGATAAAAATCGCGTTGATCATAAATAAAGCGAGGCGGTGTGTGACAATATAATATATGAGATTGACAAGACAGTTGATGAACGGCTAATGGCGTATAAAAGCCGCTATAAATGATAGTATCATAATTTTTTAACAAAGTGGTCCGCCGAGCCGCTGTAAAGGTACGAGCCAATTTGAATTGTCGCCACAGCGGGATTGCACTGTAGGCACGGAAATTATGTTGAGGTGACGTGATATCTAAAAACGGATGTCCGGCACGCGCAAAACCATAGCCTAAATCCGCCGACAATCCCTGGGCTAAAACGGACGACAATCTTCCGCCGCCTTCTAAAGACTCAAAATAATCATGTAATATAATTATTTTCATATATTCTTCATTCTGAAAATTATTCAATTCTGAGGTCTGATTCTGACAATGGCTGCCTATGAAGTACAACGGATACGCGAAAGAAACGGATAAGATGAAGCTTAGGATGGTGGGCAAGCGGGCACCAGATTGGTGATCTAAGGCAACTCACCCCAAAAAAATAATATACCTTATGGGGCAACCATAAAGGGGCAACCATAAAGGGGCAACCATAAAGGATTGCCCCATTGGTCATTGATTCGTAGGGGTAATCCCTTGTGGTTACCCCAATCCTTTGTGGTTGCACCATAAGGTATTTTATTTATTTCGAGTTGCCTAATTGAGTTTTTGCCGACAGCGATCCCACCCTACGAGTTACTATAAACCGGTTTTCAGAAATGATTTACCTCCATTAACCATTAACCGTTACTTGAAAAGCCGGTTCTACCATTTCAGCAGTGGGCCAATCACCGGTTTTTATCCAGTAGACGATCCGTCGAGTATCATTCAAGACTAAATATAAACAAGGTACCAAAAACAAGGTCAGCACCGTCGCAAAAATCAAGCCGGCCGCTAATGATAAGGCCATCGGTTGTAAGTCTTGAGCTTGATAACTTTTTTCGGCTAACAGTGGTAAGAGTCCGGCTACCGTCGTCAGGGTAGTCAGAACAATCGCTCGAAATCGTCTAGGGCCAGCATTTTGTACCGAACGCAACACCGTTTCTCCTTCTCGCTGCCCTTGATTGATGCGCTCAATCAACACCAGTGAATCATTTACCACCACTCCCGCTAATGCAACCACTCCAAATAAACTAAACAAGGTCAGTGAGTAACCTAGCAAGTAGTGCCCCACTACGGCACCAATTAATCCTAGTGGAATCGTAGACATAATCAATAACGGTTGGGCATAAGAACGAAATACCAGCGTGAGTACCGTGTAAATCCCAAACAACGCCAAAAAAAATCCAAACATCAAGGACATGATTGAATCATTACCTTCCGCCTGAGCTCCTTTAAAGGTAAATTCTACTCCCGAATAGCGGGCTTGTAATTCCGGAATCACTTCTTTTTGTAAATCAGCAACTACCGCCTCCGTCGTGGTTTTGGTTTTGTCAATAGCCGCAGATATCGTCACCCGACGTTTGCCATCACGGTGCAATATTTCCGCAAACCCTTGCTTTAATTCCACATCCGCCACTACCCCAAACGGGACGTCATCACCATTCGCGGTTCGCAGCCTGACTTGGTATAGATCACTCAGATTAGCACGCTGTTCGGCTGGATAGCGGATCTGAATCTTCACTTCATCGCGCCCACGTTGGACTTTCAATGCTTCTACCCCATAAAACCCTTGACGCAATTGCGTCGCTAAGTCCTGCAAAGTAATACCTAACACACGCGCTTCTGGTTTCAACTGAATATTCAATTCTCGTTTACCCGGCTTCAAATCGCTTTCTATATCAAACACCCCAGCATAGTTTTGCAGTGCTTGGCGCAATCCGAAAATCGCCGCTTCTAATTCGGTCAAATCTTCTCCAAAAGTGATGATTTCAATCGCTTTCACGTTCGGACTGGCACCGCCCAAGCTGTTATATTGTAGTTTAATCGCATTAGGAATTGGGCCGGTTTCTTCACGCCAAGCATTAATAATAGCTTGGGAATGTAATTGGCGTTGCTCAGTATCAACCAAAGCCAGCCACATAGTTCCTTGATGAGATTGCCCAGCACCGCCGATCCCGGCATAGCCGCCGGTGATCAGAACGCCGTCGGTGGTTTGGTGTTGGTATTTGTCATTCACCGCCATTCGGCCTTTTTCTAAACGTTCCATCGCTTGTTGAGTGACAGTGATTGGTGTCCCTTCGGGAAAAACGACTTTCGCTTGCAAAAACATCGCATCCGAATCTGGAAACAAGACCACCGGCACTAAACCGCTGGCAATCAAACCAAAAGTTGCTAAGCCGGTAGCAAGTACTAACGCGATAGTGGTATAACGAAATTGTAACGACAATCGATAAAAGGGTTGATATAATTTATTAATGATAAAATTAATAGTAGCATCAATACTGCCTCGAATACGTTGCCCTAACCCAACGTGTTGCGACGATGCTTTTTTCTGTTCATGTCCCAAGTGGGCTGGTAAAACCAAAAAGCCTTCCAATAAGGAGCCTAACAAGGTTGCAATCACGACAATGGGCAACACGGCAATGAATTTTCCCATTATCCCGGAGACAAAAAATAGCGGCATAAAAGCCATAATTGTGGTCGCGATCGCGGCAATAACGGGCCAAGCCATTTCGGCGGTTCCCTTAATGGCAGCGTCTATTGGACTATATCCTTGCCGCTGATAATAATGGGCATTTTCTCCAATCACAATCGCATCATCCACGACAATGCCGAGTACTAGAATCAAACCAAATAAATTGATCATATTTAAGGTATGATCACCGGTCCATAATATAATACCAGTCACGGCAAAAGAAATTGGAATACCGACCGTTACCCACCAGGCCAGACGAAAATCGAGAAACAACCACAAGGCTAAAAACAATAACAGCAAACCTTGCCAACCATTTTTCAGTAACAGCAAAATACGTTGTTCAATTTCTATTGAAAAATCGGCCAACGTACTTAACTGCATACCCGGCGGTAATTGTGGATTTTTGGCGGCGATATAATCACGCACTTTCTGAGTGATTTCAATGGTATCTTCATTACCAGCACGATCAATATTATAAAATACCGCCCGTTCACCATTGTATCGTCCAAGACTTTCATCTTCTTCAAAGCCATCGTGAATTTGGGCAATTTGTTCCAGCCGAACAATTCTATCGTCATCATGCGCGACCACAACCAGATTGCGAAATTCATCGCCGGTGTAGCGGCGGCCTTTGATTTCAATCTTGTACTGCTCAGTCTTAGTCCGAATAGAACCGCCCGGTAAATTAAGGCTGCTCTGTTTCACCGCATCGGCGACTTGTTGCAAAGTTAACTCGTAGGCGCGTAAAGATTCCTTGCTCACCTCAATGGAAATTTCATAACTCCGCACTCCAGACAGCGAAACCTGTGAAATGCCAAGGTTCATGAGTTCTTCTTTAATATCATAGCCCAGCTCACGCAACACCCGTTCTGGCGCATTGCCATGTAATATCAACAAGAAAGCATTGCTAGTGGAAATGACTTGTTTGACCTTGGGCGGTAGTGCATCTTTCGGAAAGGTGTCAATTTGAGTCACCCGACTCTTAACATCTTCTAGTATCTGCTGCTTGTTCTTTACCTTATCTTCCAGAAACACGGTGACCATGCCAAAACCTTCTACGGCTTTGCCTTCTATATATTTGACACCACTTAGACCTTTCAGCGCATTTTCGATTTTGACCAAAATACCTTCTTCAACTTCCGAAGCAGCGGCCCCTGGGTAAGCAACTGACACCGAAAACTGGTCTAGATCGATTGACGGCATAGATTCTCGAGACAGACTGGTATAACCATACCAACCGCAAATAAAAATGACAACCATCAGTAGGTTAGAAAAAACCGGATGACGTGCGGCTGCCGCAATGAGTGTTTGCATAACTATTTATTCCATCAGTTTTTATATACTGAAAGCATAACGGATTAACGAAATCAACGGATTTTTTAGATGTCAATAAATCTGATTAAACGTTAATATTTCTCACGCTGCTCGAAATGACAAAGCAGATAAACTTTTGAAATATTTCAGGTTCCGTTTTTGGCTTGCAAAGGCATATTGGGTATTGGATAGGTAATCGGAGAAGTAATCAGCCAGTCAGTTTGCCAATGCGTTTTATCGGTTTTCTCTTCAATCATTGGCACTATGACCACTTTATCGCCAATTCGGTTCAAAACCGCCACTTTTTCGATAGCGAGACGATCTTCTCGTAGTAGATACACCGTCTCATCTTTTCTTAGGGCATATTCAGGGATTTCCCACAATTTTTTGACGGTTTGACCGGCAATGACGACTTTGCAATAAATCCCGGTGAACAGAGGTGTCCAAGACTTGTCTTTTTGCAACGAGTCCCAAGGATTCTTGATTTCAACAATCAACGGTATCGTGCGGGTTTTCTGATCAATCGGTTCGATTCGAGCCAACTGCCCTTGCCATGTCAAGGTGAGTTCTTTCCACGGGTTCCAGTAAACCGTCGCATTGGAAGTCCCGACGATATTTTTATTATTGCGGAACTGTTCGGGCACCGCCTCAGAAGGTGCCTTTTCGATTTTATACATTTCTCGCGCATCGATCATAACTGGAATTTCATAAACCTTATCATAAGCCAAACGGCCTAATTCAGTCCCGGGGCTGACAGATTGACCCATTTCTACTTTCTGGTCGATGACTTGGGCCGAGAAAGGGGCCTTAATATGAGTTCGCTGGAGATTATATTTGGCTTTTTTCAAAGCCGCTTTGTGGTTGGCCAGTGTGGCTTGGGTCTTTTTGATTTTGGACGGCAGTGTTGCCAATGATTCTTCGGTACTGAGCAAATTCTGTTGTTCTTGCAACAGTGCTGCTTTGGCTTGTTCCATTTTTTGGACCGAAATGGCACCTCTTGCACCCGATTTTTGTAATCGGGCATAATCCCGTTTGGACAGATTAACCCGTTCTCTCAACAGCTTGAGCCGACGTTCTAAAAAGAACAGATTTTTTTGTAATTGTTCGATATCAGCGCGTGCCATGTCCACATTAGCTTGGGCTGATTGGATGTTGATCTGGTATTCTTCTTGATCAATCTCAATCAACACTTCATTTTTTTTGACAAAACCGCCCTTTTTGAAGGCGGAGGCCATACGAATGACTTGACCCGATATTTCCGGCATTAACACGACTTCACGTTGCGAACGCACGGTGCCGTAGCCTTCGATATCCAGTGATATTTCCTTTGGTTGCAGTTTAACCACTTCCACTTGTGGAATATTTTCCACCACGGCTTTTTGTTGGGGCGCTTTTTTTTGGCTAATGAGTCCCATGAATAGGAAGATACCCATTATCAGAATACCCACTGGGAGTAAACTCATCAGTAACAGTCGGAATAAAAACATCATCAGTTTTCCTTTGGAAGCGTGTTGTTTTTCGGTCATTATTTTTCTCAACGCGAGGTTCTGTTGACATTTGATATGCGGTTTGGGTGTAATCCATTGTCGCCTCGATATTTTTGGTGATTGGGGCCAGATTGCACCTCTGATAAGGAAGTTGCGGCTAAATATCGGTAGTCCTGAAATGTGGGTGATATATCATTCGTTCCAGGCGTACCTTGCACGAGTTATGAGTCCCAACTTTGGTTTAGATGGTCCAAACGACGGCTTGGACTTCATCACCCAAATTTCAGGACTACCTAAATATCCATATCAAAAAACTCAAGTTTTTCAAAAAACTTGGTTTCTAAGTACCCGTTCATATATTTTTCAAAAATAAAGCGAATAAAAACAATCGTTTATGTATTCATAATCCCTGAAAACTTCTGAACGGGTACTTAACTTGACACACATCACGCTGTTTTTTCGTACCTCGTTCGCCTTGTACTCCTTTTCGCTTTAGTACAAAGTTCGCCTGAAACGAACAATCATAATACATTATCAAGCTAAAATTTGGGAAAAAATTTAGCCTAAAATTCTTAATTTTTAATTCTTCATTTGAAAATTGTCAAATTCTGAAAATGATGATTATAACCATTTAATCAATGGGTTATAAATATTATCGCGCACTGAGCTATTTATTTTTAAAATTCTGATTCGGACAATTTAATTGGAATAATTTTTTAGAGTATGAAATAATATTTATATTTATCAACATGTAGATTCTTTGGAAAGTCCGGTACTCCTTTTCGTTTTTATATAAGGAGAGCTTGAAATAAATAATAATGATAAGACATTGTCAAGTTATGATCAATCAAGAAACTAATTTTTTGTCACAAACTTTATTTATCGGAATGAATTTTTATGATACGATGTATTTTAATTCCTATTGGTGGAGGACAAATATTGCTTCCCCACGCGGTCATTGCCGAAGTTTGTTCTTATAATGAACCTGAGCAAGTCGCTGAAAATCAGCCCGATTGGCTATTAGGTCGTGTCAATTGGCGCCATCAACAGGTTCCGTTACTGTCAATCGAAGAAGCCTTGTCACTGTCAGTTGCCATTTCCAAGCCAAAATATAGCATGGTGATTTTGTATGGTTTGGAATCAACCGGTTTGATGCCTTATTACGCGTTGAGAGCGATTGATGTACCACGCACCGTTTCAGTCACTGAGGAAAGTTTCACTCTGGTTTCAAGCCCAGAAGTACGGACGGGATTAGTTTATAGTGTGATGTACAACTCTGAGAAGGTTTGGTTATTAGATTTAACCTATTTAGAAAATTTGTTGAAAAAATCACCGACGTTTTTGCAACAATCAGTCGTTTGAAAACTTAACTCTTCGGTGATTTCCTAAAAAGAATATACCACGCGCTGGGCAGACACATCGGTCGTCTGCCCCTACTGAATGCGCTTGATACCAGTGAACATTTTGAAATTTTATAACTCTTATTTTTTGAAAAGTTGAGTTCAATTGAGTTCAATTTTTATTTTCACAAACCCCGAGGCGAATGGGACTACCAAAGCTGAAGCTTTGGACTCCAACAGCCAGCTAAAAGCAGAATGAGGACAAATAATACTATGGGCAGAATACGTGTACTGTTCGCGACATCGGAAGTCTATCCGTTAATTAAAACGGGTGGCTTGGCTGATGTCAGTTATGCTTTGCCTAATGCGTTGCGAGAATTAGGTATTGATATTCGTTTGTTGTTACCCGGTTATCCAGCTATTTTAGAGCAACTTTCACTTATCGAAGTACAGGAAAATATCAACATACCTCCGTTGCAGCAGCCTATCCGCCTCTTAGCTGGAACGTTGCCCGGAGGAATTACCCCGGTTTATGTGATTGAATGTCCTAGTTTGTATGAACGCGAGGGGGGGCCATACCAAGATATGGCTGGGAATGATTGGCCCGACAATGCTTTACGTTTTGGAATACTGTCCAAAATAGCGGCCAAATTTGGTAATCATAGTTGGTTATTTAAACCGGATATTATCCATTGTAATGATTGGCAAACTGGTTTAGCACCGGCCTTTTTAACATTTAATTCTAATAGTCGCGCAAAAACAGTGATTAGCGTACATAACATGGCCTATCAAGGTCTTTTTGGCGCGGAAGTGGTAGAATTGTTTGGCTTACCGGCCGAAAGTTTTAGTATGTTTGGGCTTGAATTTCATGGAAAAGCATCTTTTCTCAAAGCCGGTTTATTTTATTCTAATTGGATAACAACAGTCAGCCCAAATTATGCGAAGGACATTCAAACACCAGAGTATGGTTGTGGTTTAAATGGGCTGTTGACCAAACGCCAAAGCGAGTTAACGGGTATATTGAACGGCATTGATACAACGGCTTGGAATCCAGAATCTGATCCTTATTTGAGCCGTAATTACAGTAGCAAAAGTTTACCCATCAAAGTTCGCAATACTCAAGCCTTGCGTACCAAACTTCGGTTAGCACCTTCAAAGCAAGCTCCACTGATGGGTATGATTACTCGTCTTACGGAACAAAAAGGCATGGATCTCTTATTGCCCATCATTCCAGATATTATCAATACTGGGGCACAATTGGCGATACTCGGTAGTGGTGATGAAAAGTTGGAAAAAAGTTTACTGGAATTAGCCGAACGTTATCCCAAACAAATCAGCGTCAATCTTGGTTACAATGAAGAATTAGCTCATCAAATTGAAGCCGGAGCTCACCTGTTTTTGATGCCCTCCAAGTTTGAACCGTGTGGTTTAAATCAAATGTATAGTATGTGCTATGGAACGATACCAATAGTGCGGCGCACCGGTGGTTTGGCAGATACGGTGGTAGATGCTACCGCCGATAATATCCAAAACCAAATGGCAACCGGTTTTGTATTTGAAAAGACAAATTCAGACGAATTACTGAAATGTGTGCAACGTGCCTTGCAAACTTTCCGCGATAAGTCAACTTGGCGACAGTTACAAATCAATGCGATGACTCGTGATTTTAGCTGGCATAAAAGTGCCCAGCAGTATGTATTGCTTTATCGTCAACTGGTCGAATGAATAACCGTACAAGGAATCCTGGTACTAGAGTTGTTAGGCAACTCACAAAAAATAATATACCCATTTGGGGCAACCATAAAGGGGCAATCCGTTGCTCCAGCCCTTGGTATTTTATTTTTTGGGAATTGCCTTAATTAATTGATGTTACGCAACCGGCTTCGGTCAATATTATTAGAAGTATTTGATATTTAATATATTATAGGGGATGGTGGGCAAGCTGGCGAGGGATTGTTGCCTTTTTTGAGATTGTTCCGACAGCGATCCCACCCTACATATATTACATATACTCCAATTAAAACCAATCAGGTTCGCCAAAAATAATCTTGGTAGGGTGGGTAAGCGGGCGTTTGATTGTCAAAAAATACGACCCTCGTGAAGCCCGCTTGCCCACCTGATGTTACGCCGAGCGCTTTTAATTTTTTGATTCCGTCATTCTTAAATTAAAGACAATTCGGATTCGGACAATTTACTGGGTTTGGAATTTGTCCGTGTAATATCAGTTAATTAACACGCACTACTCGAAATCCTAACATATCCATGCGTGTTTTTGGGCTAAATTTCTGTCTTTTCGTGGTGCGTAGACTGTTTTCGTAACTTTTAAAGGAACTGCTACGCACGACCCGTTTTGAACAATCCCCGCCTTCCCAAAGGTGACCAGTGGAAGGGGCACCTCGATAACTGGAATGAAAGCAACTCCGTGTCCACTCCATCACATTACCGATAGTGTCATGCATACCAAAGGGATTAGGTGGAAAGCTACCCACCGGGGCGGTTTTCTTGCCATCCCATGGACTGCCACAAATGCCGCAATTCGCTTTGTTTTTTTCGAGTTTATAGCCCCACCAATAGAAAGTCTGTGTACCGGCAGCGGCGGCATATTCCCATTCTCTTTCAGAGGGTAGCCGATAATTATAGCCGGTTTGGTTGGACAGCCATTTGACATACTCCACCGCATCATACCAGGAAACATTGATAACCGGACGTTTTCCGCGTCCCCAACCTCTATCATTTGGTAACTTGCGCCCGGTTGCCCAAGCAAACCAGTCATATTCCTCAAACGTGACTTCATATTGACTGATAGAAAAACTTTCTAATGTGACTTCATGCTGTGGGCGTTCGTCGTGATAAGGTAAAGTATTTTTACTACCCATCTTAAACGTACCACTCGGTAATTTTACCATCAGTGGCCCATGTCCGTCTTTTAATCGGTCACGATACATCTTAACCGCTTCCAAGTTCGGCGGTTCTATTTTTGGCTCATTTTCAGACGGGTGTGTATCAACCGGTCCATTATTGTTCAAACTCACCATTGGTGTTGCCTTGGTGGGGGGGTTGGTGATGGGAGTGAACAATAAGGCCAGCAAGACACCCAATATGAGTGCAAAAATAGCCACCAGAGCGATCCCTATAAACCATTTCTTGTTGCTGCTGCTCTTTTGATGTAATACGAGCGATTGTTCTTTTTCTAATTGTTTATGTTTTTCCATCATAGCCCGTGCTGCGTCTCGTTGCACTTTTAGCAACTCGGCATCTTTTTGGGCTTGTTGACGAACAGCATCAAGCTCTTGCTTGAGGGATTGGTGTTCAGTTTCCTTTTTGGCTATCAGCTTAGCCAGTTCTTGTTGCAACTTTTCATCATGGACACGGCGTTCTTTAGCTACATGAGCGACACTTTTTTCGGCATCATGTTTTAAACGTGTCAGTTCCGATTTGGCACGAGTGAGTTGTTCGATTTGGGCACGAGTTTTTTTCTGGGCCTCTTCAAGATGGTTCATGCGCTCTTCGAGAACCATTTTTTCAGAGGTCGCGTGTTTAATATCGTTGGCAATAATCGGCGCGGTTGAGGTAGTCGCCTTTTTTTTGCCAGTAGTAGCTGGGCTGCTTTTTTGGGCGGTAGTTTCTCTATCTTTGGCCTGAAGTTTGGTTATGGCTAATTGGAGAGCGCTTATTTGTGAAACCAGTTTATCAGCTTCGGCCGCTTTACGTGCCGCGTCGGCCATATTATCGGTCTTTTTAGCCTCAGCCTGTAGTTGGTTATACCGCCTAATAAGTTTTTGAGCTTCAGCCTTGGCCTGAGTTATTGAAGACACAATCGTATTCTCGTAATTTTCGACTCTTTAGTGAAATCCGACTTGGACAAGACCAGAGGGCACCTGCATAACGCGAGTGTCCCTAAGTATGTTTGTGTTGGGGTGGTGAAAATGGTTAATGGTTAATGGTTAATTGTTAATCAAAAGCTAATCAATAAGTTTTTATAGTTTTTCAGATAAATAACTTCACCAAACCTGACTGGTTTCTAAAACCGGTCAGATTTGGAGTAGGAAACCATTTTTCTGAACATCTATCGGCTCAAGTTTTCGGTTTAATCCCGTGTTGTTTTTCGACAGACCATACCGGTTTTTAAAACCGGTCAGATCCCAACTGAAAGTGAGCGAAGCTAAACTAAAAAATCCGAAATCTTGACCGTTTGAAGTATATTGTTTTTTAAAGAAGAGCAATAACGGGATCAAACCAAAGAATCTGATTTTCATCACCCCAATGTTATGTTGGTATTTAAATTCTCTTACCATATTCCAGATAAATAGACATTGTACTGATTTAATCTTAACTGCTTGTCTTAACTGCTTGATTTTATGACTGTTACCAAAATGACAATTTCAATTAAATCAATTGGTTAGGTTAAATATAATTATTTTATAAATCAATCAGTTAGGATTTTTCCAAAACTGTTTGTCAGATATTTGGTTTTAAAAACAAAAATAAACATGAGACTTGTTCAGTTATAGCCAATAGAAACAATCGGCTAATTAGCATCCAAACTATTAAATCCATTTACCTTTCTTTTCTCAAGAAATTTCCAGCAAATACTTATTTATACTATACTTTTAGTTTGATCGATAAATCATTTCAGCTAAAATCCTTATTTTCAAGACAAACTTATCCACAAACTTCAGCCTTGTTAGAAATCCAATTTGTTGAAAAAATCAGATTTCTTTGAAGTAACGCGAATGTTGATACTATACCATCAAGTACCCACCCACCCTAGCTGTTATGATATTGCGTTTGATACCACACGCGGTTATTTATTATGTGGGGTGGACAATGTGAGATCAATGCGATTAGCGCAAACACATCGGTTTGCCCCGGCAAAATACCAGATTTTTCGACCGCGTAACCGGAATGTTCAAAAGCAATGACTCTTATAGCTTGTACAGAATGACTATGCGGTCAATTAGGAAGCTATAATACAGTTAACACTTTACCGTAATAAATCCGTTCTAACAGCGAGAGTTTTGGACATAAACATGCCCTAGACGGGCCAATGCCATTAAGTTAAGGATTTTTTTGACGGCAACCACAACGGATTACCCCTACGAATCAATAATGACCGTAGGGGCAATCCTTTATGGTTGCCCCCAATCCTT
>Ga0233403_10000623_pt1 | contig 16797 bp, 11 predicted proteins | sample Na_oxic_1_MG_FD_179866 | JGI IMG/M metagenome (GOLD analysis project Ga0233403, IMG submission 179866) | Seawater microbial communities from Saanich Inlet, British Columbia, Canada - Na_oxic_1_MG | ecosystem: Environmental > Aquatic > Marine > Inlet | place: Canada: British Columbia | collected...
AACCGGACAAGTAACCGTAGAAGCTTTACAATTAAATCGTCAAGGATTAGTTAATTTAAGGCGGGTGCTTTATGCTATGGATGAGCATCCACCTTAATGGGTTTATTGAATTATTGAGTTTATTGCTTTTATTTGGTTATTTTTTAGATTTTTTTATGACATTCTGATTCAGACATTATTGCTTTTATTAGGGCGTGTCATCAATTAAATGTCTTTACATTTATATTCCTTTTGGAAAGGAGTCTCATAGGGGGCCAGTAAGCGGACTGAACGAACTCAAATATTATCCCGAATCCGCCCCGCCCGCTTGTCCACCATCCCTATCTGTACATAAAAAGGGAAAATGAATTATCCTTCGATCCTTAGTGCATCACTGCCCCTTCGGCCCCAATACCCGTTTGGCAACGTACATCTTGTGCCTCAAAAGCCGCCCGATCCACTTCAGCGCGTTTGCTGTTATCAGTTATCGAGAATAACCAAATTCCAACAAATGCTACCGTCACCGAAATCAAGGCTGGATACTTGGAACCAAAAATAGGTTCTTCATTACCCAGAAGGGCTACCCAAACGGTAGGCCCAATCACTACCAACACGATGGCCGTTGTTAAACCAATAAATCCACCTAGAAACGCGCCGCGAGTGGTTAATTTAGACCAAAACATCGACAAAAACAGTACCGGGAAATTGGCACTAGCGGCTATGGCAAAAGCTAAGCCCACCATGAACGCAATATTTTGCTTTTCAAACGCAATGCCTAAGCCAATCGCAATAATGCCTAACACCACCGTAGCCATTTTAGAGATTTTCATCTCTTGAGCCTCATTGACTTGTCCGCGCTTAATCACGCTGGCATACAAATCATGCGACACGGCCGACGCGCCGGCCAAAGTCAATCCAGACACCACCGCCAAAATCGTCGCAAAAGCAACGGCCGAAATAAAGCCCAAAAATATATCGCCGCCCACGGCATGAGACAAATGAATTGCAGCCATATTATTACCGCCGACTAATCCACCCTTTGCCGTCAAATACTCTGGGTTTTTAGAAATCAACACGATGGCACCAAATCCAATGATAAAAGTCAGGATATAAAAATAGCCAATAAAACCAGTGGCATAAAACACCGACTTTCTCGCCTCTTTGGCATCCGCTACCGTAAAAAAGCGCATCAAAATATGCGGCAAGCCGGCCGTGCCAAGCATGAGGGCAATGCCCAGAGAAATCGCATCAAACCAATTATTCACTAACCCACCAGGTGCCATAATCGCTTCACCGGATAAAGTCCCCGGCTGCCCTTCTCTTGAAGTATTAATCGCCGCGGTGAACAGTTTTTCAAAGCTAAAATCAAAAGAATACAAAGCCCCTAACGCAATAAACGTGGCTCCCAACAATAACAAAATCGCCTTGATGATTTGTACCCAAGTCGTTGCCAACATGCCACCAAAGGTGACATACAAAATCATCAACGCACCGACAATCACAACGGCCATCCAATAGGGTAAGCCAAACAACAATTGAATCAACTGCCCGGCGCCCACCATTTGGGCAATCAAATACAAAATAACCGTTGCCAACGCGCCAAAGGCGGATAACGTTCTAATTGGTGTTTGTGCCAAACGATAGGAAGCGACATCAGCAAACGTATACTTACCGAGATTTCTCAACCGCTCAGCCACCAGGAACAAAATCACTGGCCATCCGACTAAGAAGCCAATCGAATAAATCAAGCCATCATAGCCGCTTCGATACACCAACGCGGAAATCCCCAAAAATGAGGCGGCCGACATATAATCGCCGGAAATCGCCAAACCATTTTGCAAGCCGGTAATGCCACCACCAGCGGTATAAAAATCCTTGGCCGTTTTAGTCCGTTGCGCTGCCCAGTAGGTAATAGCAAGCGTCGCTGACACAAACAAAAAAAACATCACAATCGCCGACACATTTAACGACTGCTTTTCAATGACCCCCTCAAGCGGTCCACCAGCCGCCAATACCCCGGCCGCTGCAAAAATGGTCGCAAAAGCGCCCCAAATCAGAAAATTTTTACTCACTTCAAGTCCTCCTTGATTTGATGAGTGAGATTATCAAACTCACCATTAGCACGCCAGACATAAACTCCGGTCAATACAAATGCACTGATAATCACCAATAACCCAATCGGAATACCCACGGTGATAACGGAAGTTTCGCTCACCTTAATCGCCAGTGATTGAGGTGAAAAAGCAATCACCAAAATAAAGGCATAATAAATGACCAACATAATGATCGACAAAATCCAAGCAAAGCGACTTCTTTTAGAGACAAGCTCCTGATACTTGGGATTATTTTTTACTTTTTCCACCAAATCAGGCTGCATAGAGTTATACTCCAATTAATGTGAATTAAAAATGACAACAAATTTAATATAATGAGGCTCTTGCAAAACCCCAGGTTTCACCTCAATGCCATTGAGTTAAGGGCAACCATAAAGGATTGCCCCTACGTAATTCATTGATTTTGTAGGGGTAATCCCTTGTGGTTACCCCAATTAAAATCCTTAATTCAATGGCATTGAGGTTTCACCTGGGGCTATTCACGTTCAACCCCTACGGGGTTGATATTGTTAAAAGAATAACCCCACTCGCCTCTTGCTTTCATCCCAGGTGAAACCTGGGACAACCCCGATAGGGGTTGAATGTTAAGAGCCAGTGGTGAAACCTGGGGAAACTTTCAAAAAGAGTTTTGCAAGAGGCTCTAATTAATATAATATAAAAAAATCCGATTTTGAAACCATCGAATTTTTTAACCTCAAACAAAATATATCCACTCAACTTAACAACAAAAATTCTGGATTGAATAATTTTCAGAAGAAGTATTATACTCCATGCCGGCTGGTTTTCCGATTTTTATAGAATTCCGAAAACTTACCAATGAAAAATTAATTTTAGGCTCAAGTTTTTTGGAAAAAATGAATAGATTAATTGTAATTATATTTAACAATTCAAAATGAATAGATTAATTGTAAGTATATAATTTATAATATAATTTTAAAAATAATTTAATAACCGATTCACTTTGCCAGTCGAGTACGGATTTGAAGTATGTTCAATGTTCTGGGGCTTCCAAAATAGGTTGCACGATAACCACCTACTCCCTGATTTATACGTTCCTGAATTAATAACTCTCCTGGTGAACATCAAGCACTGCCCTGCCTGATGGATCAATAGTCTGATATAACTGTTCATCCCATAACAACGCTTCCGGAGTACTACAGGCGACCGACTTACCACCGGGGACACATTCAGCTGCGGCAGCTTGCGGAAAATGCCCATCAAATATCGAACGGAACAAATAAGCTTCTTTTGTATCTGGGGTGTTATATGGGAAACGGAAATGAGCATTTTCCATCATTTGATCGGTCACTTCTTGTTCCGCATAAGCCTTCAGACTATCAATCCATGAATAGCCCACACCGTCAGAGAACTGCTCTTTCTGACGCCACAAAATTTCATTCGGCAAATACCCCTCAAACGCTTCACGAACAATATGTTTTTCTATCTTCCCATCACGGCACATTTTGGCTTCTGGATTCAGCGACATCGCAACATCCAAAAACGCTTTATCCAAAAAGGGTACTCGCGCCTCAACCCCCCATGCCGACATCGACTTATTCGCCCGCAAACAGTCAAACTGATGCAAACGGGATAATTTACGCAACGTCTCCTGATGAAATTCTTTTGCCGAAGGTGCCTTATGGAAATACAAATAACCACCGAACACTTCATCGGCCCCTTCCCCAGAAAGCACCATTTTTATTCCCATTGCCTTAATTTTACGCGCCATCAAATACATCGGAGTTGAAGCACGCACGGTGGTGACATCATAAGTCTCCAGGTGATAAATGACATCGCGAATAGCATCAATACCCTCCTGGACAGTAAACTGGATTCCATGATGAATGGTGCCAATCGCATCCGCCACCTTTTGTGCGGCTGCTAAATCCGGTGAACCTTTCAAGCCAATAGCAAACGAATGAAGCTGCGGCCACCAGGCAGGTGAGTTACCATCGTCTTCAACCCGAAGTTTTGAAAAACGTTGAGCAATTGCAGAAATGACCGAAGAGTCCAGCCCTCCAGAAAGCAGCACCGCATAAGGCACATCAGACATCAAATGCGAACGTACCGACGCTTCCAGAGCTTCACGAACTCGTTTCGGGCTGGCACCATTATGACAAACATTGTCATAATTCTGCCAGGGGCGTTCATAGTAACGGGTGAATTCACCGACCTCACTGTCAAGCAAGTGCCCCGGCGGAAACTCCTTAATCTGCTTACAAACCGGAGTCAACGCTTTCATTTCAGAGGCCACATAAAAATTGCCATACTCATCATAACCATAGTACAGTGGAATAATCCCGATATGATCACGGGCAATCAGGTAACGATTCTGAGACTCGTCATACAGAATAAAACTAAACATCCCCAGCAACTTATCAACAAACGAACTGCCTTCCTGTTGATAAAGTGCCAGAATCACTTCACAATCAGATCGAGTTTTAAACTCATAATCGGTAGTGAGTTCAGCTGCCAACTTTTGATGGTTATAGATTTCTCCGTTCACCGCTAAAACATGGCCGGCTTTTTCATTCAATAGCGGCTGGGAACCACTATCCATATCAACAATTGCCAATCGTTCATGGACTAAAATCGCATTATCATTGTTCCATATACCAGACCAGTCCGGGCCACGGTGGCGTAACAATTTAGAAAGTTGCAACGCTTGCTGGCGCAACGATTTAACATCGGTTTTTAGTTCGAGAATACCAAAAATGGAACACATAGCCTTTCCTTATGTCTTGTAAAATAGTTATTAACTCACGTTACGCATTATAAATGCCTAACATCTATATTTTTAAAAATCAATAAAATTTGACTTTATCCGGTTGCAAACCAACTTCAACAGAGGAAGCGTTGGCATCTGAAAAAACCGGTTTTCCCGTTGCTATCGCTTGTTCTATAATATTAATTGTTGGAGTCCAAGCTTTAGTTTGGACAGTTTTTTGAAAAACAATTAACCAATAACCAATAAACTATGTTACTACCAAAAAACATTAATATTATTAACGGGGTAACATGGCTGTCAGCCATTTATTTGGTGATAAGTTTTTTGCTCCCCAAGTCTCAGTTCCTATTCTGGCTAACCGCGTTGCTGATTGCGGTTAATTATAGTCTGTCGTTAACCTATTTGTTTCGCCAAGGAAAAATTAGTTTGGGGATGATTGTCCTAAATGTCGTCCAATTAGCTCTGTTTTGTCGTTTGCTTATGTTTATTCATGATGTGTTTGGGGCGGAGCATTATTTTTATACCGAGCCAATTCATTGGTATGATTGGATTCAATTGGTGGCAGTGCATGTATTGCGGGCGGTGGATTTAGTCGATGCGTTGAGTGCTTATGGTATCCATTTACAAAATCTCAAACATCAAAGCGCTTTGGCCGGCATGACGCTGGTTTTGATGCACATCATGGTCGATATATTTCTATTAGGTGCCCTTTTTATGCTGATTCATCGTCGCTCCGAGAACCGACAAGCTTCTGCATTGATGAATCATCAGCCTTTTTGGGAGCAGCCCATCAAATGGATTGAGGAAACCAGCTTGTTTCTGTGGTTCGATGAACACTTTAAGGAGATGAACTTGGTTAAGTTTGTCCACTTGTTAGGATTTGGGGTAGCGGTTTCTTTGATTGTTTTGGTCGGAATTAGCGAGCATTGGGGTTTGAAGAATTTGTTATTATGGCCGTTAGATAATCTATTGCGGACCATCGATTTTGGCGACGCTTTTCAGATATTCGATTGGCGGCTTCATAGCTTGGACATGGGGTTATGGTTAGCCACGTTGGCCGTTTTTTTTCGCTTAATCGTCGGTGTTTATGCGCTTGGGCTGGCTAATCATTTTTATCTGACTTTGTTAAGAGGGCATGGTAAGACGATTGAAGAATTGGTTATGATTTGTACTTCGCCTAAGTCTTCTGAACAAGATATCACGATTGCTTTTCACGCGTTATTAAGTTTCGATACCAAAATCGTATTGCCTCATTTAGTGAATATCTTGGCTAATGGTCAACTCTATTTCCGCCGTTTAGCGGCCGAAGCTTTGGAACATAACGGGGCAGCGGCTATCAACGCGGTGCCTCAGCTAGTCGCCGCGCAAGTTGATGGCAATAGTGATGTTCGTTTGGCCGCCGCCGAAGCTTTGGAAACCTTGGCACCGCAATGGCGACAAAATGAACAGATTCAGAAGGCGGCTATTTGGTCCGTGGTCAAAACGCTGCTAAAGAGTGAGGAACAAAAAACCAGTGTTTTTGCGTTAAAAACCCTGGGGCCATTCGCCAAACAAACGGTTCCGTACCTGTGCAAAGTCTTGGTAACCAGCCGTTCCGGTGAAACTCGTCTGGCAGCGGCCGAAGTGTTGGGACATCTTGGATCAATAGCTGCCCCAGCGATTCCTCATCTCATGATCGTTTTGACGGATAGTCATGAGGAGGTTCGCTGGGTAGCCGAAGAGGCGTTGAAGAAAATCGATTCGTGCTGGTGGCAAAATAAGGTGGCGATTCGTGCTATTCCACCTATTGTCAAAGCGTTATCGAATAGAGACAGTGATGTTCGCCGAGCGGCGGCCGAAGTGTTGGGTTCAATTGGGCCTCTCGCGCAATCAGTGATTCCTCATTTAGTGAAAGCCTTGGCCGATAATCAGAGTTATGTCCGCAAGGCCGCGATTTGTGCCCTAGATAATATTGATCTGCAATGGTGGCAGTATAAAAGTGCCCGTCGGGCAACTCCTTATCTGATTAAAACGTTGGGAAATAACCACTGGGTTGCTCGACTGACGGCGATAGAGGCATTAGACAAAATGGGGCCGGCTGCGAGGCCAGCGATTGCCGCTCTCACCAAGGCCTTGATTGATAGCAATCATAGTGTCCGCAAAGCGGCAACGGCAGCGTTACCTAAAATAGATTCTAAATGGGCGCAGAGCGAAGCTGCCCGTAGCACTCGTCCTTATATTGTGAACGCGTTGAAAAGTAGTAATACTTATGTTCGCTGGGCAGCGAAAGAAGCTTTAGAAAAAATACCCTGAAGAAAATGACAAATAGGAATCCAAACTTGATGAGTTTGGTAGATACGAAGGGCTAAAGCTTGGATTCCAGGAATACTAGAGTTGTCCGAAAATAAGGGTTTGGTGAATTTAACTATTTGTTTTTATTATACTGCCCACCGTCACAATTTGCGCTTTTGTTCGACCGAAAATTTCGTGAATCCCTCTATGCGAAACGAGGAAAACGTCATTTAAAAAAGCGCAAATTATGGCAGTGCTGAGTATAGCTAACAATTTATTGACGGACAAGTCTACTATATACAGTTCCACAATCAAGGGTAAATGATCTGAACCAATAGATTTGCCGGTTTTTATATTGACTACCTGAATATCAGAACTGACCAAACAATGATCTATCGAAATTCTCAAAAAAGGCAACGCGGTGGGCCAAGTAGGCAAAAATCCAAACCCTTGCCTCGCATTGACAAGCCCAATATGAGAAAAGAGTTTCGAATAAATTGGAGACCGCACCGTGATATTCAAATCGCCTATCAGTATCAAAGGAGCCGGCAATTGTTTCCGAACCGATTGGACGGCAAACAATTGACTGTTTCTATGGTCAAAATTGTGTTTAGGAACGAGAATTTAATAAGACCCGAAACTAAACCTAACCGGTTTTAAAAACCCGTCAGGTTTGGCTTAAAAGTTTCGTAAGTTATTAAGTATCCGATAAAAAATAACTTACCTAAAATTTTTAACGGATTTTTTCATGATATTTGTACGTTTCCGAGGTTTCACCTTTTGAAGCTAAAGTTTTTGTGAAATAAAAAATTTAGCCTGAAAGGCCAGTTTGTGAAATTATTATAGGACTTACGCATTGACAAATAAAATAAAATTTAAATTCATACACTTATCTACAAAACGCTCAAAACCAATGGTAACAATTATATCAATAAAATCAAATAGTTATTTATTGGGTGCGTAAGTCCTATATTATTTGAACATCTCTATTATAATTTACGCATTGACAGATTTAACGTTTGATGCTCTCGTTTATAAGACAAGGTATCTATGATTTGTGCTTGAGGGTTTTTGGGCCATTTTCTGAAGTTTAATTATTGGTAAAATATTTCCAAACATCAGATATTTCCAGTGAGAGCCGTTTCGTTTTAATTTGTCAATGCGTAAGTCCTAATCTCTATTATAATTTACGCATTGAAAAATAAAATAACTCGAAAAATGATCGACTTATTTACAAAACTTTCAATAAAATCAATCACATTTTTGTCTCGATTACGTCTAAGTGAACTATATGAGAAAAATGTGGGTTAATTGAACCTCACATTTTTTTCGTAGTTACGTCTAAGTAAACCAGGTGATAAAGCAACCGGCTAGAATTTAAAGGAGATTATTTATCAATGAAAAACGCTAGTATTTTCAAGTTGTGGGTATTGTCAGTATTTATGTTCACATTTATCAGCACTACAAGCATATTACCAGCGGCTGAAACGGTAGAACTCTGCACAGCCATAGATGGTTCAGGCAGTATAGGCCCTAGTGACTTTCAATTGCAGATAGAAGGTTTGGCGAGAGCTATTAAAAATCCTTATGTTGTATCTCAAAATAGCAGAGTCACTCTTTCCATCGTGCAATTTTCAGATGGGGTTCGCGTTGAGGTTGCCCCCATACTCATAGATAGTCAAGCGACTGCGGATGCAGTCGCGGTTCAGGTTCGTGCTATCAAGCAGATAGGCGGTGGCACTCTTATTTCGAGAGCCATTGATGCTTGTACTCAACAATTTAGATTCACAACTGACAAACAAGTCATTGATGTTTCTACCGATGGCCAGAGTTCAGATTCCCCATCGGAGGCTTCAAACCGGGCGATAGCAGCTGGGGTGGATGTTATCAATGCGTTGGGAGTTGGAAACGGTATAAATGTTAATCAATTGCAGTCTATAGTCAGACCTCAACCGGCGTCTGATTTTCCAGAAAAAGGCTTTGTCTATATCACTCCTAGTTTTGACGACTATGCTAAGGCTATTAAGTCAAAGATAGCAGCTGAAACAGGACAATTGCTCGCCATTGAGTGTACTCAAATTCCTCAAGTCGAATGTAACGGTTTGCTAGAACTTTATTCTAATACAAGAGGCTATGACTGGAAAGAGAGTTGGAATGCTGACCAAAAACCTTGCGAGTGGAAGGGAGTCACTTGTCAAGAGGGTCATGTCACTCAAATTGATCTCAGTGCCAATCAACTCAACGGTACGATTCCACGGTCAATCGGGTATTATTTCCGTGAGTTGTCAAGTCTTAACTTGGCTGATAATCAATTGAGTGGTTTAATTCCATCTTCTTTGGGACATTTCAGTCAGTTACGATATTTGGCATTGAATAATAACCAACTCAATGGTTCTGTCCCTGGTACCCTGGGTTATATAGAACAGCTAGAAACCCTTAAATTAAATGACAATCAACTGACTGGTTTTATCCCCAAATCTTTTGGAAAATTGCAACAATTACAACGGTTTGATATTAGTAATAATCAATTGATTGGGCAGTTTCCTAAGTTGGTAGAACATTTGCCGCTGTTGAAATTCTTGAATTTATCTCATAATCAGTTGACTGGGTCTCTTCCGGCTTTTTTGAATCATTGGAGTCAACCGGTGTATCTTGATTTGTCTGGTAATCAAATGATTGTTGGCTCTGCTATTTGTCCAAATGTTGCAGATATTCCGCAATCTGAATGTCATGCGTTGGTACATCTTTATAATAGTACTGATGGGCAAAATTGGAAAAATCATGCCGGTTGGGATCGGATTGATGGTAAGCCGGAAATCGAAGAGGAGCAAGAAGAAGCTGAAAGTGAGGAAGATATTTCATGGGAATTTCCATATTTTGAAAACATCGGACAGCTGTTTAAGCATTACTTTGGTAGTACGCCCGATACGCCTAAGGCCGCTAAAATACCCAAAGCACCTTGTGATTGGTATGGAATAACTTGTGAGAATGGTCAGATCACTCAAATTCAATTAGAGGATAATCAGCTCAAAGGCTCTCTTCCTGAATCAATTGGGAATTTAGGGAAGTTGATAACGCTTGATTTGAGTGGTAATAACCTGACTGGCCCTATTCCTGAATCGCTTTTCAAGCTGGATCACTTAGAAGATTTATATGTTTCTAAGAATCAATTTTCCTGTGATGAAATTCCAGCGTCGTCATTCGGGAACCGGAAGGTTGAAATTCACTGTGATTAAAATGGTTGATTTCTTGCCGCATCAGTAATAAATCCTCTTAACAGGCGCGATACCCTTTTTCAAACTCGCGAGGGTTGCCCCTACGACTGTAGGGGCGGACTGACGTGTCTGTCCTTTCAATAAACCGTTTTCGCTTATTCCACTGCCACCGATTTCGCCATATTTCTGGGTTGATCAACGTCCGTACCCTTAATCAGCGCGACATGATATGCCAATATAGTATTTCAGATAAATACATTGGTATAGGCTGCTAGAAAAATAAAAATTCAAAAACTTATTTTTCATTTTTCGCTGGTGCGGAGTATAATTAATTATTTTGAATTAAAAAAAAATAATTTTTCATTTTCCATTTTATAGGAGCAGCACTTATTTATGTATCACTTTAGTGTTAAGTTAACCGATGATTTCGAGACAGCCATCAAGCGCGTCACTGAGGCATTGCAGAATGAGAAATTCGGGATTTTGAATGAAATTAATGTGGATGCTGTTTTTAAAAAGAAGCTCGATGTGGATATGCCCCATTATCGAATATTGGGGGCTTGTAGTCCCACTTACGCACATCGTTTGGTGACTGAGGATGCGGACATTGGCGCATTGTTACCGTGCAATATCTTGGTGCGCGAAGAGGCTGATAAAACGACAACGGTGGTATTTCTTGATCCGGTCGCCGTGTTTGGACTCAGCCCCAATCCGAAAGTGACTCAAATTGCCGAAGAAGCCAAAGCACCGTTGATGCGTGTCCGTGATGTTTTGGAAGCGGGTAATGGGTAAGTTTTTCGATTGACCGGTTTTTGAAAACAGGTCATATCTGATAAACGGATCAATGCCATTAAGTTAAGGATTTTTTTGACGGCAACCACAACGGATTACCCCTACGAATCAATTGCTTATGTAGGGGCAATCTGGAATGGTTGCCCGACACGATATGGCAGTGGATAAACGGATGATCCATTAGCAAATTTGAAAACCGAGTCCTTGCAGTTGCGCGGCGAGAGCCGTTTTTTCGGTTGGGAGTTCAATTTGAATGCTGTTAAATTCGCGCCGCACTGGGTAGTTTTTTCTTAAGTTATCAAAATAGGCACTCGGCTGAGCGGCGTGGTTTATTCGGCGCAATGCGGCATCGTCGCGGCGCACATCGTAACAAGCCATAACAGCGGTGTGTATCGCAACTTCATCATCAACTGTGTCTGAGAATGATAGACGTGTTAGCGGCGGGGTGGGTAGACTGATTTGTGCTTGCCAACTTGGAGCGCATTGAAAGTAGTCGCATACGGCGGTGTATAACATTTCGGTGCCTCGCACTTTGCCTTCTAAGCTGTAGCCGGCAATATGTTGGGTGCCCAACGCTACGCGTTGTAATAGGGACAAATTAATGTGCGGTTCATTGTGGAAAACATCCAATATCAGCGTCATCGCTGGGCGAGAGTCCAACCTTTCTAAAAAAACGGTTTCATCCACGACCGCGCCGCGTGAGGTATTGACTAATATCACATTTTCTGGTAATTGAGCAAGAAAATCGGCATTGACTAAATGATAAGTCGGATAACGTCCGCCTTTTTCTAGCGGCACATGTAGGCTGACAATATCTGCTGAGAGTACGGTGTCTAAGTCTACATAGTTTGGATAGCCGGTTTTTTCTTGTAAGGGTGGATCATGGATAATGCAGTTCACACCTAATGCCTTTAATTTGACAAATAGCCTGGAGCCTACATTGCCATAACCAATAATCCCCACCGTTTTGTCGCTTAATCGAAAACCTTGACGTTGCGCGACTATTAATAATGCACTGATGACATATTCGGCAACGGCAGTGGCATTACTGCCCGGTGCGCTGGCAAAGCCGATATCTTGTTGTTGTAAGTAGTCCAAGTCAATATGATCTAAGCCGATGGTTGCGGTGCCAACAAAACGCACCGCGCTGCCAGCCAATAATTTGTCATTGACTTGAGTGACGGAGCGCACTAACAAAACTTCCGCCTCACCTAAGTCGGCGCGACTCAAAGTTCGCCCGGCAATTGTACGGACTTCACCTAAATGAGCGAAAGCTTCTCGAACAAAAGGAATGTTTTTGTCTGCAAGTATTTGCATAAATGATCATTTGTTTGTGATAAGAATGAATTCATTATACCGATAGTTCCAAAATCAGTGGAGCATTAGACTATTTTTTGAAAACCGCGTCAATTCTGGGAAATGGAGTTTTATCGTAACCTATTGTTTTTGCTTACGGTATGACATATAACTTTGACTTGTTATTTCTATTCGCAATCTATTCAAATTCTATTCGCAATAATTACGAATAGAAAAGCTGGTAAATATTTAGATTAATATTTCTATTCGCAATCTATTAGCACAGCCATTTGAACTTTCTACTTTAATGCGAATATCGATCTGAACAAGTCATTGAAAAATAAGATAATTAAAATTAATAATTTGGCGTGTATCTACCAAGTGATTTTCTAAAGTATTGTTTTCATTAGATGAAAAAGTTTTAGCTCTTAATTAGCATTTAAGGTATTACTGAATTCTCGTTAAAATAAATCAATAGGTTACCGGTTTTTGTCCGATACTAAGTGCCTGAGCATAATTAATCTAATACCTAAATCCGGCAAGTAAAGTTATTTTTACTATAATAATCAATTAGTTATATATAAAACAGCATCAATTTTGGGTTCACACAGAAAGTGAACTTTTCAATGAGTTAGTGAATCACTTGCAGGATTCAGGTAATATTTTAAAAAACCGGTTTTAGAAAGTTTTTTTCATCAATTATTCAACTCAATATTCGCTATAGCAACGGCAATGCTGTTGTCTATCAGTTTAGCAGCAGTCCAAGCGCAGTTGTGCGACGAACGGGGAAGGCAGCCATACCGTGTGTCACAGCAGGCGAGTTGCAACTAAGCCTGGAACTTGAGCCGAGCAGTCCAGTGGATGCGGAACAAGGAGGACGCTACTGGAAATTGGCTGGTTCTGGGTTGAGCACCTGTCAGTGGGCACCCGGCTCATGTGCCACGCTAAATGAGGGGCTTTACCTTGTCATACCTATCGAAGGTATTCAAGGCAGTGCTAAACATGTGACTGGGCTTGCCTACTATCCGACCAAGACAAACGGGTTTTATTGGCAATATGATTTCCATGAGCCGGTAGATACCGACAATTTTGTGACCCTGAAACCGGGAACACCCAATCCCAACGGTGGCTTTGAATCGCTTTATACTTTTGAGGGAGACTTCGCTCACTTCGATCTGGGAACATTTTATGATTTTCAGATGGGTGAAGGTGTGATTCCTCCTAAAGTGCTGCTTAAAGAAGGCGACGAAGTCACGCTGCGTATTTTCCACTTTAATGATCTGCACAACGAGTTAAGATCGGTGAGGCGGGCGAACTGCTAACCAGCCTAGAAAACACGTTGTCTTATGTTGATGATCTAGCTGATGTTATTATTCTCCTGACTCATGTGGGTTACAATGGCGGAGCCTACGCGCAAGTTAGACATGAGCTTGAAGTTGGCGACGTACAAATTGCGGAAGCTGCCGCGAAAATGACCACTACGCCGATTGTGGTTATTGGTGGACATTTGCATCTTCCGATCAATACGGAAGGTTTGAACGTGGTTGATAAGTCGGTGCCTATCTTAGAGGCAGGTGCCAAGGGCAGTCACTTGGGTGAGGCGGTTTATTCACTATTGCAAACGGATAAGGGTTTGCGTTCTCATTTGACGGCGCGTCTGATTCCGTTAAAAAGACGTGATGATCGAGTTGGGGCTGATGATCCCAACTATGTCAATTATGAACATGACGATGATCTCGATATGGAATTTGAGAACACGGTCATGGCTCCGTTGTATGCCCAGTTAGATGGAAAATTGCAGGAAGTCATTGGTATGGTTGGCAGTTCAGAAGAACTTTCGACGGCAAAAACCATTGCGGATCGTTACGTTGGAGAAACTGTCATTGCCAATTTGATGAATGACGCAATTGTCGCACAAAGCGTTGATTTTCCGGAAAAAGACGGTGAAAGCCAGAACATTTCTATCGCGGTATTCAATGCTTCAGGGGTCAGTGGTGGGGTAAAGCCAAATTCTGCTCTCGCCTTTAATGATTGGTATGGTGTTATGCCTTATGCGGACATGATTGTGGTGACGCAGATGACTGGTGCCCAAATAAAATCCATGGTGATGAGCAATGCACAACGCATTGCACGTCCAGAAGAGTTGGAAGGTGACAACGCACTCGATCTAGCTGGCTTTGTCTCACGCGGTTTCCTAAATTTTTCCAAGGAACTGCGCTACACCATCAAGTTAAACAGTGATGCCACCACCGCTGTGGCCCAAGACATTACGTTGAATGGTAAGCCAATTGATGATCAATTGGATGAAACCTTCAATGTGGCATTCGGTGATTACATTGTCTTGCGAGGTGCAGAAGGTTGGAATGGTGCTAAAGTTGGTGCTGGTTTACCGGAAGAAGTGAGCGGTTTTGATCTCACTGCCCTGCCCAAGAATGATACGGGCCTCGTTTATCGCAATGAAATCATTGCCTATATCAAGGAACATGGTGCTGTGGATGAAAGTACCGGTGCGGTTAAAGATGGACGGGTTAAAATCATACCGTAGCTCGTAAGTTAGACTGACAAAGTCCAACATCCTGGTTGATTGACAAAACTTAATATGAACATCGAGCTATAAAATCACTTTCAATGAATTTTTTTTTTATAAGATTAAATGAAACCATTCATTCGCATGTATATATAATAGACTTGTCCCTAAATAAACGTAAACCATTGAAAAAAAAAGATACAACAATCATAAAAATAAATAGCTTAGCTTATTAAGGGACAACTCTAATATATGTCTTTAATAAATCCTATTTGTTGAAAAATAGGATTTTTAAAGATTTTAAATCCGAGTCAATTCGGAAAATATTTTTCGGACTTGACTCGGATTTCTCTCCAAAACCAATCACAAGCTTGCTCAGTATACAATCAACACCTTCCTTAAAAAGATTTTCAAATAATTAGGGTCCTACAAACCAAGTTTTGAGTAAAAACCTGGTTTGTGTCAGAACCAAAGTTTTTTGGTAAAAAAACTTTTTTCTTGGTTTCAATTTTCGGATAGTTTTTTGGCTATCCGTATTCCCTATAAATTTCTTTCCTATCGCCTACCCTAATCACAAATATCATTAAGCTTGGGTCTTTTATTTCATAAATCACCCGATAGTTACCAACACGTAGAGCAAATTTCTTGAGTACTTTGTAATTTTTGGCACCATGCGGACGAGGATCCGTTTCTAACTCAGCCAACGCATGGGTAATTTTGTCTCGAACCGGTTTAGGCAATTTTTTGATTTGCCTTCGTGCTCCCGGATTTAAAGTAACAGTATAAGGCATATTAACCTCCATAAAACAGTGTCAACAGTGACTAAAAAATGACTGAGCCACTTGCAAAATTATTGCACCCTTACTAAAAAACAATCACTTACGACTGCATAATCACGGTAAGTTATTGATTTTTAGTTGTACAGTCAAAGTTTTGCAAGTCCCTCTAAAAAAATTTTATATTAACATGATTGTACTCATTTGATAACCGTATCATTGATAATGATGCAATTTTTTGGCCTTTTTTTTAGAAGATTGTGGTTGGACAAGCGGTTTTGCTACTTTCCACATCTATAAAGAAACGGTGGAATCTCATTTCACTCATATACCAAGCACTCCCAATCGGAAGTAGGTACAGATAAATCTAAATGAATCCCAATCTGATTATTTAAAGATAAGGCGGGCTATACTCAAAATACTCTCGGTTAACCAAATAAAAACCCTGATTCTGCCCACCAACTTCACCGTGTTGGCTACCAATGAAAAAAAACTGCTACAATATTTATGATTTTATGTCAACCCAGACTTGAGTAGAAATGAACAATTATCCGTTAAAATTCATAAGTATATAATTTTAATAGGAATTTTTTATTGGAGTCCAAAGCTTTAGCTTTGGACTTATAATGATATTTTGGTATTATTTTTTTTGAAGACTATAGAGTAATTTAACTGCTATTGAAAAATTGGACAAAGTTACCCATAATTAGACATTATGGGTAAGAACTAATGACCACAAAATGAGGGGATTATTGTATGAAAGTTACTCGGATTATAAAAAGCAAAAACCTTAATCGTGGCAAATATAAACAATTGGAAGAGCAAGCCAAACGGTTGGGTCAAGTTCGTTCCGAAGTTTGGCATCACTTTGGTTCAATTAGTGGCGTTTCTATTAAAACTGATAGAAAGATACGCGATCAATGGCTCAAAGAAAAACGTCAATTTAATGTGTCTGCTAACGCTTGGAAAGAAACTTTACGGGATGCGTTTGGTGATATTAAAGCTAATCGTGAGTCAGCTAAAGAGAAAGTCAGAAAAATTATTTATAAGTCAATTTCCGATGAGAAAAAACGTCAGGAACTTTATAAGAAGCTGAAAT
>Ga0233403_10000624_pt1 | contig 16792 bp, 8 predicted proteins | sample Na_oxic_1_MG_FD_179866 | JGI IMG/M metagenome (GOLD analysis project Ga0233403, IMG submission 179866) | Seawater microbial communities from Saanich Inlet, British Columbia, Canada - Na_oxic_1_MG | ecosystem: Environmental > Aquatic > Marine > Inlet | place: Canada: British Columbia | collected...
TCCCTTAACTTAATGGCATTGGGGGGTTGTAGGGGCAGACCTGCGTGTCTGCCCTTAATATATATATGTAGTTATTTCAATCAGTTAGATTAAGTTAGTATGAAAGTAGGTGAATCTCCAACCAGTTAGATGTTGCAAGGGAGGAAAATGCAGTCTCGTCACAATTAACTCTGGAGATTCATTATGGTACAACCTTTTACCCCAAACAGTATTACAGCTGAGGGCATTATCTACAAGACTTTGCAAATACTAGCGAATGGCAATAATTGGTGTTATGCCAGCTATAACGAACTGGTGAGAAAATCGGGGTTTGGCAAAACCACCGTTATCCATGCGGTGCGGGAACTGATTGGCAACCAGAAAATTAAGAGAGACAAAGTGTTTGATGTAGAGAAAGGCAATCTTTCAAACCGGTATGAGTTATTGATAAACGATAAAGAAATTTCGGTGAATTGACAAAACATTTCTCGTTCCCAACGTTTTCTTTGGAAACGAGGGGAATACTTAAAATAAAGCGAGTACGCTTTCGTACCATTTAATTGCGCGTACTGGCTCGCCGGAGTTGTGGCGTTTACTGGTGTCTTGGGTGTGTTTACGGTTTTTCAAGCGTCATAATAACATTGAAATCAGCATAATGTTCTTCAATGGTTTTAAATGTTAAGTCACTGTTGGATACTTTACCAAAAAGATGAATGTGTTTCTGATGATTGGGATAATACTTGCCATAGATTAATATTTGGCCCAGAGCAGCTTTCCAATTTCTGACTTTTTTAATCTCAATTATTTTGTTGTCTGTGAGTAAGTCAATGGGGCCTGCTGGGGTTTTTACTTCAATTTCTCCGCCTAATTCTGATTGAAGTCGTAATTGGATTATCTTTTCAGGTTGGTCGGATGGGGTTTGATTTACCCATTTAGTAAAGTGGTCAAGCATTTTTGGATGTATCCAAGTACCACCATAACGTCCTAGTTTTATTTCGATAATTCTAGAGGTAGGTATACTCCCTTTTAAACCAAAGGCAGCAAGATATTCTTGTGTGGATTTAAGGCGGCGATAATCATTTAGTTTTTTACCAACAGCCTTACACATAGCCGTCGCATCCAAATAACCGTCTGTTGAACGCTGGCGAATTGTAGCACCGTGAAAATCACGGCTTATTAATTGAGTGGTCATAAGTGACACTCCACAGTAGTTACAGAATTTTAAGAGGGACAAACACTTAGCAGAGTGGCATTCTGTGGTTACCAACCTTTTCGGGTCATGATTCCCTAGCTAAGTGCATGACGAATTATAAAGATGGGTTGTTTGCTTGTCAAACTTTTTTTTATCGCGGTGGAATGATGAGAACAAATAATTTGCAAAGCAAAATAGCAATTAAGTATTTAATGCCAATGCAAAAGGTAGGCCAACTACCTCGAAAAAAGGCTTTACCCCTTGTCCGCACTAGGGTAGGCACGAAGCTGATTTCTTTATAATCAAGTAGTTACAAAGTTGGAAAGTGAACAAGGGGGTTCCCATTTTTTTGAAAGACTCCATATTTTACCCCAGCAAATGTCTGAACATGATTACACGGATTTACGGAGCGGATGAGATTTGATAAGTACATCCTGATCATCCTTGCATCCGTGCAATCTTGTTCAAACAGAATTAACAGTTGGTTATTAAAGGTTAGTTAAATGTAGGGTGGGTAGAGCGGGAGCGAAACCCACCCAAAAACCATTTAAATCAAATAAATAATTGTGATAGCCCGTTATGTTAGTTGGAATACTTTGGGAACTGACAGGGCTTGGAAGAATTGTAAAACGCTTTCGTACCATTTTATAGCACGGACTGGTGTACCGGAGTTGTGTTTTTTACCAGTGTCTTGGTATTGGGCATGTTTGAGGCCCTCTTCGGTTAGTTCGTAGTAGAGGCGTTTTTTGTCATCGCGATGATTGGTTTGTAAGCCAAGTTCGGTTAGTTTTACATTAACCGGCCGGGCACTTTTTAAACCAACTCGTTTGGCTATTTCGGTGGGGATCAGTAAGGCTTGCTGGATTTCGGCAACTGGGGATTCGATGCCAAATAATTGCAATATATCGCAATCGAACTGTTGCTTTATGGAGTTGTTAAGGGCGATTTGTTTGGCATTGCCGGTGATACCAAGCTTATCTAATTCTTCGGCTTTGGCTTTGGCGAATGGAATAACTTCTAGTCTTGGGTCTAGTGATACTGTGCCTTTGGTTAGGAGTTCAAATACCCAACCAGTTACCATAACGGCAAACTTTGGACTACACCATTGAGCGAGGTTAATTGCAACATAGGGATGTACCCATGTTCCTTGTTTTGTATAAATGCCGCCTTTTACAACTTGTATAAGTTGTTGATTTTGTTCCGATATGGGATATCCCATATCGGGATTTTTACTAATAAAATCAGATAGTTCAAGTAAAAAATCCTTAGTAGATTTAAGACGTTTATAGTCTGCAAGCAATTTACCAGAAGCCTTACACATATCCGTAGCGTTCAAATAGCCATCACTGGGACGCTGGCGAATTGTAGCACCATGAAAATCACGGCTTATTAATTGAGTGGTCATATTTGACACTCCATAGTAGTAAATAGAATTTTGAGGGGGACAAAACACTTAGCAGAGTGGCATTCTATGGTTACCTCTCGTTTCGGAAGCTATCCTAGCTAAGTGCTTGAAAAATTATATAGATGGGTTGTTTGCTTGTCAAACTTTTTGCGTGGATAGAATTATAATGAAATTGGTAAAGCGAATTGGAAATTAACTGTGAGCAAGAAGTGAGCCAATTGCTCAAAAAAGGCCATTTAAAAAATTACCGGCTTTTTGCGAAGTAGATATGTTTGTAATCAATGGGTTACAAAGTTGGAAAGTGAACAAGGGGGTTCCCATTTTTTTGAAAGACTCCATATTTTACCCCAGCAAATGTTTGAACATGATTACACGGATTTACGGATGCTCAGGATGAGAATAGATAAGTACATCCTGATCATCTTTGCATCCGTGCAATCTTGTTCAGACAACAAAGAATTGCTACCGCCCGTTTGCAACTGGCCGGTAACGTTTTTTTGCCGGGGCCCGTTTGCAACTGGCCCCGTAACGTTTAGAAATTTTTGCTGGGGCCAGTTTGCAACTGGCCCCGTAACGTTCACCATTTTTTACCGGGTGTTGAGCCAACTTCGCTACGGGCAAATTTAATTTTTTTTCACTGGTAGTAAAAATATTTTTCGTTTTAAATTCAAGGTGATAAAAAGCCATACCCGAAAAAATTTCTTTTCCCGCCTGACATTTTTGTTTGGGAATGGGTCTATATAAGATATAAGCACAGAAATTTTTAATCTGGCCCTTAAATGTTTGAACATGATTACACGGATTTACAGATGCTCAGGATGAGATTAGATAGTTAATCCTGATCATCGAAGCATCCGTGCAATCTTGTTCAAACAGATTTGTTGGTTTGAGGATTTTGTAATTGCTGTTGATGTGAAGGGTGCGATTAAGTTATTGGTAATTAGATAATTTGAATCGCACGACAAGCGGAGGTTGTCGACTAAGAAATCGGCAAACCCCTATTTATTATTTACTAGTTGTTCGATGCGTAAACAATCGTGCTGATTGTGCCTTAAAAAGTGTCAGGTTGCAAGGTGGCGGGAATTTTAGAGGAGCCACTTTGATAACCGGTGGTGGCGGCTCCATGTTTTTGCCGTTTAAGCAAAATGTGGGCCAACTACCTCAGAAAAGGGCCTTACCCCTTGTCCGCACTAGGGTAGGCACGAAGCAGATATCTTTATAATCAAGTAGTTACACAGTTGGAAAGTGAACAAGGGGGTTTACAGATTTTTTAAAAACCTTATATTGTAGCCAGCTCAAGTGCGTCTGAGTTTGGATGGTGTTTGAACATGATTACACGGATTTACAAAGGCTCCGGATAACATTGATAAGTTAATCCTGAGCATCCTTACATCCGTGCAATCCTGTTCAGACAACAAAGAATTAACAGTTGGGGCTGACCGGCTCATTGGTTTGAGAATTTTGTAACCACTGTTAATGTGAAGGGTGTTATTAAGTTATTGCTAATTGATAATTTGAATAGCACAGCAAAGGTTGTCGGTATCGGCAATTTTATTTTAATTATATATGGGGAAAAACAACCATGCGAATGCTAAAAGAGCGTCCAGTTGCCTTGCAACGGGACTTAAAATTAGAGGAACCACCTAATCGGTGGCAACTCTTTGTAACTTGGCTACTTGAAAGCCTTACGCCGGCTGTGCCGGTGGTATCTACTACGGGGGCTAGTTCCCTGAAATCTCCTGCGTCTGTTTGGCGTGGTGTTGTGTTTGTTGCGTTAATCGTATCTGTGTTCTTAGCCCTTAACATAAGTAATGTTTATGCACAATGGGGTAATGATTTTGATACTAACGTTCCAGTCTCAAATAATCAAGTCTCAGAGTATCAGACAGCCAATGATTGTGCTGCTCAGATTGAGAGAACTCAAATCATTAGCGATGGCAACGGGGGTACTGTTATTGGATTCAACGCTGATTACACAAACTCCAATAAACATGATGTCTACCTCAATAGAGTCAATTCTGAAGGTAATTTTGTATGGGGAAATGTTGCTCCTCTAAACATAACCAATGATTCATCTTCACGTTCAAGTCAGCCTTCTTTGGTCATTGATAGCAATAATGATGCGATATTTGTTACTTGGGTAGAATATCCTAGCGTTCATGTCCAACGTATATCCTTAAATAGTGGAAGTATTCAATGGACTGTTGATGTTGGTAAGACTAATTCCTTCGACTGGAGATGGCATAACTTAGGTATTTCCAGTGATGGAGTTGGCGGTGTTTATGTTGCTTGGTCAAATGTAGATGAAGTCATTCAGGTTAAGCGAATTGATTCATCAGGTGCAACACTATGGACAAATAACTTAGGTGATGTTGGCCAAAAACAAGCATTAGGTTCACTAATAGGAAATGAGAATGGAGCATATCTGGTATTTGAAGATGTTCGTAACAATGTTGAAACAATTAGAACCATGTATGTCGATGCAAACGGTAATTTCTTATGGACAAATGAGCTAACTGGTGCGTTAATTTCGACAAGTACCGGAAAGAAAGGAATTCCTAAAGCTATAGCGGCCAATAATGGAGATATAATTATTGCTTGGGGTCATGCTAATGGTGGTAGTGGCAGTGGAATTTATGCTCAACGTTTAAACACTAATGGTGAAAAGTTATGGGCAACTGATAAATATGTCATGAATGGCTCATGGTCTACATCGTTTGACATGTATTATGATGGAGAACAGGCAATTTTTGCAAGAGTAGAAGTTTCTTATCAAGTTGGAGTTCAATTACTTGACAAAGATGGTGTGAGACAGTGGGGTAATAATGGTAAAAATATAACTCCACCTGCAACAGACCCACATTTTCTACACTTCAATAAACCCTCTATCATTTCAAACAATGATGGGCGGAAAATGGAAAAACAATTTTTACGTGGAAAGGTGTGAATAATGCATCATATCGCTTTGGTATTTATGCCGAATGTCTTGATAAAGATGGACAATTATGTGGATTCAAGTTGTCTGAAGATATTCTAAAATTTTGTGATAACGTTACCAAAATCCCTCAAGAAGAATGTAAGGCTTTGGTGATTTTTTATTACAGCACAAGAGGGTATAGTTGGTCTAATAATACTAATTGGCTTAGTACCACAACACCCTGTGATTGGAAAGGTATAACATGCGAGAATTCTCATGTTACTGAAATCAGTCGGATTCAAAGAAATTTGATTGGAAATATTCCTCCAGAAATAGGTCAGCTTTCCAAGTTAGAAAGTTTACTATTAGGTACTCCTGGTGATTCTAGTACAGATAACCACTTAAATGGACGTATTCCTTCCCAAATAGGTGATCTTACGAAGTTGAAAACGCTTTATTTGTCTGGTAACGAGTTGTGTGGAGAGATTCCAGAATCGCTGATTAATATTGATGATTCTTTATTTTTAGGTGAAAATCATCTAAGTACTACTGTTAGTAGTGATTTAAACAATTTTCTTACTAGTAAGGATCCAAAGTGGACACAGCAAACGGTGTCTTCAAAGCCTTGTCCTGTTGGTATAAAGGTAGATAATTCTCATTTCTGTGTTACTTCGGACAGTACTGGAAATGCCGAGGGATTTTCATTTAAGCTGGAAGATGACACTGGAAGTTCTGTTATAAACCTTAAAAACGTAGCAAATGAGCATAGTATTTTTGACGATGCTGAAGCAATAGCCATTACTCTAAAAAGTATGATTAATTTCTATTCAAGTTCAGTTAAAGCAACAATACAAGATGACTACTGCTTTACGGTAGAAAATGATGGTGGTAGCTATACAGCACCATTCCACCTTTTTATAGGAGACTATCAACAACCTCTTGGTGAACTATATCAAGCAGGAGACAGCGTTTCCTATAACCCAACAATTAAGGTGTTAGAATCTTCTTTCTATCCCAACTTGTTTGTTGAGCAAATTTCTCATGATGTTCCATCTCAAAGTAATACAATTACCATTGAAATTGTTAATACTACCGGTGGTTCAAGTACAATGGGTTGGATGGCAGGTTCTACAGACTCGTGGCTGACAATTGAAAGTGGCGACTATGGCGAAAACAACGGCATAATCACAGTTCGTTATGATGCTAACTCTAGTGAAGAAAGAACTGGCACGATTACAGTTGTTGCTCCGGGTGCTGAAAACGGCTCTCAAACTGTTGGGTTTAAACAAGAAGCTAGTCCTCTTTCTAGTTGGGATGGTACTATTGAAGGCTATAAGTTCATTGATTCTCAAATTAATGGTACGCAGGGTACATTCGATGATGATATAGATGACTATCTACCCAATGAGACTATTTACTTGAAATTAGAAGGCTCTTCTTCACGTCCATCAAGTAGAAAAACTGGCGACGATGGTAAATATTCATTTGGACAAAAGAATGCTGGCACTTATCGAGTGTGGCAAAGGTCAAATCCAAATTCAAATGCTTGGACAAGTTATGATAATGCCCGTATTGTAATTATTGCTGAAGATGGCGGTATTACTGTGGATGATGATCAAACGGTTTCTTCTGTTGATTTTCCAATACTTGGACTGACTCAAGCAGATAAAGATACTGTGAATCAAGTTAAGGTTGAGCTATCCACACAATGTCAAAGTTTTACCGAAACCAATTTTACAGATGCTGATGAGAATGACATTGTGAAAATTGATTCAAACTTGACAATAACTTCACCAGTTATAGTTAAAGGAATTTGTAATAATGCTAGGTTGACTGTTGACAATGCGATAAGTATCAATGCCACAGACTTCATTGCTAACTATGAATCTGGCTCTATAGTAGGTACGGATGGTAAGAGTAGTTCAGACAACTTACCATCTTTCCCCATTCCAGCAATAAGTGAAAATCCAGCTGATAGTAATAACAGTGCAAACAATGGAAATAAAGGTACTACCATTAATATAGCAGTTGGAACAGATACAGATTATGCAGATGATACAAATGAGTGGGTAGCATGTGCATCAACACTTCAGGGAACTTTTTACAATGAAGGTGTGATTCAAGCTGGTCAAGGTGGAAGTGGCTATTTAACCGGTGGAAATGGTGGTGAAGTTAGAATTGGTTGTGCAAAAACCATCATTCAATCTGGTGAAATTATTGCTGGTAATGGTGGTGAAGCTAATGGTCATCAACCTGAATGGGATTCACGGGGAGGGGATGGTTTATCTCTTTGGGATGGAACTCTTTGGAATGAAGATCACACATCAAGATTGCCAAAATTTACTGACAATACCGCAAACTACGCTAATATTAGTGTAACAAGTGGAAAAGGCGGACAAGTACTCATCCATACCGGTGAAGATGAGGGTGATACACAAGATGGGCAACAACTCATAACTACACCCACATCCAAAACTATCTCAGGAGAGGGTGGACTTGCCGGAATATGGTGTAGTACAAATCCGTTACAAAGTGGTACTTGCCAACTTGAAAATTGGAACGATGACGATCCAAGATGGCCTACAGGAGATTGTCAATGCCAAAGTGTTAATGTAGCGACAACAACTCCTGGTGAAGGCGGTGACTTAAACGTCTATAGTAAAGGTTCACTTAAATTACAAGGAAAGGCCGTTGCTGGCGGTTCACTGTACTTTGAACCATCTCTTATGGTTTCCGGTAAAGATACCTATATAGAAGCTAAAGAAGATGTTGTTATTTTCGGTGGTGAAAATTGGGAACTCATCTTAACTGGTTTAAGTGAAGGTGCAATTAATGCAGGTAGAGACATTGTCCTTGCTGTAGGTGAAGGTGGCACAATTGATTTACGCGGTGTTTCTCCGAAAGCTTTTAAAGCAGTTGGCAAATTTGAAATTCATGCTAATACTGTTTTATTGGATGAAGGCGTTTCGTTAGAAGATTTGATAGAAGCCAAAGATATTGTAGTTGGCCCTAGTAAAATTCTCTATCATGTTATTTTAAGTGGACAACAACAAGTAAAAGGCCAACCTAACACGACAGTGCCTATTAGTTTGACTGTTGCTAATGGTGGCCCTAATGAAGACACTTATACCCTGAAAGCTGTAAGTAAATCAGGTTGGAATGTAAGCGGTTTGCCTTCTTCTGTTAGTATTAAAGGGCTTAACGATAAACAGTTAGCTTTGAGTATTGCTTTACCAGCCGAAGGTAATGATACTATTACCATCACTGCTACTTCTCAAGCTGATCCAACCGTCGTTGCTACGATGAAAGTACGGGCTATTGTTGATTTGCCAGAAGTGGTAGAACCTGAGAATGTACCACCAACTGCTGTCCTTACTATTACCCCAGAAACCGGAGAAGCCCCACTTACTGTTGCTTTAGATGGTAGTGCTTCCACCGACACTGACGGTACTATTGCCAGTTATAAATGGACAGCTTCTGATGGTCAAACGGTAGAAGGTCAAAACGCACAACTGACATTTAACGAAGTTGGAGACTACACTATCACGCTTGAAGTGACTGATAACGATGGCGCGAAAAATTCGGTAGCGAGGAATGTGAAAGTAGAAGCCACCGGAAAATATACAGCCTCTGGTACTATCCGTGATGAACTCGGCAACCCCATAGCCGATGTCACCGTGCAAATCGGCGATAAAAACGTTGTAACCGATGCTGTTGGTAATTGGGAAATCACCGGCTTGCCAGAAAGTGATAACTACATTGTCACTGCCAGCAAAGACGGCTACACTTTCATGGATCAAGATTGTGCAGTTGGTAATAATGAGAATTGTAAGGTAGTTTTCAAAATTATTCCTGATCTCAAAATGAAAGTTACGGCAAGCAGTCGCACGGTTAGGCAAGATGATAACCTCACCTATACCATAACGGTAATCAACGGCGGCGCAGAGCCAGCTACCGGTGTTGTCCTCACCGATGAACTGCCAGAAGGAACGAGCCTAGTTTCATTTACGGCTCTTAACGGCGGCGAATGCAATGCGGATACCCTAACTTGTAGCCTACCAGATTTAACGACCGGTAATTTTGCCAAAGTTGAATTGGTAATGCACAATAGCCAAACTAAAAACTTGGTGAACACGGCTACGGTAACATCCAATGAATACCCAACCGATGTGGTCAAAACACGGACGCGAGTCATACCCCATCTATCGGTATCCATTAGCGATACCCCCGATCCGATAGCAATGGCCGCCGTAAATGGAGAAAGAATCCTCCACTATACAATAACGGCTGAACTAAGTCCCAAAGCACCAAGTGCGGCAACCGGCATTGAACTGCTAACCACATTACCCAAAGGCGTTGAAATCCAATCAATCAACTCCGACGCGGCAGTGTGCGAAATCAACAATCCCCAAACCGTGACTTGCCAACTGAAGGATTTAAGCGTTACCAATCCCGAAGATATTAGTAGCGTCAATGTAGCCCTTGACGTAAAACTAAACGACGCTGGTTTACTGGTACTCACCAACGAAACCAAAGTATCGGCCAATGAATACCCGGCGCACACCTACCGTGAACGCACCCAAGTATTCGTACCGCCCGAATACAAAGTGAAGTTGGCCCTCGTCATTGACGTAACTGGCAGTATGGAACCAGAAATGAATGGAGTCAAAAGGGCCATACTTGAAGTCATCGAAGAACTAAAGGGCCAAAGCGCATTCCCACTAAGTGCCTTGGTAGTATTCCGCGATGATGTCAGCGTCAAAGCCGTCACCAGCGACGGGACAATATTAACCAACGCCGTCGAGAGGTTAAAAGCCTCCCAAGGCGGAACTTGCCCCGAAGCCTCAGCCGAAGCCTTGAACAAAGCCATCGACCATGTTGAAGACGGCGGCAGCATCTTATTTGTAACCGATGCCTCGCCATACAAAGACGCTGATATTGATGCCCTGATTGAACGGCTCTTGAGCCACAACATTCGTGTCAATGTCTTGATGACTGGCGATTGTACCAATCCGGACAGTTGGAATAAATTGCCAAATGCTGAGTAAACGTTGTGGACGGGGTTGCAAACTGGGGTGTTAAATCTGACGCGGTTTTGCGGAATATTTTTCACCCCACAACAGTTCCATAGGTTTCACCTATGGCTATTCATGTTTTACCCCTTTGGGGTTAGGAATTTTCAAAGATGTACAAACCCCGAAGGGGTTAAATGTGAATAGCCACCGATGAAATCGGTGGAACTGTAAACCTGTAAACCAGTTACAATACGATTTATTTATGAATGATAAAAAGTTTGTCTGGTATTTCTCCAACTATTGCCCGCCCTTAAAAAAGGCGGGTTTTTTTTTGGATTATTAGAAAAGTCCGGACAATTTGAAAAGTATCCTTCCAAAACAATCCGTTGAATCCCCAAACCGGTTTAATCATCAAACCAATAATCACACAAAGCGCGTAAAGTTAAAAAAGCATAAGCCGTCATCCAGTTTAAATTGTCTGAATCCGGATTCACCAGATTTAAGGAATTATATCTGCCAAAAAGTCAACAAATGGCACAATATTGTGGTTGACACTGGCTTCTTCCAGTGCAGTCATATAGATACTGCGCTTATCCAACGGTACAACAGTCCAAGGATAACCACCACTTGCCAGCATAACATTCATCAAAAACCGTCCCATACGTCCATTACCGTCCATATAGGGATGAATGTACACAAAAATAAAATGTCCTAGCACGACTCGAACAGATGCTTCTTGTTCTTCACGCAACAAGTCAAAAAATGCTGGCATTGCATCGCGTACTGCTGCTTGGCTTGGGGGAGCGTGCATGGAATTGCGGATGTAAATGGAACCATTACGATAACCAGCAAGATCGGCAGGGTTCAGAATGCCGGCGGTTACTCCCGGTGTAAACATTTCTCGATACCAACTGCGATGATCATTATCGACAACTGTACCCGGAATATCACCATGCAGCACTTTTTCAATACTTTTGCGTACCGATTGATAGGCTTGCCAATATCCGCGTGCAGCCAAAGCATTGTGGTGTTCACGGTCATTAGCATCCGGATTCCAGTTGCAGCGAAGCACCCGCTCAATCAATTCTGGACTCACACGATAGCCTTCAATAGACAAAGAATGATAAGCATCTGTGACATAAACATTCTCAACACGTTGAAGATACGCTTCAATATTGTGCGGCAATCCCGGGGCTTCTGGAAAACGCTTGATAATCAGTTCCCGCATTTCATGCCACATTAGGCGGATGCGATTAACATAAGGTGAATGTTCCCGTGTGGATAAAAGTATTGGGGCTTGCGTATCAAAAGGGTCATTTTCACGGATATTATATCCAGCAGCACGCATGGTATTTAAAATATCATCTGCAATACGCTGATGGCCAATATTACGAAAAGCCCCAGCTAATCGTCCGGCGATGGTGCTGTGCCCTTCTTCTAACAGTTGCTCTAGTACTTCAGAGGCATCACTTATTATTGATAGTGCAGCTCGTATATCATTAGGATTTTGCTTGAAGTATCGGGATGAGCAGGCGATTAAGGCTGCTGGTAGTGAGAATAGGCGCAGCCCGTTTTTTTCGGTAATTGCTTGGTTTTTTGGTATTGTTGCACGGATATTGAGTAATGATGTACCGTGTGGTAATTGGGTGATATTATTGCTAGCTTTAGTGGCTCGGATTAGTAGCTGTTTTGGTACTGTCCAGTTTTCTGCATGTAGTGATAGGGATTGCTCTGGTGAGAGGTACCAGTCATTGCCTTTTAGGTGTTGGAGGTAGGTGGCACAGAACTGCCAGAAGGATGTGTACCATGCGGTGCTTTCTCCGTTAGTTTCATCTGGGCGAGAGGAGATGTACCAGCCTTTGAGTACTTCTTGTAGAAAACCGTTTTTATATAGGCGTTCTCGATGAATTCTGGTTAGTTTGCTAGAGTGTATGGCTACTGAGCCGCGTTCTTGAAGGTTGTGGAGAACGTCAAGAGATTCGGCTAGTTTTTCAGATGGTTTGGCCATGATAAATTATCTTGATGTTTGCCTTTGTGCGATTACTCGTTTTTTGTGCTGTGCGATTATTCGCTTTTTATGTCGCATCGTCATTTAACATACTGGGCGGAAATTGGATGTCGAGATTTTCTACGGAGAGTTAATCTGGCACCGTGTGTAATTGTTCTAAGATAACATCAGTAATTGCCAACGCACCCTTATAATTAATAAAAGCAGCTAACTCCGATTCTGTCAAACTGCGTTTTTCCGCCGCAAAAATCGGTGGCAACTTACTTAATTTTTTAATATTATCAATCAGTTGTTTCCGCAACTGACTTTGTTCCATTTCCGTTTGCACCCCACACTGTGCCGCGAAAGGTTGCAAATAATCTTGCTCAACTTGATCCGCAAATTCGCGCTCAATTTTGGAATGAGTCAATATTTGTAGAAAGCGAAATTTTTGCTCAGGCGTAGCCAAACCCGCACAAATAGCCGCGAGAGCAACTTGTTGTACTTTTGCTGGACAGGGTTTTTTTTGCAACCCCGTCCACAACGTTTGAGCCTTAAATCGCCCGAATCTTTGTTGCTTGCGCTTCTAGTTGTTGTAAGGAGGCACTCATTTCGGCAACTCGGAGCCGTTCTTTTTCCACAATCTTGGCGGGGGCACGGGCGGTGAATTTGGGATTATCCAATTTGGCAGTGCATTTATTTAGCTCTTTGGTGAGCTTTTCCATTTCTTTATTTAGCCGCTTGAGTTCTGCTTCTTTGTCGATTAAGCCGGCTAACGGAATTAAAATTCGCATGTCACCTACCAAAGCGATAGCTGATTCTGGGGCATCTTCACCTAGCCACGTCACGCTATCTAAACGGGCGATGCGAGTAATTATGTTGTTATGCTCACGCCATTTTTGTTGATCGGTGGGCGCAAAATTTTGCAATAAAATCGGTAAAGGTTTGCCCGGGGAAATATCCATCTCGGCTCGAATCCGGCGCACCCCTAAAACAAATTGTTTAACCCAGTCGATTTCTGCTATCACTTGCTCATCTATTTTGGCAGCTTCGGTTTGCGGATAGGGCTGAAGCATAATCGTGTCACCGCTTTTACCGGCTAAGGGTGCTACCCGTTGCCAAAGTTCTTCGGTGATAAACGGCATAAAGGGATGGAGCAGACGTAATAAGGTTTCCAGAACTTGTACCAAAGTGCGCCTTGTTCCGCGTTGCAGGGCTTCATCCACATTTTCGCCTTGCAGCACCGGCTTAGAAAATTCTAAATACCAGTCACAATATTCATTCCAAGTGAATTCATATAAAGCACTCGCTGCTAAATCAAAGCGATAGGTTTGGATATGTTGATGCACTTGCGCTTCAACTTGTTGCAAGATGGAAATAATCCATCGATCCGTTAGGGATAATTCTACCTCATTTGTCGTTAAGCCAGTATCGAAACCATCCGTATTCATCAATACATAGCGCGTAGCATTCCATAACTTGTTACAGAAGTTACGATAGCCTTCAATCCGTCCCAAATCGAAACGAATATCGCGCCCGGTAGATGCTAAAATGGCAAAGGTAAAGCGTAACGCATCGGTGCCAAACGGGGGAATACCTTGGGGATATTGTTTACGAGTAGCCTTTTCAATTTTGGGGGCCATTTCCGGCTGCATTAAACCGGTTGTCCGTTTAGCAACTAAAGCTTCTAAATCAATACTATCTATCAAATCCAAAGGATCAAGAACATTTCCTTTTGATTTTGACATTTTCTGGCCGTCGGCATCCCGAATTAAACCGTGAATATAGACTTCATGGAATGGCACATCTCCCATAAATTTCAGGCCCATCATAATCATTCGGGCAACCCAAAAGAAAATAATGTCAAACCCGGTGACAAGCACACTGGTTGGGTAGAAAGTTTTGAGGCGTTCCGTCTCTTGTGGCCAACCCAAGGTGGAAAAAGGCCACAATGCTGACGAAAACCATGTATCAAGTACATCAGCATCTTGTTCCAATGATAAAGTTTCTGGGAGTTGATATTTTTTGCGGACGTGTGCCTCAGAATTACCTACATAGATTTTGCCATTTTCGTCATACCAAGCCGGGATACGATGCCCCCACCAAATTTGGCGACTAATGCACCAATCTTGAATATTACGCATCCATTCAAAATAGGTTTTTTTCCAATTGTCGGGGATAAATTTAATGTCTCCATTTTCCACCGCTGCAATTGCTGGTTCAGCTAAAGGCGCGATTTTCACAAACCATTGATCGGTCAAGAATGGCTCAATCACGGCATGGCTCCTATCCCCACGCGGAATCATCAATTTATGGGGTTTAACATCCACCAGTAGCCCGGCTGTCTCTAAATCTGCCACAATTTGTTTACGCGCTGCAAAACGATCCATGCCTTGATATGCCGGTGGTGCATTTTCATTAAGTTTGGCATCCACGGTAAAAATATTAATTATGGGCAAATTGTGACGTTGTCCCATCGCATAATCATTAAAATCATGGGCGGGGGTAATTTTTACGCAGCCGGAGCCAAATTCCGGATCGACATAGTTATCGGCAATTACCGTAATTGTACGCCCCGTCAGTGGTAACTCTACGGCTTTACCAATAAGATGTTGATAACGTGCATCTTGTGGATGTACTGCCACCGCTGTATCACCGAGCATAGTTTCCGGGCGCGTGGTGGCAACAATTAAATGCCCACTACCATCAGCTAACGGATAACGCAAATGCCATAGAGAGCCGTTTTCTTCTTGCGATTGCACCTCCAAATCAGACACCGCCGTGTGCAAAACCGGATCCCAATTTACGAGGCGTTTGCCACGATAAATCAAACCTTCATCATACAAGCGTACAAACACCTCGCGCACTGCATTAGAAAGGCCCTCATCCATCGTAAACCGTTCGTGTGCCCAATCCAGTGACGCACCCATTCGGCGCAATTGGCGGGTAATATGTCCACCGGAAAGTGCTTTCCAATCCCAAACTTTGTCAATAAATGCCTCCCGTCCTAAATCATGACGGGTTTTACCATCCCGAGCCAGTTGCCGTTCAACAACCATTTGGGTAGCAATCCCCGCATGATCACTGCCCGCTTGCCACAGCGTACTATCACCCATCATCCGATGATAACGGGTTAAAATGTCCATGAGCGTATCTTGGAAAGCGTGCCCCATGTGCAAAGTACCAGTGACATTTGGGGGCGGGATCATAATACAATAAGATTTGTTAATACCTTTGGGGGTAAAATAGCCTTTGTTTTCCCAAGTGTTATACCAGTGTTGTTCAATAGTGTGGGGGTTATAAATTTTTTCCATGAATTGTTGTGTGGTGGTAAATAAAATTAAGGGTTAATTATTAATACCTTCGCCAATATCAAAATTTATTGTTTCGGGAATGAGGTACGATTTCCCGAAACCAAGATAAGAGTTTCGGGAAATCCGCTTCGCTCCATTCCCGAAACAAATATCCAATTGGCGAAGGTATTAAATTATAACAGACAACTTAATTATGTTATTATCAACCCAATATAATTCTATATAAATCAAATAGTTATTTTTTGTCAAAGGTTACCGGGTAGTCCAAACTTTAGTTTGGGCAATGAAGATGTGGAGAAACAGTTGATGGATGATACACAATTATTACGTTATAGCCGCCAAATTTTGTTGCCTCAAGTTGAAGTCGCCGGGCAAGAACGTTTACTTAAAGCTAAAATATTGATTATCGGTATGGGTGGTTTGGGTTCACCAGCAGCAATGTATTTGGCGGCGGCGGGAGTGGGGCAATTATCGTTGTGTGATTTTGATGTAGTTGATTTGTCTAATTTGCAACGTCAAATTATTCATTCAACTTCTGATATTGGTAAGCGCAAAGTTGAATCAGCCGCTGAAACATTGTTGGCATTGAATCCAGATGTTGAAATTGTACCAATTTTTCAACAATTGGATGATAATAATTTGGCGGAACATGTTGCCAATGTCGATGTAGTACTTGATTGCAGTGATAATTTGCCAACTCGCTTTGCGATCAATCAGGCGTGTGTGGACACGCATACTCCCCTAGTATCCGGAGCGGCAATACGCATGGAGGGGCAAATTTCAGTTTTTAGGAGTGACAAACCCAATAGCCCTTGTTATCGTTGCCTCTATCCGGGCGAAGATGCACTCGTTGAAACTTGTACCCAAACCGGGATATTAGCACCACTAGTGGGAATTGTTGGGAGCCTACAAGCACTGGAGGCGATGAAACTGATTATGGGGGTTGGTGAAACATTAACCGGGTGGTTGTTATTGGTTGATGC
>Ga0233403_10000625_pt1 | contig 16769 bp, 12 predicted proteins | sample Na_oxic_1_MG_FD_179866 | JGI IMG/M metagenome (GOLD analysis project Ga0233403, IMG submission 179866) | Seawater microbial communities from Saanich Inlet, British Columbia, Canada - Na_oxic_1_MG | ecosystem: Environmental > Aquatic > Marine > Inlet | place: Canada: British Columbia | collected...
TTCTGGGAATATTCTTTAAATATATCAACTAATTCTTCAATGGTTATTGTATCTTTTCTGCCATCAGTATTTTCTAGTACCAAGCCATTTTTTTTACCATGCCCAATAAAATGCACGATATTAGGCTCATGTAAAGCCAAAGCGTCGTACAAATTATCAACCGTTGTTGCTAATTCTGACTCAATAGAAAAATCATCATTTCCATCAAAAATATCCTTAATCTCTTTAAGCTCCGAATTGGAACGTGTACCCGGAGCATTGACCGGATTAGCAAGAAATATCAGAATTTTTTTAGGCATGGTATAAATAAATGTAACTACGAAGGGCAACCACAAAGGATTGCCCCTATGCAATATTAGTATGTAGGGGCAATCCTTTATGGTTGCCCTCTTTAAAAATAAATTTTAATAAGTTTGCTGAGATTGACAAAAACGTTCGAGCCCTATTTTAAAAACATATAACATAAAAGGCACTAAAAAAATTGTTGGATGAGTTGTGTCTGCTAATAAATAACCCAAAGCAACCGCAAATGAACCGTCTATGAAAGCGGACTCAAAAGCTGGGCTACAGATAATCTTACGCAATTCTTTTCCCATGTTTTCAAAATCAATCCAGTCTTCATCACCACGATAAGAATCTTTATCCATGCTCATGATAATATTCATGGATTCTTTCAAATTACCATCACAATTTTCAACAATATCAAGTGCTTCTAGTGCCTCATCATTATTTTGCAAAGCCCGACGAAATTTAGCAAGTTCTTCTGTAGTGATAGTTGTCATAAATATTTTAATTACCTATGGACAAGAACTACAAGGATTGTATATAAGAAAGGATTTAAACCGGATACAACCACAATCCAATCCCTTATTATATACAATCCTTGTAGTTATTAATTCGTCAGACTAAAAACTTGATCATCAACTATTAAAATTTAGCGAACACATGATATACCTATTAAAATAATCCTGTCAAGCGTCAAAGCGAGCTGCCAAGTTTTGAAAACCTGGCAGATATTAAGGCCAAAATATTTATCTGAAAAGCTATAGTGGGCACTGGGCTCATTGAATGGGATTGATTCAAATCAAGAAATGACATAAAGGCAATTTTTGATGTCAGCCCTTACAAGATTACAACAATTGTCGTTATTAATACCTTCGCCAATATCAAAATTTATTGTTTCGGGAATGAGGTACGATTTCCCGAAACCAAGATAAGAGTTTCGGGAAATCCGCTTCGCTCCATTCCCGAAACAAATATCCAACAAATATCCAATTGGCGATGGTATTGGTTATTAGAAGCAATCTTTGTAGTCATTAAAAGATGGTAACTCCACCAGCGGCTCATTTGACTCAAGAGGAGATAAACCATTGAATAATGGCAGCAATGAATGAAAATCATTTGGTGATAGAGGTAACATTTGATAAGCAACGACATTGAAGCTACTCATATTGTTCCTAAGACGATTGATACAGCGTTGTTTAATTTGTTTGGCAGCGTTTAAGGGCTTGATAGATAACACGGTAAGATGACCAGCGATATCAATATTATTAAGCAATAATTGGCCATTTAAACCAAATTCCGAGGAAGCATTTATTTGGCTGTCTCCTCGTGCCTGGATTTGGTTGGCGTAGATATTAATATTGCCACCTTTTCCATACTTCGCGTTAGCAAACAATTCACTATTATCAAGTGTAAACAACCCCGGATATTTGATAGTTAAATTACCACCATTATGATGAGCTTCAATGCCTTGCGCTTCAGCCGTTATCATACTATTACTTAAGCTTAAATGTGTCTTTGAAGGCGTTTCGATATAAATATCACCGCCCCCAGCTTGAATCGCACGAGTTATTATTCCAGCGTTATTCATTGTTAATGCCCGACTAATATGTAGCTTCAGATTACCGGCATCACCGCAACTGGTACTACCCACAGAAATTGCACCGCCTTCACGCATATCAAGAAAAGGGGTTGTCAAAGTAACATTGCCTCCGCTACCTTTATTTTCGGCGGTACTATAAATACCGCCTAAAAAAATTTTGTAAATAATCGGTACTGCATAACCTATCGTTTCTTCATCAGCCGAAAGTCCCGTAATCAACACCGAACCGGTTGCATTAATACTTATACTACCTCCCTTACCGGAGCCGGCACCTTCATTACTGGCATCAATATCAGCACCGTTGGTTATTTGTAACTCATTGACATTAATGGAAATATCACCAGCATTACCTTCACCTTTGGTTAAAGTTTGGATGGTTGCCCAATTATCTAAGTTGAGAAAGGGAGCCGAAATTTGAATGGAGCCACCGTCACCGGTGCCAAATGCACTACTGGCAATCCCACCGGGATTAATATTATTCTCATCAGTTTCGCCAAAATAGCCGGTAATATCTATCTTATTTTTTACATTCACGGTAATATTACCACTTTTACCAGAATTCTCGCTACTGGCATTGATTTGGGAACCATTTGCAAGTTCAAGATTATTAGCTTGAATAGCAATGTCACCAGCATTACCTTTGTTAAAGGTTACAGCTTGGAGCAAACCACTATTCATATTCATTTTTTGCGCTTTCAGGATCAATGAACCACCATTACCTTCGCCCAAACTAGAAGTACTGATACTGGCATTTGCGGTTATATCCAAGAGCGTACCTTCTAGCACGATATCTCCACCTTGCCCCCATGTTTCTGACCAAACAATGCTATCATTAGATAATTGAATCGACTGTCCGCTTAAAATAATCTTGCCTCCTTCGCCTTGTGTGGTCAACATGCGAATTTGAGAATTATCAGCAATTTGCAATTGTTCAGTGGATTTAATTTCGATATTACCGGTGCCGGCATAACCCAAAGTTTGAATATGACTTTGCCCAGTCAGAAAAAATTGCCCGCCCAATATCATGATGGAACCACTTTTACCTTGTTGAATGGTTTGGGCGTTGACGTTTAAAAAAGTGTTTTCTTTTAAGGTTATTTGGCCAAATTGGGTGAATGTATTGTTCTTCATTACATTGGAGAGTTTTACTTCTCCAGCAGAGGCAGCACTCACCAGTTTTATATGGCCCTTTGGTGCGTACAAATGACTGGTTGTTATCCCTATATCACCACCAATTATTGCTAACTCTTGCTCCTCGGCAACCTGTAAATGGCCATTAATGGTGATATTGCTAGGCTCATTTAAGAAACCAAAAGCCTCTGGGGCGGCAATACTCAATAGTAGTGGCCTTGAAATATTAGTATTAAAATGCTGACCATCTTCAAAGCGTAAATAATCCGCACTACTCAGATAAAGGGAACCATTAATATCTAAACTAGCATTAGGCCCCCATATAAATCCATGCGGATTAAGTAAATATAAATTAGCATCCACAATTGTAGATTTTAATGGGCCATTGATTTGCGATACACCAGTGCCGGTAATTCTTCCAATGATATTGGCTACACTTTCAGGGCCAGTAAAAGCTGCACTTTCTCGATGATTAAGATTAAAACTATGAAAACTATGAAATAAAATAAATTACTTCCCACCAAACTCCCTTGAGTAGCATCAATCGTGTAATTTGGCCCTCGTAATTTAATCGCCGGGCCAAAGCTACCATCAAAAGTGATTTCGGCATGGCTGGTAGAAAAAATTTGGATAATAAGAATGCCGATGAAAAGAAGAGAGTTATGAGACATATTAGTTTATTTCCTTAAATTCAACATGTGAAAATGGTTGACAATTCTCTGGCAAACTAAATAGCCACCTACACCATAACCTAAACTGCAATGGTGCTTCTGGATTCACCTTTGCAATAGTCAAGCTCATTTTCTTCATTTGGGCTATTGAGGGCCAAAAATTTTCAACCAGATAAGAAGGACAAAAACCCACTCTGACTGAATCATCGGCTTGTAATGTCATAGCATAAGTCTTACGTTTATTCAAAATAGTTGGTATGAAACGTAATGGCTCATTTTGGGACATAAAATTAATTCTGTTACGGGTTTCTTTTGGTAACTGGCGTAGTTCACGACTAAAAAAATAAAATTCATAATTGCCATTGACATGACGTGTTAAGGAGGGAAATACCTCTAATGAATCAGTAGCCCGTTGTCCGCCAGAACGTGCTAATAACAACATGAGGTTATCTTGTTCGATTTCTTGGATATTTAACCATTGCAAATAAGCCGGATATTCGGGGCGTGATTTACACAGTAAACGGTTAGCAAATAACGGAAATAATTCGGTTGAAAAATAAGATTTGTGCAAGTTTTTCATACGCCCAAATGGGACAAAATAGGGGAATTTTTTTGCACCTTTGGTATAAGTGAATTGATAGATTTTTTTCTCACGGTGATAAGTTAATTTACCTACCGGTAACCAATGTTGAGTTTGTGGTTCTTGCCACACTAGATATAACGATTTCATAGTAATTGTTTCCAACAAGTTAATAAGCGTTGACGATTTAAGGTTAATATTTTTTGGGCAAATTCAGAGGCGAGAAGGGTAATTTCGGTCATTGGAATTTGTGCAAATATCAGTTGAATATCTGTTAATGAAATGTTTTCAAGATGACTTAACCAGATTTTGCCGGCTAATGGTCTTTGTTGAGCCGCTTGACGAAAAACTTCTAAAGTCGTTAATGGTTTATTACTTAATGGATTATCATAAATAGCTGATCGAGCTTTCGTCACGTAATGTTCTATACTCCTTCCTTTATCTCGTGTTATCAACCGTTCTTTGCGATTTTCATCGGTTTCATTTCGACCCAATCCGGCACCATGATCAAACGTCGGGGCTAAATATATAGTTCCTTCTTTGGTAATAATAAACGCCCAATTTTCGTGATGTCTATCTTGGTTAGCAATCCACGTATCCAATAATAAGTAGCCGACAAAAACATCAAAAGCGGTTTCTATATCTTTGGTTCTTTTCCAATTGAATGGCAAATGTACGGTTGGATTATTCATTAAAACCTTGATTTTTCTCAAGGTATGCTGTTTTACCTGATAGCGTTGATGAATAGGATAATTAGAATAAACCTGATTCAAAAGTTCATTACCATGCACAAGTTGTCCGCCAGTCGGAACTATAGAGGGTGTAATGATACCTTTTTTATTTTTCCAGAAAGCAAGTTCATAATGAGCATGTGGCAAACCAAGTAGCTCACCTAATTCACAAGCAATTTTTTCGGCCCAATGCTCGCCCGTATTCAACCGAGATGCTTTGAATAAGTAACGTTGATTATTGTGCCAATACCAAAATTTTTCTTTAGTCCCCAATTGTTCTGAATCTTCAAAAGCATCATCAGGAACTACGATTATTTTAAACATCGAATATCAACAATTAGTTGTGCTGAAAAATGGCCTTAAAATATTTAAGTAATTGAAATATAAGGATATTATGTAAGGTGGATACGCTGTCGCTTTATCCACCCTACAATTCAGATAATGAAGACTTATGTATAACGATGTGAGTTCTATGGTAGGTTCAACCGAATTACCTCAAAATATAAGTTAAATATTACGGAACTTGTATCTATTGTGCATGAACTGAAAGATATTCAATTGTAGCTTGAGCTAATAAATTTGAACGGCTTTCCCTTTGTCTCTTAGCATATTTATCAAGTTGAGCAAGTATTTTTTCTGGTAAATTCACTTCAATAGGTTTTGAGTTCCCCAAAATATTTGCTAAATCAACATTGACTGATTCCCAAATACCATCTAAGTAATCCGGGTTCTGATAATGTTTTTCAATGGCTTGGGGAATAGGGACAAATTCCTCATCCATTAAGAGGCCCTCAATATGGCATTCCATCGCTTCTTTAGCATTTTCTAATGCCTCATCTAAAGTGTCACCGGCTGAAAAACAACCGGGTAAATCCGGAACTGTAACTCCATAAGCAGAATCAGGGTCTTTATGAACAACAACGGGAAAATTCATCATAATTTTAAAGCGAAGTAATTAAGGCCAATTCCAACCAGCTTGTTTGTAAATACTGCGTAATGTACTTTTTGGTAAATCCTTTTTGGGATGCGGGACAGTCACTCGTCCAAGTTTTTTTGGATGCACAAACTGGTGATGACTGCCTTTTATATTTCTTAATATCCATTTTTCTTTTTTGAGACGAGCTATTACATCTTGGCTGTTCATTTAAAGTCGTGTGCTTTTCTAGTTAAAATGCTCCAGCGTTGGAACACATAAAATCCATTGCCCGGCTTGCACCACAACTCCGTTTGCGTGGCTATTGGTATCAATCAGGTAAGGTACGTCCATAAGTTTGCCAATCTGGATATATGGCACACATAAATCTTTTAACCTTTTTTGAGAGCATTGAGAAATCCGATTTTTCAAAAAATCGGATTTCTTGAGGCGGTTAAAAATGTTAAAAAACTTTTGTGTATCCACTATTCAAACTGTCTTCATTCATTGAACTGGTTTTGATTCTAACATAAAATCGTACCAAAAAGACAATATTATGAATAAGTGTTAACTATAATTACCAATAGTATAGGATTTATAATTGCAGATTAAAGTTTAGTGTTGCGAGTAATGGACCAAAGCTTTAATTCCCGTATAAGTACAACGGATTCGCGGATTGAACGGATGGCTCACGAAATATTTCTTGCTGTAAATAAATATCAATAAATTAATTCAAATAACCACGGATTTTGCGGATCATTCAGCAGTTCTAGCTTGGCATTGACAGTAGAACCATCATCTATAATTAACGACTCCATAAGTACGTGATTATTAATAAAAGAAACTGTTTTAACAGAGTCGTCAATATTTTCTGCTGACAACAGATCATTTACTAATGCTAAATCCAGTTCAAACTGTGAATCTGAATGTTTGAAAAGTTCAACTTGGTAATAAGTATTTCCCACTGCAACTGCTGGAATATATAATCTATTTCCAATGAGGTGTGGCTGGGTGATAACAAAGAAACTGACTGGTGATGTTGCAACAATTTCACCATTTACTTTAGCAGTCACGATGTAGGTAGTATCCATTGAAAAAATAGGATTATAACTTGGTTGCCATTCACCGTCATCTTTCGTAAAAAAGAATGGAATAGAAAGTGTTGGTGAATAAGATGATTCAACTAATATTTCAACGCTTTGTGCATCATGGACATCAATCTCGGCTAAAAAGTTGGTTCTTTGTTTGGGCATAATCGCACGATGCCCCCCAAGTTCTATGGTAGGCTCAGCCGAATTACCTTTAAGACGTATGGTAAGAACTGGGCCCGGTAGCCCATAAAAACAGTCATTTAAACACAACTGCTGTGCCAATTCACCATTTAAAGTATCTTCCAATTGCGGTTGTTGCTGATTGAATTTGAAATTATTAGGATGATTGTAGATATTAGTGACCAATTCCCACGCTGCCCAATAATTTGCACCAGTATGCAATTGGTCAAAATAAAATTTGCTAAAAGCATTTTCGCCAGTATTATTATATTCAGTATCATTGGTACTAGTGACAATCACACGATTATCCCCTTTCAAAGCATCTATCAGCGTTCCTGAATAGGGCGCGTCAATAATAACCACGACTTTGTTATCAGTTGCTTTTTGGAATTCATCAAGCAAGCCATCCAATGTTTGTTCCGATAACAAATCATCTGAGGAAGTCAGGACAAGATTATCGGGTAAACCATCGCCAATGAAGATGACAACTAAAGGCTCTTCTGGTAAATTTTCGGCTTTTGCGGTGTCACTTTGTTGTTTAGCCTTTTCAAAAGCTTCTTTAAAAGTGGAATTGAAAGGCGTTATATAGATTTCATTTTCTTGGTAGCCACGATATAGAAAGGTATCGTAGATATGTTTTCCCATTTCCAGAATGTTTTCTTCTATTTGAATAGAACCCTCAATACCGGTGGTGCTAGAGTGGATAAGAATGACAGCACTGCTATTATTGCGTGATTGGAGCAAAGGACATTCAGTTTGCGATGTGACTACTTCGATATCAACTATATCACCATCTCCCGTCGCCTTATCTAATGCAACAATACGATACTTCCCTTCTTCATTTGGTGCAACATAATCTACTTTGGTACCTTCCCCACTAATACTACCCTCCCTAGGTAGCACTTGCCAACCAACTTTTCCAACTGCGCCTGATACGGTTAATTGAATCGAACAACCGGTTGACACAGTTGGTGAATCGGGTTCAATGAGTAAAGCTGCTTGAGCAGTAGTCAAGTTAAGTAACCAAACAAATAGAACTAACAGAGTATTTTGTGAATATAGGTGTTTATTCATAATTTTTCCTTAATATGGAGTGAATGTGTTAATGAATGAAGATTAAATAAGTCCCAAAACTTTTAAGCCAAACCTGACAGGTTTTCAAAACCTGTCAGGTTTAGTTTCGGGCTTTATTGAATTCTCATTTCTAAGATTGCCAATATTCTCAACTAGCATTATTTATCCGTTAGCTGATTCATGTTTTTCAAATGAAACTGTAATGGTTCGGTTTGGGGAACTAATTGCAAATCAGCACTATATATTTGTACACTGTCTGCATTATCATCATGTATTTCTACTTTTGGAATATGTACAATTCCAGTACTTTGCTGAAACTGGGTCGCATTGGCTAAATTGATGTCACTAACCGGTTTTAACGATTCCATATCAAGTTCAAAAGTGAGTTCAGGCGCATTTTGTAGAACAAGATCAGCTTGATAAATATCTTCCTTCCCATTGAAATTTTGTACTCTAACGGCGGGAAGATATAACCGATTAATAGTGGAATCAAAACAAGTACGCTCAAGATCGCAAGGTTTCAGATAAACTGTGAGGGGCGGCTTTGCATTGACCGTTCTTGTGCCTATATTGATTTTATAGTCTGCTTTAAAGAAAAATTTGTATTCCCCCGGATCAGTAAATTGTTCAAAATTATCCAACCATTTATCGTCCTCTTTGTTTTTGGTTAGCTTTTTAAAAAGTGGTGCGTTAAGTTCAAAGCCCTGCTTATTATGTTCATTAGCCTGTTTTGGAGTGATGATAGAAACAGCAACATCAGTGACATGAACGTTGCTTTCTTCAATATTGACAATTAAATCAACATAATCACCTTTGGAAACATAACGATGTGAAATTTCAGGCATCATGGTTGGTTCTGGAAGTTTACCAAAACAACCGTTTAAGCACAGTTTTTTAGCCCTAACATTATTAGCTGAATCTTCTAATTGAGGATTTTGTGGACGGCGAATTTTCTGTAGTGGTTCCTCTTTCACAAATTTCCAGCCATTCCAATAATTGACACCGGCGTAAAGTTGCTCAAAATAGAAATTAGTAAAAGAAATTCTCCCTGAATCACTATAATAAGCCAGATTTTCATCGGTACTGCTAATAATCACACGATTATTTGCTTTTAATCCATTTATTAATGTGCCACTATGGCAAGCTTCAAGAGTCACTACGACTTGATTGCCGGTCGCAGTTTGGTAATCGCCAATCAAATTTTTAATGGTTGTTTCATCTAGCCGTTCACCTGATAAACTCAGGATAAGTTCGTCAGTTGAACCATGCCCCACAAATATGACGAGCAAAGGTTCTTCAGGTATGTTTTCATCTTGTGCTTTTAGACTTTTTTCGGTAGCCCACTTGAAAGCAATCTTCACATCATCAACGGTAAGATCGCGAGGTTTGACATCTTTGCGAAATTCAGTTAGTGTGATAGGCCCATCAACAATGTGATCGGCAAAGCCATCACCGTTAAAGTCTAAATCAGGTTGATAAGATAAATAATAAATTTCATCGTTATAGTAGCCTCTTGCTACTAGAGTTTGGTAAGCAGAAGTTGCCATCACATCAATGGCGTAACTGTTATCTTGACCATTGGGATGAATAAGAATAGTGGTGCGACTGCCTTTCAGAAGTTTTTTACATTGATCATCCGTTATGTCTGGTGTGGTAGCACATATAAAGGGTTTTTGGCTAAAGGTAATGTGGGCTAGCTCATTCATTGTTGCTACCCAAATACCACCATCACCATCATGTTGTAGAGAATCAAGACTGTTGTCTGGCAATCCCGAATTTTGCATATTAAATATTTCCCATGTACCATCAACATGAATATGAGCTAAACCACCGTTATCAAATCCTACCTCATTTGTTGCTACCCAAATACCACCATTGCCATCTGAAAGTAAGGACTCAATTTTATTACTTGGTAGTAGAGAATTATGTGTAGTAAAAATTTCTTTCCAAGTATTCTCAGCACTAAGATGGGCTAAACCGCCACTAGTACCATAAAAACCATTGGTTCCTATCCATATTCCACCCTTGCCATCAGGGGTAAGAACCGAAATTTCATCATTTGGCAATTTAGAATTACTAATATCGAAAATTTCCCAAGTGTTATCAGTATGAAAATGAGCTAAACCGCCGCCCGTACCTACCCAAATACCACCACTATTATCAGGAAGCAATGCTCTGACATCCTCATTAGGCAAGCCTGAATTTTTTGAATCAAACACTTCCAATGTACCGTTGGCATGAATATGGGCAAGACCACCTTCACCTTCAACAAGTTTTGCTAATGTGTTATTTTCATCAATGGTCAGGCCAGTACCTGTTGCCACCCATATACCACCATTACCATCCAATTGCAGTGCATTGATCTTGTCATGTGGTAATATGGAATTGTTTGTATCAAAAACTTCCCAAGTATCATCAGCATGAAAATGGGCTACACCATTCCACGTTCCTACCCATAAACCACCATTGCCATCTGAAATAATAGAGGAAATTGCATCGTTAGGCAATTCTGAGTTTTCTCTGTTAAATATTTCCCAAGAGCCATCAACACGAAGATGACCCAAACCACCACCTAATGTACCCACCCATACACTACCAGTGTTATCTACAAAAAGAGATTCAAGCCAACCACTGGGAAGGGTAGGTTTGTCTTTATCAATCATTTTTAGGTGCCCATCACTATTAAGATAGAGCAAATTGTCACCCGTTCCAATCCATAAACCACTGTTTTCATCAGCAAGAGTTGCAGAATATACATCATATATATCAGTAATTTCCCAATGACCATCCGCATGAAAACGAGTTAAACTACCATCATCGCCACTATCTAACCATATGCCACCCTCACCATCAGAACAAAGTAAATAGACAGTATTAGTTAGCAATCCAGAGTTATCTTTGTTAAAGATTTCCCAAGTACCATCACTATGAAGGTGAGCTAAACCACCAGCCAAACCTTCATAGGGTGTCTCATCATAAGTACCCACCCAAACACCGCCACTATTATCTGATAAAAGAGAGGTGACATGGTTATTTTGTAGAGGAGAGTTTTCTCTATGAAATACTTCCCAAGTATCATTTGCATGAATGTGAACCACGCCACCGCTACCAATCCCTACTATGCCATCCGCACCTGTTCCCACCCATACCCCCCCTTTATCGTCTGATGCTAAGGTAACAACTGCATTATTCGGTAGTTCTGAGTTATTTGTTTTAAAAACTTCCCACTTGCCGTCAGCATGAAGATGGGCCAACCCACTAGATACACTACCACCGAAATTGGTTCCTATCCATATCCCACCATGAGCATCAGAGAGTAAGGCTCTAACATTATCTGTAGGTAAAGGTGAGTTATCTTGGCGAAATACATCCCATGTGCCATCAATATGAAGATGAGCTATACCGCCAGACGTTCCTATCCAAATGCCCCCATTACCATCAGATAATAATTCTTCTACTCCATTGCCCGGTAATCCATCCATATTAGTATAGAAACGAATGAGTTTTCCTGTACTTGCTTCTCGTTGTTCTAACCCCCCACCCGTTCCAACCCAGAGTATTTCTTTGTTGTCCGATAGTAAAGCGAAAGCACCATCTCTATTTGTAAAGACTTCCCAGTTAGCATTTTCTGCTGAAAATGCCTGTGCAACGCCTTCTTTTGTCAATACAGTCACATTAATCGCGGCAGCACCATTATCAGCAGAGACTGATATGCGATATTGCCCAACTTCATTTGGTGCTGTATAAGTGATATGGTTAGTATTTTTTGCTAAAAGCTTTCCAGTACCAAGTCCTTCTATCCATGTAATATTGCCTTTTGCACCATAAACAGTCAAGTTAAATGATTGCCCCTTCGCAACAGTCGGCGAAGCTGGTTTTATAACTAACTGAGGTTGATTCTCGGATTCATCGGCTTGTGCTATTTGCCATACGCTTCCTAATAACACAATTTTTAAAACGAGTAATAGAACAGTATAAACATTCATTTTTTGTAAATGGATAAGTTGGTTCATAATCATTTATATATTAAACACCATCACGAATTGAACTTTTTTTGTCATTTCGAGCGAAGTAAGAAATCTTTTATTTTCCGCCTTTGCCCAAAATGATGAAAAAAAACTTGCTGTAAATTTTTCTGTGATATCAAGAAAAATAATTTTTTGTGTTGAATAAAATCAACGGGTTGAATTATCTAAATTGGAACATCACCGGAAAATTTACAGCAAGAATTCTTTTGTATGTTGACCACTGAAACGATATTTAATAGGTAATAACCATTAGAAAACGTAATATTACCTTTTAATTATTATCTTTCCCTACTTTCTATGTTAAGATTAATTGTCACAGTCACCCAGAATACTTTTACATTAATTTTATATTATACCAAATGGCTTTGATGGGATTGAAAAACACTTATTGAAATTAAGGATTAGAACTAGCATTTTAAACTGGACAAATGGCTTATTGAAATGCCTTAAAAATTATCTACCTGTGCGGTTAAACAAAAATGTAGGGATGTAGGGCTCCTAAAGCGATAGTGTATCCACCAAATTACCCCACAAATGGTGGATACGCGCTGCTTTATCCACCCTACAAAAATATCTAACCGCACCAGTTGAAAATTATTTTGTCATTATGAAGTAACCGAGTAAAAAACTCAATCCCCTAAAAATCCAAAATCTTAAGATGAGGAGTAAATATTGAAAATTTTGAAATTAGCTATCGAAGGCTTTCGCTCAATGAAAAAAGTACATTGGGTACCAGATGACCTGAATGTGATCATTGGGCCTAATGGTGCTGGTAAATCCAATTTGCTCCGTTTTTTGGAATTGATGAGTATTTCGGCCCAAGCCAGTTTGGGAAAATATATCCAATATTTGGGTGGCATGGAGACTATTGTTTGGGATGGACAAGCCACTCGCTTAGTTTGCCAATTAAAAATGTTAGCCGTTGCTAAAAATGTACAGCAAGACAGCCTAATTTATGAATTAGAAATGGCAAGATTAGGGCAAAGCAGTAGTTATCGTATTGACCAAGAAAGGTTGGCTTATGATTCTCAAGCCAAAGTGGGTCAAACTCTTGTAGAAAGAAATTTCTTGCTGTAAATAATTTGATGAAAGCACAAAGCTTCGCTTTGAACTCCAGATGATCTTTCCATAAAAATTTACAGCAAGAAAGGTTTTACCAAAATTCATTTAAGAATAACTAATTACTTGCAAGCCTTCGCTGGCCAAGCAATGCCTTCTACATCGTTGTAAGGTGTGGTTAATTCCTTTTTCACCGTCATCTGACAACTTTGCACATTGATAACACCAAAAGTCAAATTGTTACCACCATGAAAACCTAATACCAAGCTGTCATCTGGCAATGTTTCCATCGCTTCGACTTCCATAAGTGAGTCCATAAAATCATCACACAGAGTGTTCATGGTGCCACTGCTGAGATTATAAGCCCATAACCTAATACCTTCATCAAAATCAAGGTCTTCATTGGCAGAATCTTCGGGTGCGCCATGACCATCGGGGTTATGTCCACCATGCAAGTTTTCTACGCCGTAAAGTATCGTGCCAGCGGTATTCCAAGTAATGTCTTCAACTTCGACTTCACCATTGGAAGGAATAACCAATTTAGCCTTTTCCGGGGTTAAGGGATTATCTATTCGGAACAATCCACAATCTTGTCCCCATGCCCACAGTGTGCCGTCGGGATGGAAAGCAAGCGCATCTACTTCTTTGCAGGGCGTTGAGCCAAGATCGAGGATTTGGCCATTTTCCTTATCGACTTGATAAAGGTGTCCTTTGTTTTTAGTGTCATCACCAGAAGCGGCATAGAGTTCACCACTTTGCATACGCATCGCAACGGCTTCAAGATCATGGCCTTTATACATTGGCCCTAACTGCTTGACTTCAAGCGTATCTGGCGCAATGGTAAAGAACTGCGAATTGTTAAGTCCTTTATCATTAACTGCGTAAAGATGACAAGCCGCCGGGGTAAATTCTACTTTGCAAGTTGGCAATTTGCTACCAACCTTAAAGTATTTACCGTCTGCATCATTGACTCCAACATTACCGGTGCTATCGACAGTTTGCACAAAAAACTCCGTCGTCGCATTGGCAGCAAAATTCCCAGCCCATTTATCACCACTGGCTGTTAGTTCAACGCTACGCCAACTACCCTGTCCATCAGTGTAAGCCACTACTGCGGTTTTAATATCTGAGGCATCATTGGCTGCTACTTCAATTGTAGCGGTTGTACCATCAAAGTCATTCTTGGTGATACATGCTAAGGGGCCAATTTTGTCTTCAGCATCACTGTAATAGACATCAAAATCCATTTCGGTGAAAATGCGTTGTTGACCGAGGTTGGGATTGTATTGGCCGGCGGTCGCGATCAACAAATTTTGTTTGCCTAGTTGTTGCTGCGAACTTGCGGCATTAAAAAATGTTGAGGGATACCAATTTTTAATATTAGCTTCATCATTATCTAATATTTCATTATCACGAGACGACCAACCAAAAGGATTCAGCATATTCCACGTAGGTGGTGTCGTATTGACTGTGGTATACATACCTCCTTGGAAAATAATACCTTGTAATGGATCAGTGTAACTACTTTCATACACAAATCCGGGCAAAACTGGATAATTGCCATAACCGGTTATAATCCCACCATCGAAGGGGTAATAATAAAATGGATCGTCAACATAGTATATTATTGTTGGTTCAGGCATTGGCCAATAGAAAGAGATGCTATCCACTTGACCACTTGGAAAGGTCGTTTGCCCATTACTGATTGGAGTAACTGGAGGAGCCATTGGAGGTATTACTGAACTCATTGTGCTTTCGATCCAAGGGACATAATTTGAAAGTCTCGTATAAACACCTATGCCTTTATCACAATATTCATCACCATAACTTACAATACCAATTTGAGCAAGTTTACCTTGATTATCACGTATCATAATCGGACCACCACTATCACCACCACAAGAATCTTTACGAAGATTCATATCTCCAGCACAAAACATATTTTGTGTTACTTCCATTGCAGAACATGCCAGATCAGAATTAGAGAAAACGCGAATATCAACTTCATTTAATACGTTGCTGAGTATAAAATTATAATCAAAAATTCCATAGCCAATGACAGTAGCTATATTGCCATTTCTGGCCTCACTCCAACGGGAAAGCGATAATTTCTGGGAAGGTGAAGACAGATGTAAAAGCGCAATATCATTATCATGTTTGTGTGGGTTATAGTCAGGGTGAACTACTTTATTGTCAACCCTTTTGTATTCAGAATTTACCCATTGGGGTGAATCAGGATCGATTTCTACCGATATTCCAGAAATATCTATCGGTATGTAAATTTTGTTTGGTTCTTCTCCCATACCATGATACAAACAATGAGCAGCAGTCAATATCCAATCTTGAGCAATCAAAGTACCACCACAAAAGCGTTGATATCCAACCGACTTTGTAAAATCCCAAAGACTCACCATCCAAGGCCAATCTCCGGGCGTAGCCCTTTGACCATTCACTATTCGCACATCTGCCACAGCTACTGACGACATAGAGATCATAATCCCTAATGTCAGTGCTGCAATGAACAGACGGCAATATCTCAAGAGGTGAGAATTGCCGCTGCTTGAGTTTTTACTAACCATTTTAAATACCTCTTTAAGTTAAAGTTAAATTCTAGTACAACGAATTTGGAAATGAACGAATTTAGGATAAAGCACTTACTTTCTATTAAATCAGATTGGATAATTCGTTGATTTCTTAATTCGTTGTACTAGACTAAATTTGGTGGGTTTCGCTGTCGCTCTACCCACCTTACCACTACTTCGTTGTTTTGCAGGTACACACAGGTTTATGTACCCCTTCCACAATTTGGACATATTATCGTTGTACCTTGATAGGGTTCTATAGGTGTGTGAAATTCAGCATTACACCCATCAATAAGGGTACATGACCATATCCACTTTTGAGCATTTTCACACCAAGGGAATCTCTCATTTTGCCCATCATGTATATTCCTAACATTTTTATAGGTTACATCACCACCACATACGACACATCTTTCCATATTTTCTCCTTTGTTGTTTGTAGCATTTGGCACTATTTATATTCAAACACCATGTGATAAACTCCAGCACCTTGGGTGCAATTAATTTTCACCCGATAGTGTGACTCGGTTGCTTGGAATTTCACTTTCTTAAACAATGTGAATACACCCAAATTAGGCACAGAGCCGATTAAATTACCTTCAGTATCAGTTACTTCAAGGCTTGCATGAGATTCTACTTCTTTTAAAGCTTCTCTGCTAACATCCCAAAATGCGGAACCCCCCTCTTCCTTTTGGGAATTTACGTAATCAAAGTAGGCATCAACCGCTTCAGTTGATGTTTCTATTTTCATAAAATTGACTTTGACATCATACCACTCGTTGAGTTCTGGAGGATAGATGTCTACATACACAACGTCTGTTTCTTGTTCTGTTAAGTTACTTAG